>ERZ825384.3862-NODE-3862-length-12719-cov-2.966282_pt1 | contig 12719 bp, 10 predicted proteins | sample MGYA00519931_ERZ825384 | MGnify/ENA primary metagenome ERZ825384 (study PRJEB31778, sample SAMEA3449200) | human gut metagenome | biome: human gut; feature: human-associated habitat; material: faeces | place: United Kingdom | collected 2010/2012 ...
ATGGGAGCTATTAAAGACGGGAGCCCTACCGTATAAAATAAATGGGAGCTATCAAAGACGGAGACCCTACCGTATAAAATAAATGGGAGTTGTAAAAGGCGGGAGCCCTACCGAGCAAATAGGATCAAAAGCTGTGCATATGCACAGCTTTTTTGTTGAGGAGTATTATATGATTGAACTTAATATATATGATGTGAAATTGAAATATATTAGAGACTTACAAGATGTTGATAGCAATGTTATGTCGCAATCACCGCAGATAGCTAAATCCACTAGAATTTATGTCGGAGTCATCATAATGCTTAATGGTCAAAGTTACTGTATTCCATTTTCATCTGGCACTAAAGCGAAATTTCAAATAAAGAATAAAAATCCAGATATGATCAAAATTCCAGATCTACAGAGAAAAGATGAAAATGGTGCATATAAAACATTGGCAGTTTTGAATATTAACAATATGATACCTGTAAATGAAACTGTTATTGAGATGATAGATATACATAATTATAGTACCGATACAGTTGCTGTCCGAAATAGAAAAGCTTTAATGCAGAAAGAAATTAGATGGTGTAGAGAGAATGCGGATCTTATTGTAAGGAGAGCGCAAAAAGTGTACTACATGGTAACTGAACAGCCACAGAAAAATATCAATCTCACACGCCGTTGCTGTGATTTCAAAAAGCTTGAGGCTGTTCTTGAAAGACGTTTGGCTAAAGCGCAGTCAAACGAGTACGAGCCGAAAGAAAAAGCTGTTGCGGCAAGTGCAGAAATTCCAGTTAGACATCCAGCCATTATACGCAGACGCAAAAATACAGGCAGATCCCGTTAGGGGCTGCCTGTTCTCTGTTTATTGAAAAGCTTGATCAGAACTTTGAGCCGTCCGTCGTCATTATAGAAAAGCTGTTCGCCATAAAGTCTTTCAACTGCTTTGTCCAGATTGATATGGGCAAGCAGCAGCTCAGGCGGTAGGTCATTATAGACATTGCCGAGTGGCTGGTCTTTGTAATTCATTCGCAGCTCAAGTATCCTTGCAGCAAGCCGAGCGATATTTTCTTTCTGTTCAGTGGTGATATCTTCAGGAAAAGGGAAGTTCTTGTAGCATAGGATGTTTGAGTATCTGATACGCATATCAAGACGTCCGCAAAACATTCTTACCCAGGCATTGTGCATTGATGATGATAGCAAGCCGAAAACGAAGAGGTCTGTGTTTGGTATTATGTACACGCTGTCATTGACCATTACACGCTCTTTGCAGTAGATAAGCGGTACATATTTTCTTTTTTCGGAGGAATGACGGGGAATGACAATACTGTTCGAGTATCCGCCGTCAGTCACAACATATTGGCGCATTGTTGTCGCCAGCATATTGTGCGCCGTTATAAATCTGCAAGTAAGAAGTCCGCTTTCTGTTCGCTGTTCGGCTTGGTATCTTGTAAGGATCGGCGTTTCTGTTCGCCGTCTTAGGAGCATTGTCGGGCGTCGATCGTCAAGTCCTTCAGGGTAGAGATATATGTCGTCATATTCTGTCAGATAAGCGTTGATATGTGAAACTGTTCTGGCACTATCATGACCGTCATCGGATACTGTCATAAGCTGCTTTTCAGGCATATCTTTAGCACTGAAAGCTGTTATAACACAGCTCAGGTCTATCTTTGAGTTTGATATATCTGATACCCAGCGAAAACTTTTGTATGCCCAATTTATGTGCATTTTGTACTTGTCAGTCACAGGCTCCCAGATGAACTGTACCTGCGAGCCTTGACAAACAGAATTGGTAGTTAGGAACGCACATTCTGTTCGTGGATGAGCGGCACAATACTGTGCGGCTTTAATTATCCAGCCTGCAGAGTAGTCTACTGACGCTGAAGCGGAGTCGGCAAAAAGCTGTGTTTGGCTGAAAGACTGTTCTTTGTGGTTAAACATGAATGGTGGATTTCCTACGATATAATCGGCGGAAATTTTATCCCAGTCAAAATTTAGAGCGTCTATGCAGCGTATATCACCACATTCGGAGAGGTCAACGGGAGATAGGGGCGTTTTAAACTGTTCGGCATAGCGCTTCTCCTCAAGTCTTGCCGTGGCAAACAAAGCTGTTCGGCATATGCAGGCAGCTTCTTCAGAAAGCTCCAAGCCATGAAAATTTCTGGTACTCAGAGGCTTGACCGATGATATTCCACGGGAGGCTATAAGACGCATTGCGGATAGCCCAAGATAGGACTCGATAAGAAAATTTCCGCCACCGCAGGCAGGGTCGAATACAGAGATCTTACCGAGCTGTTCGTAAAGCACAGCGATTTCTTCGGCACTTTTTGTTTCCGAAAATTGGTCAAGGAGCTTGTCTATCAACAGCTTGTCGATAACACGGTGAACGTTACGCAGTGAGGTGTAGTGAGTCCCTGTTGCACGCTGATCAGAACGGCTAAGTGCAGCCTGATGTACAGCTCCCATTATGCTCGGATTTACGTCGTTCCAGCTTATACGGCAAAGCTTCTTCATAGCGTGGTGAGTATCATCCGAAAGAAAAAGTTGTTGTGGTTTAGCCATGAAGGGCGGCAGGGAGGCGATAAGCTGCATAAATCTTGGCGGAAAAGACGAAGCTTCAGAGCTTAAAACAAGCTGAGTAAAGGGCTTTCCCAGGAAAATTCCACTTTCCTCACAGTAAAAGCAGAAAATGAGCTGCAAAAGAAAGCTTCTCACGTCATCAATGCTGTTCTTGTCTGAAACAAGCTTGCGAACAAGGTTTTGTAAGTCATATAAAGTTTTGTCTTTTATCATAACATATACTCCTAACATAAATTTTTCTTTTTCGGATAGATAAAACTAAGTGGGTCATAGATATGACCTGTCAAAATTGCCCCTACCCTTAAACATAAAATGGGGTCCCACTCGATTTTTTTCACAATTTTTCACATAACCCCTTGACAAATTCCCTAGATGGTGGTAGAATTTATGTAAATTCAGTGATTTTCTAGGGGTTGCTGGGTTATGAGTTTTGTGAGGACCGCTTTGGGCAGCGGTCCTTTTTTTGCACTTTTTTCGGATATGCCCAGTAACGAACTCAAAAACATAGTATCTGTTCTCTCCAAAGTCACCGCATGATGTGACCTGATAGCGCTTGTGTATGACTTTGAGAGAAATGAGCTTGTCCACTATTGCCATTAGCTCGCTGCGCTTCATACCGAGCATTTTGGCAAGGTCTGAGTAGCTGTGGAAAAACATTTTGCTGCTGTTCTGTTTGCATTTACAGAAAGCACAGTAGCACCTGAGTTCCTTTGCTGTCAGACGTTTAGCTGCCTTTCTGTCCACCCGAAAGAAACGAGATCCTATCTCTGCAAGAGTGTATGTATATGTGCTAAGATGTCTGTTAGCTTTGACGCAGCGCTCTCTGGATATGATAACGCCTGATGTAATGAGCCTTTTAGTTGCCCTTGCTACGGACTCCACACTTATGCCGCAGGCTTCTGCTATTGTAGTCTGCTTCACCTTAACGTATATGCCGTACAGGTTTTTGTTTCCGTAGGCTTGTGCAATAGAATAGAGAAATGCTGCCACAGCAAAGTCTGATGGCAGCATTTTCTTTTCTACAAGGCTGTTCGGCAGGTAATAGTAGCTGAATTTCATAATTGACCTCTTTACGTTATGTTTGATAAAACAGTTTGCTGTTTCTTCCTGAGTATCATATTGCTCAGCATTTCAAACTGTTCGTCTGTTATAGTGCTTCTGTTTTTTATCTTGGCTCTGTTGAGGAGCCTTTCAAGGGTATCTATGTCAATCTCCTGCATAGCTCTGCTCCATTCGCCGTTTGTAGCTTCATCGATAGCTTCAAGAGCGGCTTTCTGTGGAGATATCACCACACTGTCAGGTGAGTCAACAAATCTGTTCGGGATAGCTGTTGCTGGATGCTGGTGCAAACCATCATCACTATTGTTCTTTTCGGACAGATGATCCTCCTGAACGGCTTTTTGAGGTATAAGTATATCAAACGGTATAAGGATCTCGACGAGAGCTTTTCCTTCCGAAGAAAAAGCTATATCGTCAAGCTCTGCAGTGCCAAGATTGAGCTTGTAGAAGAACTTGAAATTTGACTCAATAGGGTACATACGGTGGTGCTTAACGATGGTGTCACCCTCTTGAAGAACGGCAAGCTCCGTCGGTGTTTTAAGCTGTTTCCCTTTATATGCTCTGTTCTCTGACAGCTCCTCTGAGAGCTTTCCTGAGTACGTCTTATACTGTACTGTTCTGCTTCCGAGAATGTTGCTGATGAACTGGTTAGTGTCAGGATCACCCGAATAGATGTATACCCAGTTGGCACAGTTTTCACGGATAGTCTTGGAGTCGTCATGATACTTTGCGTCCAGCTGGCTCAAGCCTTGTATGTACAAGTGCCAGCCTATATTTCTGCTTCGAGATACAGTTATTTTATTATCCATACCAGGTATGGTCACAAGATTGCAGAACTCGTCTAGTATATAATTCACTCGGCGTGGCAGCGCTTTCATACTGTTCCTCGTGAGATATTCTACCATACTGAGATAGCTTTGATTGATAAACATTGAGGCTATGACGTGTCTTGTAGGGCGGTCATCAGGAATGATCATGTATATTGCAAAGGGCTTTCCGCAAGAGATAAGATCGTCAAGGTCTATGTCATTGCCTGAGGTCAGTTGTGCGATACCCGTGTCAAGACCAAATATGCGGATATTGTCCGCTAGGGTTGCGAATATGCTGGCTCTCATGTCGCCCTTGGCAAAATTTGATGTTGCATATGCTGCCTTTGCAAGGGACCCTACAGGCAGGCTCTTAAATATCTCGTCAAGTCTGTTCTTTGTAATTACGTTTCCGAATGGATCTGTTTCCTCAACCTCCTGACCATATTCAATAAAGAATTGATAAACAGAATACATATTGACCTTATCGAGCTTGTCATGCTTATATCCTTGCTCGATCATGTAAAGTATCAGAGCTGAAAGCAGGGACTTTGCAGATGAGGGCCATATAGGATCTGATTTAGGATTGTTCGTTAATGTTGACGCCATTGTGTCGATATACTCGGATACCTTTGAAAGGTCAAGGTTGTTCTTTACGCAGTGTACATACTCATTGATTATGAATGTAAGTGGGTTCCACCGTGAAGATCTGTTCGTGTCTCTTAGATTTAATATGACTACGTTATAGCCTTCTTTTTTCATTATAGGGTAGGTGGAAGAAAATATCTCTCCCTTAGGGTCATTGAATATCATGGACTGTTTGTCCTTGCCACAGGCGAATACTCGTGCCTGCTGAAGAACGTGGGACTGAGTTTTACCAGAGCCAGTTGTGCCGATTATAAGGGAGTGGTTGTTCTTTGGGTCAACATAGAAATACCCATATTTGCAGGCTATGAGCGGTCCTGTTTTTCCGGCTTTGTAAAGCTCCTTTTCAGGTATTCTTATAAGGTTTTTGTTAAGCTCTCGCTTTGTTGCCCATCTGTCGCTGCCTTCGAGGTCTTTGTAACCTCTCTTTATTTCTATCTGTCGTGATATTTTTGCAAAGATAACCAAAGATATGACGAAAGATAAGAAAAAAAGATCGCTGACCTCAAGCTGCTCAGGCTTTGTCCAGAAATATTCTTTCCGAATAGAAAAATTTGCCCACATTTCACCAACATTGCCTTGATTGGTCTGAGCTGCCTTGTTTATAGCGGACAGCTCATCAAGCAGATTAAATACCAGACATACGACTCCTGCTATTGTCGCTGTGAGGATAATAAGAAGCAGTATCCGTCCTATTGTCTTTAGTATTTTATGCTCATCATTATTCATTTCTTATCCCCCTTGTCCTACCACGTGTGGTAGGGTGTATTATCGGCTATAAGTCTGACTTATAGCCTGTTTGTATTTCTGTTCCTGTTCGTCACGCTCCACTTGGGCAAGAAGCTGCTGAGCCTTTGTCTGCATATTACTGCAGACACGCCGCATGACGCTGTTCGCCGTTGCGCCAAGATGGAGCTTCATCCTTATCTGTTCGTGACGCTCTGCAAGAATTTTCTGTGCATATTCGTTACCGTTTTGTGCAGCAAGCCTCATCCAGTAATCTGACTGGCGGTATTTCTGTTCTTCTCGGTACATAAGAGCCAGCTTCAGTTGAGCCGACGAGTTATTGTGACCTGATGACTCAAGAAGATATTTTTCTGCTAACTTGCGATCGTAATGCTCCTTTTTCAGATAGATACAGCCGAGTGCGTACTGAGCGTATTCATTGTCTGCCTTGTCAGCACATGGCTTCAGATATTTCACAGCTTTTGTGTAGTCAAGCTTTCTATCTGTAAGATACAGCTTTCCAAGTTTATATGAGGCATACAGATTTTCTTTTTCGGAGGATGAAATAAGAAGCTGTTCTGCTTCGTCAATACGATCCTGAGAGAGATAGAGCTTGCCAAGAGCATACTCGCCAATACCAAGCTCATCATCAGACCCTGCAAGGTATTGTTTCAGGAACTGTTCGGCTTTGCTGTCATCCCACTTTTCTTCGGTCATGTATATCCGTCCGAGAGAAAAAGCTGAATAGACGTTACCTTTCTCTGCAGACTTGATAAAAAGCTGTTCTGCTTCGTCAATTCGATCCTGAGCAAGACGCAGCTTACCGAGCTGGTACTGAGCCTGATTGTTTCCATTGTCAGCAGACTCCAGGAGGTATTTTTCCGCCTTTGCCAGGTCAACATCTGTTCCTTTTCCCTTTAGATACATAGTACCTAGTCGATAGCTTATACTGTCCTCGTGACTTTTCTCGTATATCGCAGTAAATCCAGTGAGTGCCTGAGTGTAGTGCTGCACCGCTTTCTGTTCATCAGCTTTAACACCCTGTCCAAGATCATACGCTTGTCCGAGGGCGTAGCTTGCAAAAGGCATATCACCTTTGCAAGCAAGAGCTTTCTCATAATAGCTGACTGCCATGGTCATATCCACTTCCACACCAGAGCCAAACTTATACATATTGCCCAGAGAGAAGTATGCAAATCTGTTCTCGCCTGCTTTTTCATAGTATTCTCTTGCAGCTTTGTAGTCCTGCACCGTGCCAAGTCCCTTGTCATACATCTTACCGACCCTGTAGCATATGTAGGAATGCTGCCAACCTGATGTCTGTTTGTCCAGCAGCTTCAGAAACCCGTCGAGCGCCGCCTTGTAGTTCTGTTCGCTGAGTGAAGTGTGATCGTTATTTTCATCTGACATTATGTGATAGAGTTTGCCGAGGTCATAAGTTGCAAGAACGTTTCCACTATCGCTTTCCTGGGCAAGTAATTCAAGCGCTGCAGGCAGGTCTTTTGGTAACTCCTTGCCGTCGGCTGTTCGTGAGCCGTACATGAGATCAAGCGCTTGCTTGTATCTGTCTGTCCATTCAATTCTGAGAGAAACTTCTGTTTCTTTTTCGGACGGATGAAACTCCTGTGGATATGGATACAGATTAGCTTCAATGATAGGCGGCTCGTCAAACCACACTTCATTTTCGGGCGGATGAGCGTCCATAGAGGCATACAGCGAATTGTAATATTTCTCGTCAAAGCTGTTTGGCTGCGAATATTCTGGCATATCCATTATGATGCCTGTATCTTCATCGTACTGTGGCGGCAGAAACTGTTCGCTGTTTTCATTTTCGGAAGGATGAGCCTGCGGCAGGGCAGAAGCACGGAGCTGTTCGGCAAGGGGTGCAAGATCATCGAGAAGCTGATTGCCAAGCTCCTTATGAAAATCTTCAAGTCTGTTCGGCTTGAAGGTAGCGTACAGATGACGCTCGCCCTCGCCGTAGATCTTTCGGAGATATTCTGTTCTGCTGTCAAGCATATCGTTGTACTGCTTCCATAGACCGCTAAGCTTTTGGTCTGACGCTATAACTGCGTCAACTGTTTTGTCTATATCGTCACGATATGCTCTCATCTTTGGTCTGCCGTATTGCCAGCCACCCTCGGAGGGCAGCTTGTCGGCAAGTCTGATAAGCTGTTCAGCACAACCACCGTATCCTGATGATAGAGCTGGTTTGATAGACTCCCTTTCAAGCTCAGTGAGTTGTCTGGAATAATCACTGCCAAGGACTCTGTTCACGATCTTTGACTTGAGCTTATCGAATGCTTTGACCTCGATACAATCCTTGTCACGATATACCTTACAGCGGTCCTCACGCCGCTCATATTCGCATATGGAGAAATGTATGTGAATGTTATCAGTATTGGTATGTATCGCTCCTGTCCAATACACGTTGTCATTGTCGAGCTTATTGGACGTTGATATCATGGCGTTGATACCCTCACGACCTAACTCCTTTATCCCATGGACATCAAGCTTGCCGTCGCTCGTCATTAACCCGTTCTCTATGAGAAAGTTGTTATCAAAGGATACAACACCGTAATACTTAGGGCAGCCTGCGTCACGGCTCACTGTTTCGAGCTGACGGTATTTTTCTTTGTCACTTTCAGTTAGCAGGTCAGACTGTGCATTGAATAGTCCGTCTGATTTTTCTGAGTTTGACATATAGTCGATGAAGTCCTTGTATTCGTCATTGAGGTGACGGGTCTTATCAAAGGCTTCTGGACGATCCATGTATTCCAGAAAGTCGTAGCCGCCTATTGCCCAATCATAGGTGAAACCCAGTGAGAATACTACTGCAGGTGTTGACATAAGACATCTCCCTATTTCTTATTGATCGCTTCAAGTCTGTTCTTCAACTGCTTCTGATGATATTCGTTCTTGCTCTCCTCCATCCAGCGGCAGGGGAGATCTTCTGCTGAGAAGTAACCCTCGTCATCTGTGAACTGCATTTTCTCAATGAATGAGTTGAGCATATTCAGCAGGTGAAAATTCTGTTCCTGTATCTTGACGATCCTACGCCTGATCTCCACGATCTCATCTGGATGTTCGGGCTTGTTCCGTGCAGCGTACTCCTCGATCGCCCACTTGACTATCTTCGACTCTGTGGTATCATTTTTCTCAGCTAGCTCTTTCAAAAGCTGGTTGCACTCCTCGGTGATAGCTATTGTTTTCTTCATTCTTTTTACCCTCTTTCTTGTTTCCATATTTGTGCAATTTTGGTGCTAAGACCACTCCAAGACCCAGTGAAAGACACAAGAGCATAAAGGTATGCCCCAGCAACCGTTGGAAAGCTCGGTAGTACCGAGCTTTATCCGTCCTGAAAGTGGGGTATTTTTGCACTTTTTTCTGTACAATGCCATACGCTTTCTGTACGTTGCCATAACTTTTCTGTACAATGCCATACAAATTCTGTAGCTTGCCATACGCTTTCTGTACGTTGCCATAACATTTCTGTATAATGCCATAACGTTTCTGTATAATGCCATACAGCATTTTCTCACTTTCTTTCCGAAAAACAAAAGAAAAGCACCTTAAATTCTATATTTTTTATCATTTTATTTGGTTTCTTTTTCGGTGATCTCAGAGTAGAATATCGCACGTATATCATTCATTGTTCTGAGCATATCCTGCATTAGGATCTCATTTTTCTGTAGTAAATGCTCTGCGTTTTTCTTCTGTTCGTCAATGCTTCCCTTGCATATTTCACGCATAACAGGCGGAAAAGCCCGAAGGAAAAACTTGTTTTCTGAGGCGAGATACATTGAAATGACATAGGTTATAAACTGATTACGTGAAGTAAATCCCTCCTCTTTTATGACCTCATCCATTTGTTTGACAAGCTGTTCGTCGGTTATTCTTATTTTCATTTCCATTGACTTTTACCTACCATATAGGCTGAATATCATTGGCGCAAATTCGGTAAGAGCCGTCATGCCATATTCTTAATTCGCCTGTTACTTTTACTGATACGCCTGTTGTAAGATTTGCTCTTGCGTTAGTTGCATTCTTATTGTCACATACATAAACCATAAATTCATCATAAATAATACGCCTATCCTGCTGAGCAGGACGTGGTACTTTTATCATAAATGTAAGCGCATAGCTTGAATTTGGTACTTCTGTGATGTTGCTTGAAAGAAAGCCTTTTACTGTGATCTTGTTGTTTTTATTGGTGAAAGCCATTGTTTTTTACCTCCATTTTTATTGTAAATATTTTGCGGCATATTCATATTCTGTGCCGAATTTCTTTACTGTTTTCCAACCCTTTGTTCTGACTTTGAAAAGCTTTGGTGCGGTATAGAGAAAGAAAAAGTGTTCGTATGTGTATGGATTTACGCTTATAGGGAATGTGCCGTTGAGAACGTTAGCAGCCTTTTCTCCATTTATATCAACGCAATCCTCGGTGCTGACATTTGCTTTGTAGATCAGCATTACGTTTTTTCCGTCATTTGAAACATCACACATAACAATGTCGCTGTATGAAACAATAAGAGTTCTTCGTGGATATTTGTTCATATTATCAAGAGAAGTGATCTCAATATATGTTTCATATGCAGAAATTTCAACTCCTGTTCGTCTTGCACTGAGTAGAGATTTCATTATAAGCAGGGATATTACGATCAAGATAACGCCTGCAAACATTGCTATAGTGGATATCTTTTCCGAAGGAAAAATATCAGACAAGGGGATAATAATGAAGCCTGCACACAACAGTATGAAAGCTTTTGTTCTTGCCGACGGCAGATTTTCAGGACAACCCGACAGTGTTTCAGCTTCGTATTTTTCACGCTCATCTTTTAGTGGATATTCAAAAAACAGTTCTTCATTCATTGCATTTACCTCTATTCTACAGTTATCATACAGCTTGCGGATACTGCTCTGTTATCCTCAGCTCTTGCCGTTATTATTGCTTTTCCTTTTGCTTTTGCGGTAACTCTGCCACTGCTGTCTACCTCTGCAATATCTGTTCGGTTGGACTCCCAGATTATATTTCCCACAGCATTTGAGGGCGAAATGACCGCAGTAAGCGTTGTGCTTTCGCCTACATTAAGCCTAACATCATTGTTGCTATAGCTGCTTTCAAGTCTTAGCCCCTTTATCTCAGGGGGTACATAAGCGGTAGTTGTTGTAGCTGTTGTTTGCCTTTGAGTTTGTCTCTCAGTCTGTCTTTGAGTTTGCTGTGGCTCGGTATAGTGGTCATTATCTTCATATCGCCTAGGCTCTGTTGTGTATACATATGGCTCGTCGATCTGCTGTTCATCATGATCTTGATTACTCTTTACAGCCACATTGGTTTTCTTTTTGGAAGTGCTTTCATGTGAATTTTTAGACGCTGTGCTTGTCGTGGTTGTAGGCTCAGAACTCTCTGTTGTCATTGGAGTAGTAGTTGTTGTAATAACAAACGTGCCACTTGGATCTATGACCTTATCAGCCGCAGAGCTTTCTTCAGTGGCAGTTACAGGTGCTTGAGTTGTATATGTTTTATACTCATTTTTAGTCATTTTGAGCATATCTTGTACATCTATCTGCACATAGCTGTCATACTTTTTTCCCTCATGAAAAGCACCTTTGACTACATCACCAAAGTCATCATAGGTATCTTGATCGTAATAATCAGGCTCTTTTGATATAAAATTGACCTTGATATAATAAAGATCCTTGTCAAAATCGGTGCAGGTAACAAGCTGTTCTTCGTCTGAATTGTCCTGCGTCTTGTATGTAAGCTTGCTGTTAAGTTCGTCTTTAAGCGAATAAGTTATCGAGTATATCTCAGGAATACTGTTTGTGGGAGAGCCGACCATAGCCTTATATTTGAATGTGAATACTATCTCATTGGTGTCTGTAAAGTAAATGCAGTTGTTTATCTTTACCGCATAGCCACCCACCGAAAGAGAATTATCATAGTCAACAGAGCTGCTTTCACGTTCCTTTGTGCCATTGAACGCAAGAATAATGCCAATAACAATCATGGTAAATACTATAAAGATACCGTATATGATATTTGAACTCTTAGCATTTGTCACATTTACCACGCTCCTTTTCGTTTGCCTATGTATTCTTTTATGAGCCTGTCAACAGCCATAAATACTATCTGATATAGCGTGTCGCTGTCTGTAGGTTTATACCCAAGCATATCGAAAACTTCATTTGTGAATGCTTTATGGAAGTGTTCTCTTTGCTGCATTATAAGCTCACCGTATTCTTCGTCAGAATATTCGTGATAAAGTTCTTCAAAAATCCTGTGTACTATCTCCTCGCTGTCACGTGAGTTTCCTATATAAAGCATGGTTGCGTCATCAACATAGCGCTTGCAGTGAAGTTTGTTTCGTCCTGATCCCAGCGACAAGAGCAGCTCACCAGGCTCAAATTCAGCCGTTGAATTAAGCTCTGATACTGTAAACTGAGGGAAAAATTCGTGCAGAGAAGCTGCAGTATTTGCTGATTGTTTGAATATGAATTTGTATTGTACGAGCTGGAATATGACTCTGATTTTCTCTGCTCCCTCAGAGTTTCCTGTGGGATTGTAGTCGCTTATAGACTGTGAAGCAAACCATAGAGACGCGTCATATTTTCTTGTTCGGCGGACAAGCTTTTCAATAAAGTCTGTGACCTGCGGATTTTTGGCATTGATAAATCTGTGAGCCTCGTCTATAAGAGATACAACATAACGTCTGTCATATGGATTGGTTATATTGTTATTGTACTCAACATTCTGACAAGTCTCAGACCACATAAGGGTTAGTATATTGAAAAGCTGAGCATTATAGATACGCTCGTCCATTTCCGAAAGAGCCTTTACGTCAAAGACTATAACATTTGAGTTTTCGATATTCACGTTAGAATATCCGTTAAACATTGATGAGTAAATGCCCTCTGCAA
>ERZ825384.3864-NODE-3864-length-12711-cov-5.698167_pt1 | contig 12711 bp, 9 predicted proteins | sample MGYA00519931_ERZ825384 | MGnify/ENA primary metagenome ERZ825384 (study PRJEB31778, sample SAMEA3449200) | human gut metagenome | biome: human gut; feature: human-associated habitat; material: faeces | place: United Kingdom | collected 2010/2012 ...
CAGCACTTACTGCATAAAGGTTCGCCGGGTGTTCAACTTATTATTGCAATTCGGGGAAAAATAAAAAGAGGATGAAAGGGACATCCTCTGGATGGAAGATTGAAAGGGATGGGAAAAGATTGGAAGGATTGGAAAACCATACAACCAAGGCTGACGCCTTGAGGAACTGCTGTATCCGACGCCTCCGGCGCCACCTTCTCCTTCGGAGCAAGGTTAACACCCTTAAACCTCGCTTCGCTCGAAAAAAACGCAATGAACATCTTTCGATTGGCATGTTTTCCGCTTGCGTCAGCAAAGTTTGCTTGTTTCCCCCTTCGCGCTCCGCCGCGGTTTTGAAGGTGTAATAAGAAAGAGCTTTTAGATATTAAATCGTACCATGGCTTTTTTCTGCGCTGCGGCAGCAGTGCAGGACTCTGGAATGACGAGGGCAGCGAGTTCTGTTTTTCCGTTCGTACCTTGGCACTTTGGTTTTTGTTCTTTTATTTCCCTACGCAGAAGCGTTCGAAGATGCCGTTGATGAGTTCGTCGTCTACGGTGTCGCCTGTGATGGCGCCCATCTGGGTCCAGGCTTCGGTGAGGTCGACTACGATGCAGTCGGCGGGCATGCCGTTTCTGACGGATTCTAAGGCTCTTTCTACGCTTGCCAGGGATTTCTTGACGAGGTCTACGTGGCGCAGGTTGGTAAGGAAGAGTTCTCTTCCTGCGTCTGCGTCCTGGTGACCGGTGATTTTTCTGAGTTCTTCTTTGAGGTCGTCCATGCCGCTTCCGTATTGGGCGGAGAGGCGGATGCAGGGGATGTTTCCGGAAAGTTCTCTGACGTCTTCGATTTCTGTTTCCTGCGGAAGGTCGTATTTGTTGAGGATGACGATGGCGTTTCTTCCTTTGAGTGAGGAAAGGAGGTTCCTGTCATCCGGGGTGAGCGGCTGGGATCCGTCGATGACGGCGAGGATGAGGTCGGCTTTTTCCATGGAGGCTCTGGCTCTTTCGATGCCGATCTGTTCGACGCGGTTGTCTGTCTCGCGAAGGCCGGCTGTATCCATGAGGACTAAGGGGACGCCGCCGATTTTGATGGATTCTTCGATGGTGTCTCTTGTGGTGCCGGGGATGTCGGTGACGATGGCGCGGTCTTCCTGGAGAAGGGCGTTCAGAAGGCTGGATTTCCCTGCGTTCGGGCGTCCTACGATGGCTGTCCTAAGGCCGTCTTTGATAATGCGTCCTTCTTCGGATCTCTGGAGGAGATCAGCGAGGGATTTCTGGATGGTGACGAGGCCTTCTTCCATCTGTTCGTTGGTGAGGTCTTCGAGGTCTTCTTCCGGGTAGTCGATGGTGACTTCGAGTTTCGTGATGAGGTCGGTGAGTTCGTCGCGGCAGGTGTGGACGAAGCTGGAGAGTTTCCCGGAGAGGTGGCTTTCTGCCTGGGAAAGCGCAGCGGCACCTTTGGCTTCGATGACGTCCATGACGGCTTCGGCCTGTGTGAGGTCGAGGCGGCCGTTCAGGAAGGCGCGTTTCGTGAATTCGCCTCTGGCTGCCGGGACGGCGCCGTTTTCAAGGACGAGCGCGAGTGTCTGACGGAGGGCTTCCATGGATCCGTGGATCTGGATTTCGACGACGTCTTCTCCTGTGTAGGAGTGCGGCGCTTTCATGAATACGGCAAGGCCTTCGTCGATGATGGTTTTGTCTCCTCTGACGACGTGGCCGAAGCGCATGAGGTATGGCGTGGATTCGGCGAATTTCCCGCCCCTGGCCTGAAATATTTTATCGGCGATGCAGCAGGCGTCGATGCCGCTGATGCGGATGATGCCGATGCCGCCTTCGCCCGGGCTTGTCGCAATCGCTGCGATGGTTGTTTCTTCGTACATGTAAAACTCCTGTCTTTACGCGGATTTTCCGTACAATGTGTCTGTAATATTGAAAAAATTATATATTATCTTATTGTAACAGATACAGTGGAAATTTCCATAGGTGTTTTATGGAATTGATGGTAATTCTCATGTTTATTTTCAAATCTTTCTATATTTGTTATAATAATAATGTGCACTCAAGTTTGTAAAGATTTTTTCAAGACTTATTTTTATAACAATCGTACTCTATCGCTTTTTTGGATAAGGAGACTTTCATGGATAAACCATTCACGATTCTGCCCGACGCGCCTGCCATGCCGGGTGCGAAAGCCTCGCCTTTCTATGTGCAGAAGGAGAAGAAGGGCGAGCAGAAATCATACAGAACGATTACTCACTGGCACGACGAGCTGGAATGTCTGACGATCCTGGACGGGACGCTGGATTTCCAGCTGAACGAATCCGTTATTTCCCTGCAGAAGGGTTCGACGCTGATTGTCCTTCCGGGAGCGATCCACAGGAACCTGCCGAAGCCGGAGGATACAGTATTCATGCGCATCCTGGCCAATCCTGCGCTTTTGACGGCAAATGAGGAAATCCGGGAGAAGCTGGTCCGCCCGCTCCTCCAGAATGCGAGCCGGGAGTATTTCTACATCCCTGCGGGCTCGGATGATGCACCCAAGGTGCAGCGCCTTTTGAGGGAACTGCAGGCTTCCAAGGACAGCAAGGAGCCGGCAGCGCCTTTCCGCACGGTGGCTCTCATCCACATGCTTCTTTACTACCTCTACCGTTCATTCCCTCCGATGCTGAATGCGCTCCCGCAGCCTTCCTTCTCGGACCGTGCTGTCCAGAAGGACATGGTCCATTTCATTTACGAGCATTACCAGGAAAAGATCACGCTGGCGGACATTTCCGCGGCCGGCAAGGTGTCCCGCAGCAAGTGCTGCTCGCTTTTCAAGATTTACATGGGAAGCTCGCCGATCGACTTCGTGAACGACTACCGTCTCGAGGTCAGCCGCTCGCTTCTGCAGTACACGGACACCTCCGTGGCAGACATCGCCTTCAACTGCGGCTTCACGAGTCAGAGCTATTTCACCAAGCTCTTCAGCCGGACGTTCCACATGACTCCTACGGAATTTAGGAATAGTACAAAGAAAATCTCTATATAAGACTATTTTTAGCAATATCGTCGCGAAATCCCTTTTTTTCTTCGGGTTTCGCGATTTTTTATTGAAAATTTATTTGCGAATAATTTGCTATATCGAAAAGTGATGATATAATATAAATAGATATAGATAAACACGAATGTGTTACCCCTACTATAACTCCATCTTTCAGGGAAAGGATCTGTTGCGTACGTATAGGAAGTGACAAATCCTTTTCTTATACGGAAATGTTCCTTTCTCTCCAAAGAGAAGCTAAATCGGAGGTTAACCTATGAATCCACTCTTATTCTTCTTTCAATCTGCGTCGGCGGGCGGAGTGCTCCTCTTCCTGGCCGCAATCCTGGGCCTTGTGATGGCGAATACCGGTCTTGCTCCTTACTACGAGCATTTCCTTCATGCTGAGCTGGGTCCTCTTCCTGTGCACTTATGGATCAATGATGTGCTGATGGCCATCTTCTTCCTGCAGGTGGGACTGGAAGTGAAACGGGAAATGATCCATGGCGAGCTGAACACGAATGCCAAGCGCTTCCTGCCGGGCATCGGGGCCTTCTTCGGGCTCATCTGTCCGGCCATCGTCTACACGATCGTGAATTTCTCTTATCCTGAGTATCTCTCCGGCTGGGCCATCCCGACGGCGACCGACATCGCGTTTGCGATAGGCATCGTCTCCGTCCTGGGCTCCCGGGTTCCCATATCCATGAAAGTCTTCCTGACGACTCTGGCCGTCATGGATGATCTCATGGCCATCGTCATCATTGCTCTCTTCTACACGCAGGAACTTGCGTGGATGTACCTTCTTGGCGCAGCGGCGGTCACGGCTCTCCTTTTCTACATCAACAGAATTGGTTACATCCGTCCGATCCCCTACCTCATGCTTGGCATCGTCCTCTGGTACTGCGTCTTCCGCTCGGGACTTCATGCGACACTGGCAGGCGTCATCCTCGCCTCCGCCATTCCCTTCCGCGGCATGCGGGAAGGGCGCACAGTCTCCCCGGTACAGGAATGGGAGCATGCCCTCACGAACTGGGTCACTTTCCTCATCGTGCCCCTCTTCGGATTTGCGAATACCGGTGTTTATCTCGGTCATTTCCAGATCTCGGATCTGTTCCAGCCCGTGGTCCTTGGCATCGCCATCGGACTATTCCTGGGCAAGCAGGTCGGAGTCTTCGGGACAATGTATATCCTAGTCAAAACAAAACTGGTTCCCATGCCGGCAGCTGCGACCTGGACACATGTCTACGGCATAGCACTCTGCTGCGGCATCGGCTTCACGATGAGTCTTTTCGTCGACCTTCTCGCATTTCCTCCAGGCGACGCCCGCGAACTTGCGAAAGTCGGCATATTCCTCGGATCACTTCTATCCGGCATCGCCGGGTACCTGGTTCTCCGCTTCGCGGCCACGCCTCACCCACAAAATTTGGAGGCAAGTCCGATAACCAACGTGAATTAAGCCGGCCATTCCCCTGCATAGAACCGGATGCGGCACCCGCCGGGGGGAAAGGGAACTATCATGGTAGAAGCTACCTTCACCAAGAGCATGCGCGCGCTGCTTTCGCGCACCAAGGAATCCACACTCCTTTCTTACGAATGTGCGAAAGACGAGCGATTTTCCCGTACCTACGGAAACTGCCGGATCCATCTCAATGACGGAATCATAGAAGTCGCCAATGAACCGAAACAGCTCCCCTTCTTCGGAGCTATGGAAAGCATGACCTGCTTCACCTGCCACCCGATCAGAAACGAGGGGCAGCTGAAGAGAGACGAATTCTACCTCCCCTACAGCACATTCCCCGTAGGCGGCAAGATCAATTCAGTAGAAATCGTCACCGACTACGTCAACGTCAACCACGGAGCCTACCAAGTCTCCTTCGACATGGCCCTCCTCTTCCACATGGACAAGAAGACCCTCATGCTCGCCCGGGACACCTGGTTCTCCCAGCTCCTCACCGTCACCGACGAACGCTCCATCAACACCATCTTCCCGATCGAAGAAGTCATCAACTCCTGGTCCAACTATGGAGAATATGCGGTGGATGTGAAGAGAATGACGACGAAATTGTAATGGTATGAATATGAATAGAAGAATAGGAATCAAAAAATGACCCGTCGAGGGTCTCTTTTTGATGGTGAGCTCTGCTCACAAAACCGGAAAACCGGACTTCGTCCGTGGAACCTTTTATAAAAACCAATGAATACTGCACTCTTTCCCGGCAACAGTTGAAGTCCGGTACTCCTTCCCCGCTGGGGTAGGTCAAAACTCCGCAACGGCGAGAACGGCTATTATCAATAGTGATTTAAATACGTTCACCGTAAATGATAATCGTATGATGCTCGTTCGATACTATCCATCAGAATCGAGAAAACCTGCCTCGGAGAGGAAGGAGGCCCGGCTAATCTTTTAGCTGTTGCCGGGGGAAAGAGTGTAGTATCCCTTAATTTCTTTCATATAAAAAGGTTCTGCGAGTGGAACGAGGTTGGCTTGTTTTCCTCGAACGAAGTTTGGTTGTTGGTGTTCCCATTTGCACCTTGGGGCGGTTGTAAAGGTGTAATAAGAAAGAGCCTTCTTTCCCATCTTTTCTAAACAGAAGGCGTACCTTGGCATTTTAGCGGCAATGGTGGGAGCGAGAGAAATGATGATAAAACCATACAGCCGGCCCATGGCCTAGGAAATGCAACTCATCCGCCCCGTACACAAACTTTCGAGTCATTCTTGCTCCTACCATCATTGCCAACTGGTATACGGCGCACCTTCTCTTCCAGAGCAAGGTTAAGACCGGCCTACGGCCCTTCCCCTGGAAAGGCGAGTGTTAGCGGCGTCAGCGCAGTCTGACAACGAAAAAAGGACCTTCGATAGGTCCTTTTTTCGTACCATTTATTTTTTCTATCCTCAAATCCTCACGAGAAAGTGTCCTGTGAGCATTTTTAATGCGAGCTTGACTGTCTTTTGGAATCTTTTTTCTGCTTCTTCGTAGACGTCGTGCGGGGCGACTGTCTCGCTGTCGGTTCTTTTGGCGACTACGCCGCAGACGGAGCCTGCGTGAAGGCCCATGACGTCGCAGAGTGTGAAGAGGGTGGCGTTTTCCATTTCGAAGTTGGTGCAGCCGAGGCGCTGGTATTCTTCGAGGCTTCCCTGGTAGGCGCGGCGGACGTAGCCGGCGTAGCTGTCGTAGCGTTCCTGGCCGGGCCAGAAGCTGTCGGTGGAGACAGATATGCCTGTTTTGAAGGGGATCTTCAGGGTCCTTGCGGCTTCTTCTAAGGCAAGTGTGACACGCATGTCGGCAGCGGCGGGGTATTCGATGGGGGCGTAGGCTTTGGAGGCGCCGTCCATTCTGACTGCTGCTTTGTTGATGACGATGTCGCCGAGGTTCAGGTCTTCCTGCATGGAGCCTGTGGTGCCTACTCGGATGAATGTTTTGACGCCGAGGCGGGCGAGTTCTTCTACGGCGAAGGTAACGCAGGGGCCGCCCATGCCGGTGGACATGACGAGGATAGGCTGTCCATTCACTTCGGCGGTCCAGGTGGTGAAGTCTCTGTGGCTGGCGACAAAGGCGGCGTTCGGATCAAGGGCTTTGGCAAGGCCTTCGACGCGTCCCGGGTCGCCGGGAACGAGGGCGTATTTGGCGCCTTTTATCATTTCTTTGGTCAGGCCGGTGTGGTACATGACTTCGCCATCTTTGGCATAATTCGGCATAATGATTCCTTCTTTCATGGAAACAAATTGTCTTTTGAGATGAAAAAGGGGATGCAGTAACGAGTGATCGTCGTACATCCTCTTTAATTGGAACGAAAGTGTAAAGCGTACAAGCAAGATGGAGGGAGTGAAAATGAACCCCTTTCGTCGCCTCCGGCGCCACTTTCCCCTAACGGGGACAGCCAAGAAATGAGAAAACCATACAGCCGCCTTACAGGCTGGGAACTACATCTCATCCGACGCCTTCGCCGCCACCTTCTCCTTCCGGAGCAAGGTTAAGACCGGCCTACGGCCCAGGAAATGCTGCATCCCCGTCTCCGGTGACCTCTTCTTTGTTACTCAAATGTTTTGACGTCGGCGAAGAGGCCGGCTTCTTTGTTCATTTTTTTGCTCTTTTTGTCTTTCTTTGCTTTCTTTTTGTCTTTTTTCTTGTCTTTCTTTGCTTTCTTTTCTTTTTTCTTTTCTTCGAGTTCTTCGCTGGTGGCGTAGGCGCGGAAGGCTGGCATCATGTCTTCTTCGTTCAGGTTCCAGTCTGCTTCGATGTTGTCTTCGTCTTCGCCAGGTGTTCCGAGTTCGTGGGTTTTGTATTCGAGGTTGATGTCGTCGGCGGGTTCGGAGATGTCCTGGGCTACCGGGATGGAGTCGTCTTCTGCGTCTTCTTCTGTTTCTTCAGGAGTGCCTTCGAGAGAGACTTCTTCCGGTTCTTCGGTTTCCTCTTCGTCTTCTTCGTCATCAGCTTCTTCTTTTGGTTCTTCTTCGGTGTATTCGGATTCTTCTGCTTCTTTGATGACTTCTTCGTCTTTTTCTTCTTCAGCAGCAGCTTCTTTTTCTTCCGCAGTTTCTTCTTTGACTTCTTCTGTGTGGACGCCGCCGGTGAGCTGGGCCAGGATATCTTCCATTTCTCCTGCGAGGCGGACGACGGTTTTCAGTCTTTCGTCTTCAGCGGGGCGGGAGTCGGGATCTGGATCGAGCATGTATGTCTGCAGGAATCCTTTTGTTTCAGAAAGTTCACTGCGGAGGTTTTCTATGTTCTCCAGCATGGTTTCTTCATCAATTTTTTTTGCCATTTTCTTTTTGCTCCTTCTCGGAAGGAGTTCCTTCCGTTACCAATACCTTATCCACTCTGCGGTTGTCGCAGTCCATGACTTCGAATGTGAATCGGTCATAGGTTGCTTTTTCCGTTTCTTTCGGAATGTAGCCGAGCAGGTAGGTGATAAAGCCCCCCAAAGTCTTGTAGTAGTCTTCCGCTTCGCCTGGCAGCTCTTCCTCGATGTGGAAATATTCCCTGAATTCATCGATGGAGCAGAGCCCTTCCACCAGCCAGGAGTTTTCGGAGCGGCGGATAAATTTGTTTTTCTCGTCAATGAGGTCCTGCTTGTCGCCCGGCATGTCGCCCACGATTTCTTCGAGGACGTCATGGAGTGTGATGAGGCCGGATAATGTCCCGTACTCGTCGATGACGACGGCTTCGTGGACGCCCTTCGTGCGGAAGAAGCGGAGAAGTTTCGTCAGGATGAGTGTCTCCGGAATGAAGAGCGGCTGGCGTACTTTTTCGATGAGCGATGCCTTCAGCGGTTTGTCCGGGTAAAGGTGCTGGTCCATAAGGACTTCGGAAAGGTCGGCCAGGCCTTTGAAATCATCGAGGGATCCGCTCCCGACAGGAAGCCTGAAATGGGTGGTCTCCATCATGTCTTTCCAGATTTTTTCCTCGGTGTCTTCCAGGTCGAGCCATGTCAGCTGCGGACGCGCGGTCATGCAGTCAGCGGCGGTGCGGTCGTTGAGTTCAAAGACATTGTCGATGATTTCCGGTTCTTCCTTGTCGAAGGTGCCGAGTTCTGCCCCCTGTTGGAGGAGGACGCGGATTTCTTCTTCGGAGACCGGTTGCTCACCGCCCATTTTCACGCCGATTAGATTGACGACGACTTTCGTCGACCACGTGGAGAAAAGCACGAGCGGACGGCAGACGGTCGCAAGAAGGATCATCGGCCTTGCAATGGCGCAGGCTGCTTTCTCCGGAATGGCGATCGCGACCCATTTCGGGACGAGCTCGCCGATAATCAATGAAAAGTACGTCACAAGCACCATGACGGTGACCATGCTGACGCCCTGCGCATACGGGGCAAGGAACGGGATTTTCTCCAGCTCGCGCCCCAAAGGACCCGCCAGCGACGCGCCCGAAAACATACCAGTGATGATGCTGATGGTCGTGATGCCCACCTGGATCGTGGAGAAGAGTTCTTCCTTCTTCTCCGCCAGACGCAGCGCGTAGACAGCGTTCTTGCTGCCCGCGTCAATCATTTCCTGCAGCTTCGTTTTCCTGGCGCCTACGATGGCAATCTCCGCCAGAGAACAAGCCCCATTGGCCAGTACCAGCAAAATGATGATCAATAATTCGCCCCATATGTGGCCGTCATCCATACTTGTGATTTCCTCCTATAAAGAAAAATAAATTATTTTTTCTTTATTATATCATGATTTTTAGTAAATCCCATACATGTACCACGCATGCTGGACAAAATGCGACTTTTTGACAGCAAGCCGCGGGAGTGATTTGAGGAAATAGGAAATTTTATGATGGTGAGTCGAGGAAATGGCAAAGTAGGAAAGGCTTAAAAACGGACAGCAGAGAGGAGAGATTAAAAACCATACAGCCGCCTTACAGGCTGGAAAATGATGTTTCCGTCGGCTCCGCCGCCACCTTCTCCTCCCGGAGCAAGGTTAAGACCGGCCTACGGCCCTTCTTCCTCTAAGAGGAAGCCTTTCGGTTAGCCCCCCTACACTTTCATCCATTTCCTTATTTTCCATACTAGCCCGAGCGGGGCGAAGCGGGTGCCCAGGGCGGTGAGTTTGGCCATTTTGCCTGGGAGGCTGACTGTTTCTCCGTGGCGGAGGTCTTCGAGGGCTTTTTTTACTGTTTCTTCGGCATTGAGGATGCCTTTTTCTGAGATGCGGCCTTCGGCGCCTGCTTTTCCTATGAATTCGGTGTCTTTGATCCAGTAGGGGCAGAGGGCCATGACGTGGATGTTTCTCTCTTTCATTTCTTCATTGACTGCCTGGGAGAGGGAAAGGAGGAAGGCTTTTGTCGCGCCGTAGACGGCGAGGTCCGGGAGGGGCAGGAGTCCTGCGACGGATGCTACGTTGATAATCCCTGCTCCTTCTTTCATATAGGGAAGGCAGAGTTTCATCATTTTCACGGGAGCCTGGCAGTTCAGGCCGATCATGCTGACGGCGTCCTCGGTGGTTTCTTCGTCGAGGGTGGTCATGGTTCCTCTTCCTGCGTTATTAATGAGGAGGCGGATGTCAGGCTTTTCTCTTTCCATCAGGACGGAAAGGAGACCGTAAAGGCCTTCGTCATCCAGGCTTGCGCCGAAGATACGAAGGGGCGTTTTTACGGAAGAAGCGAGTTCTTCGAGCTTTTCTCTTCTTCTGGCGATGACCCAGATTTCATCCAGTTTTCCTTCTTCGGATAGCTGTTTCACGAATTCCCGTCCGAGTCCGGAGGAGGCTCCGGTGACGACCGCTGTCCTCATACGCGCATCTCCTTTATGAAACTTAATTCTTCAGCATCATGACGGCCATATGGCGTCCTGTCTTTCCTCCTGCTTTCCTGTAGGAGTAGAAAATATCATCATGGCAATAGGTGCAGATCCCACAGTCCTCGATGTGATCTTCCGCAATGCCTGCTTTTCTCATGAGAACGTGGTTGGCTCCCGGCAGGTCGAAGAGAAATTTTCCATTTTCCTTCGTGCAACTGAGCTTTTTCATTTCTTCATCAGTAAAGAGGGCTTTCATCGCTTCAATGACATCTCTCCCGACCTCGAAGCATTCGAGACCGATGGCCGGCCCGATGGCAGCACGGATATCTTCTCTCTTCGAGCCATATTTCTTTTCCATCATGGAAATGGTCTTTCCTACAATATTTCCCGCTGTCCCGCGCCATCCTCCATGGGAAAGGGCAATGACGCCCTTCGGATCATAGAAAAAAAGAGGCGTGCAGTCGGCGTAATTCATCGTGATTGGGACGTTCGCTTCATTCGTAATCAGTCCGTCCGTATCCGGGATGGCCGTATCGAGCGAAAGCGCTCCTCGTCCGCAGTCTTCTTTTCCCACGATTTCTATATGCGTCCCGTGCACCTGGCTGCAGTTGATGAGTGTTCTGCTGTCTGCGCCAAGCGCATCAAAGAAACGTTTCCTGTTCTCCACAACAAGGGAAGGATCGTCCCCAACATGGAGCCCCATATTCAGGCTAGTGAAAAACCCCTGGCTGACACCGCCATCCCTGCAGGAGACAGCAGCCGTAAGGGGCGCGTTTTCAAATACATCAAAGGTCAGGTATGAAACTCCGTTTCTCTTCTGAATCGTCATAGGCACCTCATAGTTTGGAAATATCCAGATCAGGCCAGATATTCGTAATCAAAGACTTCATATCATCAGGAACAGGAGCGGTAAATTTCATCTTCTCCCCTGTCACCGGATGCAAAAATTCTACATTATACGCATGGAGCGCCTGCCGCTGGATCAGCTTTATCGAGCCTCCATAAAGGTCATCTCCAAGAAGCGGATGATGCATATGAGAGAAATGGACGCGGATCTGATGCGTCCTTCCCGTTAGGAGGTGGACACGCACCAGCGACGTCTTCCATGAATGCGCCAGCACCATGTACTCGGTCCATGCCGGTTTCCCATCGGGCCTGACCATCCACTCTACGATACTGTCAGGCTTGCGCCCGATTGGTTCGCCGATGATATTCTTCGCCTCATCCCCCATCACGATTTCTCCGCCCACAAGAGCCAGGTACTCACGGAATATCGAATCATGAGACTTCGAAAGGTCATACTGCACATTAGCAGACTTGGCGACAACGACAAGTCCCGTCGTATTCCGATCCAGACGATACACAGGATGAATCCCCGCATCCTCGCCCTTCTCCTTGAAATACCACGCCACCGCATTCACCAAAGTCTCCTGCGTCGACTTCGCCGTAGGATGGATAATCATATGAGGCCCCTTATTCACGATCAAAAGCCAAGGATCCTCATAGACTATATCCAAAGGAACATTCGCCGGAAGGATATCATTCTCCTCCGACCAGATCAGAGTAATCTCATCCCCTGCATGCAGCGCCGTCCGGGCATTAAACACCTGCCTGCCATTAATCAGGATCTTCCCATTCCACTTGATCTTCTTCCAAAGAGAAGAAGAGAGATGCATATGTCCACGCACAAAATGCCGCAGCACCTTCCCCTCAAACCAGGGATCCACCACAACCTTCATGTCCATACCATCACCCTCTCCCATAAAAAAAGACCATACCGAATCATCCGTATTTCATACTCTTCTATATATATTGTAACAGAAAACCAAGGAAAAGTTAGAGAAGAAAAATAAAAAGGGGGAAGGAGTGAGAAAAAACAGGACTCTGTAAATCACGATTGATTATAACAGCTTACGTCGATGCGGAAGTTTTGACCTGCCCCAGCGGGGAAGAATGCCTTTGACCTTGCTCTGGAAGAGAAGGGGGACCACTTTTGTGGTGGATACAGTAGTTCGGACAGACTTTAGTCTGGTTGTATGGTTTTTATTTTGTGAAATTTTTTAATATTGCCAGAGAAAGGGGTGCAGTATTCATTGGTTTTTATAAAAGGTTCTGCGAGTGGAACGAGGTTGGCTTGTTTTCCGATTGCGAAGCAAGGAAATAGTGTTGACCTTGCGCCGCCAGGAGAAGTTGTCAGGCTCCGAATTTCTGTTGCCTGACGGATGAGATGCAGTTCTACAGCCGCAGGCTGGTTTTACGGTTTTTTAATTCGCGCCCCGTCGCGGTTGTGTGGTCTCTATATAAGAGCCTTTAGATAATAAGGCGTACCTTGGCATTTTTAGCGATGGCGCGGCAACTGAGAGTAAACCGTACAACCTCGCTTCGCTCGATAACTACATCTCATCCCCCGCGTTCCGCGGTTCCCCTTTGGTATGATTCAACAAGAAAGACAGAATAATATCATAAATATATTAGGAGGT
>ERZ825384.3868-NODE-3868-length-12679-cov-2.660567_pt1 | contig 12679 bp, 9 predicted proteins | sample MGYA00519931_ERZ825384 | MGnify/ENA primary metagenome ERZ825384 (study PRJEB31778, sample SAMEA3449200) | human gut metagenome | biome: human gut; feature: human-associated habitat; material: faeces | place: United Kingdom | collected 2010/2012 ...
TCATGAAAATAGTTGTAATAATTAAGGGATAATGCCGCCGCTATCAGCATTATCCCCATTATTATCAACAAAAGTCCTAGCTTTTTTTTAGTCACTATTTTTCTCCTGTTGTTAAGGCGAACCTATGTGGTTTCACCTTTATTTCTCTTTTCTGCTTACTCTCCAGCCTGCCGCGATAAGGATAACTCCACCGCCTATAAGTACAGGCACCGGCCAGTTGAGCGAACCAGTCTGTGGTATATTGTCAGGCGTTGAGCTTAATGAATCAGAGCCTGACGAGCTGCTGTCAGGTGTGCTTGAACTACTATCTGTATTACTCGAACTGTCTGACTTATATGTGTTCTCTATAAGAAACAGCTTGTCATTGTTTTTGGTAACAACTGTGTAGTTGGCAGGAATATCTATCTCCTTAACTGACCACTCAGCCGCAGTATCGTCTTTCCAGAAATACTCCCAATTGTTGTCAGCGTCAAGAGTAACAGTATCGAAAAGCTTGCCGTCACGATAGATCTCCACCTTGATATTATCAGGTATGAGTTTTTCCTGACCATCAGGAACAATCCACGACTTCCTTACACCATAATCACTGTCCCCTGCCGGGATCTCTTCGTATGTGAACTTGGTGTAAACTGTTATCTGACCCTCAGCAACGATATCCTTATCTATCTCGATAAGTGACGGGGAAGGTGTAAACTTAGCTGTTGTGTTTTCAAAACTCTTGCCTGAAACAAGATACAGACCCACAGAATCAGCAGAAAGCTTTACTTCACCGTTTGCGTCCGTCTTGCCTGTTGAAACAGGTGTAATGTTATCCGTTTTTGCGTAGTTGTCAAGAGTATCAGCAACAGCCTGCATTTTTGAAGCGTCAGTAAAATCAGACATATCTATAGGATAATCGCTGAACTCGCCGGTAAGGACAAAGTCAGCTTCCTTACGCTCACCGACCTTATATATGCTCCACTCGGCATTACTAACAGTCGTTGTATCATTTTTGCACACTATATCCACATTGATATTATCCGCTGCAGAAGCTGAGATCGTCATGCTTCCCAAGGCTGAAACAGCCATTGCCACCGTACACAAAGCAACCTTTGCAAGCTGAGAAAATTTAAGTTTCATCTTTGCTACTCTCCTTATCAGGTAGATTTTCAACATTATCGTCACTCTCTGGCTTATCTAGCATTGCCACAAGCTCATCATGAGAGATTTTTTTGCGTTTTGAATCCACAAACCACCACACAAGCAGTACCACAAACAACGGTATTGCTACAAAAGGCACGACCACAAGAGAATCGAGCTGAACAGCGTCTGCCGTTATTTTTGAAGCACTCTTTGTATCGTCCGCAGTTTCAACTCTCTTTGCACGAACAAGAAGCCTGTGAGAATTGACTCCGTATGGGGTACAGGTAGTCAACGTAACATGATCCTCACCTGGAATAATGTTCAGCTTATCCATTTCATTAGGCAGAACTATATAAACAGCCTCGACCTCATATGTATAGACATCTTTCAACACTGTTATAGTGAACTCATCGCCCTCTGCAAGCTTATCAAGGTCGCTGAAAAGCTTTGCCGACGGCAGACCTCTATGTGCTGAAATGACCGAATGAGTGTCCGCTCCGCCAACAGGCAGGCTCGAACCCTGCAGATGTCCCACAGCGACATTTAACACGCCGTCACTTGTACCATGATAAATAGGCAACTCCACCCTTATAGTCGGAATGGAAATATAGCCCATAACACCCGTCCCCGTGATATCTAGGATATCCTCATAGCCCTTGACCTGTTCATAATCCACAAAAGGTCGGGCAAGCTTTGCTATCTCTTCATTATATTTTCTGGCACGGCTGAGTATCTCTTCATTCTCCTTGTCAGAAAGGTCATTTGCCGCTTTCTGATAAGTCGCCACCGCACGGCTTTGCGTTTTTGAATTCCACCAATCGCTTATTGTTGGATATAACATCACGGAGAGCCCCACAAGCAATAACAAGACCAATAAAATTGTAGTTGATTTACCGCTTTTCTTCCTCATGGAGTCCTCCCTGATGCCTGCCGACCAAGATCGGCAGGACAAAGGTAAAAATAAATTCAAAAATTAGTCGTTCTTAGCTCTCTTCTTAGCAATGAGAAGCACACCTGCGCCCAGTACGATAGCTCCGCCTACACCGTAGAAGATCTGAGTACCGATACCGCCGGTTGTTGGAAGTGAGCCGCCCTTCTGGTTTATGATCTTAACTGTTGAACCGCTTGTGCCTGAATCAGTGCCGTCGAGCATACGAATGGACTGAAGTGTATCAGCAGGATCATATGTTGTGTCAAACTTGAACTCATATGGATCAGCTCTGTTATACTGAGCAGGAGCTTCTATCTCAACAAGCTTGTAAGTTGTCATATCATCAATGCCCTTGATAGTGAACTTACCTGTTGCGTCTGTTTCGATATGATCAACAGAGCCTGCCTCACTGCCGATCTCAAGTCTGTAAACATTGTCAGCTATCTTGACAAGTCTGATAGCATCGTTATGAACATTTCTAAGCTGGAACTTAGCACCTGCAAGAGGCTCGCCCTTTTCGTCTACCTTGTTACCGACAAGTGAGAATGTCCAGTCATAAACTGTGACCTTAGGTGTTTCACCGTTCTCCTTACCTGTTTTGTCCTGAGGATTATTTGAATATGTCAGGTAAGCTGTGTTAGGGTTATTGTTCACGCTGTCAGGAGCAGTAACTGCTACCTTAGCTTTTTCATTGAGCTTAGCAGAATAATAAGTTTCGATCTTAGCAACTGTAGGATAATTCTTTACAAGCTCCTTGATATCGAAAGTAACATAGAAAGACTCCTTATAGTCGGTCGTACTGCTGTCGTCGCCAACTGTTGTGTTAGGGCCTACTGTAACAGAAGTGATCTCCTGACCGTCAGCGTCATAATACTTGTATGTAAGATTATCATTGAACGTAAAGCCCTCGCTGAGCTGGTCACGAACTGTATATGTATACTTGTCATAAGCTGATACGTCGCTTGGTATAGTTGTTGTGATCTTGAACTCTACATCGTCACCGATTGCGTTGTCGCCAACATCGCCCCATGAGTCATTCTCATTGTGCTTGATCTGCTTTGTAAGTGTTGGCTTTGTCCTCTTTGGAGTAACGTTTGTTGTACCTGAAACGTTAAGGATAAGAGCTGAGTTAGCCTTATCAACACCATTATTTTCTGTTGCATCAACAACGAGATAATAGCCAGCATTTGGAAGCGGAATGGTGTACTCACCGTTTTCTTCATAGGCGGTTACAGACTTATTGTCGATGATGCAGCTAGAAGCAGCTTTTGCAAACTTGGCAGTATCTTCCTTTGTCCAATGATCTGCGTCTGAGATTATCTTTGCAACGTCTGCTGCGCTCTCGGCACTGTCGAACTGTGACATATAAGTGCTAAGACCAGAAGTTTTCAGGCTGGTAAGCAGAGCATCGCCATCAATGCCTTTGCCCCACTTGATAGTATTTGTTGCAGATGCCTGATCAAAGATCTGATAAGCCTTATATACTCTGTTTGTATCAGAATCCTTGATAACAATGTTATTAACGCCAGCATCAGTAGTAGCAAATACTCCGAATGCTGATGTTGCAGCAATAGCTGAAACTGACATAACGGTTGCAGCAGCAAGAGCTGCGAATTTCTTCATCTTCATAATTAATTATCCTTTCATATTTGTTTATTTACAGCGTTTTTTTGCGACGCTTTGTAACTAAAAGTATTGCTGCGGCAACAGTGACTGTTCCGCCTGCCACTACGAATGGGATAACACCCATGCCGCCTGTTTCAGGCAGCTCTCCCAAGGTTTCCTCAGAGTTGTTATAGACCTGAACATACTGATCACCGTTCTTTGTCATATCAATGCAGTTCTCATTTTCTGAGCCATTGTATCTGTAGTAAGCTTTGTATGACGATGTGCTTATTGGCTGACCGTTCACGTCTGTCTCCTCAAACCAATAGTAATACTTGTTTCCTTTGATATTATTTTCTTCAAGAGAAACGGCATTTGACCAGTTGTTATCTGCCGTGAGCGTTATCTGCTTCCACAAGAATACTTCACCGCTAGGTATCGCATCTTTATTAGGAACAGGTGTAACGTTCGTCTTCTCAGGTGTGCCAAGATCATTAGCTGTTACTGCGTATGAACAGCCACTATCGCCCTTAAGTGTAAGTTCAACAGTAATATTATTCAGATTTAGAACAAACTGACTCTTGTCCCAAGACGGTGTAACGTAATCACTAACGCTGACATACTTGCTATCACCGCTCCATATAGGTATAGCCTTGCCGTCCACCCAATTTTCACCTGACTTATAGATGTCAGCCAGAACAGCTCCTGAACTGTCAAGAACTCTAACACGTCCCTCAGTTTCACCGTTATTTATCCATGACTTTGTCATATCAAAACTGAACTTAGCCGAGCCATACATGGTATACTCAGAGGCAAAGCTTCCGTTCTGAGCCATTTCTGCGCCGTTGCTTGTAAGGATCTTGAATTTAACATTCTGTCCCTTATCCATTGTGCCTGTAAACTTGTTATATTTTTCAGGCACATCAGCCTTATTTGTTGACCTATAGATATTAAATGTTACCTTATCATTAGTATGAGCATTGCTGTCGCCGTCAGACCATGCCTTTTGCAGACGAACATCCATATTTTCTACCTTCTGCGGGTTCTTGGTATTGATGATTGTATCAAAGCCCGTGGCACTGCCGTTATTAGAATAAGTATATGTAACGCCAAAGCCGTCAGGTATATTCTTTTCAAGAACATAATAATACTTGTCCTTGTCAAGACCGTCAAGAGTTACCGTCCAATTCTTAGACTTTTCCAGAGAAATTGTTTTTATAAGTCTGCAATCCGTTGGTATTCCATTATCTCCATTCACTCTTGATGTTGAATTTGGTGCAACAGAGGACTCATAAACATCTGCCTCGATCTTGTCGATACCGGCAGGAAGCTCGCTGTCAGCAAGCTTGTTTCCAAGCTCATCACGCCATTCCTTCGTAATGTTAAGTCCCTTGACGTTCGTAACTGTAACATCAGTGTTTTTGCTCATTGCCGTTGCACTGTATACAGCCTCATATCCTGTTGCAAGGTCGATCTCTTTGATATAGTAGTAAAGCTGCTTGTAATCATTGCCGACCTTCGTATATCCAGGAAGCTTTGACCACTCATGTTTCCAATTATTAGCTTCGTTAAGAGTTACCTCATCACTGCCCCACTGAATATCATCTGGAACACCGCTTAAAACCTTAGTTGTAGACGAGCCAAGAAGGAACTTTACGCTCTCTGCCGAATGATTGCCGTTTCCATCGCTCCAAACCTTGCTTGCAGTTATCTTAAACTCTTTCAGCAGATTTGTTACTCTGAACATATCTCCGTTCTTCACGAACTGATATCCGTCCTCACCCACTTCACTTGGAACTACAGCCGGACGCACTTTAAAAGCAAAATATATAGGAGTTTCGTCAAGAAGATAACCCTCCGGACTTTGCTTTTCTATAAGCTTATAAAGATGCCCCTCAGTATCTCCTGTGCCTGCGGCAGGTTCAAGGTCAAGGTTGTATGAACCGTCAGAATTTACATTGAATGTCTGCGCCTTATCCTGTGCCGAATTTCCCCAAATAACTGATCTTCTGTCCTTCGCAGCATTTTCTTTGAAATCTACTGCCGGGAGCCAATCGTATGTGCCATTTTCCAGCTTAGTATATCTGTAGATCTCAAAAGAAGCTTTGAGCATAATACTATAGTCTCCGCTGTCTACCTTCATAAGCTTAAATGGCTCAACAGTTGTTGATGATGCCTTTGACTGATTTATCAACTCAAACTCGGAATCATTATCTTCACTGTCATTTACAGCAGAGCCGTTTGTGTCAAATGAGATATTATTGAACACATGAACTTTATAGCCATCGTTCTCAGCGTCCTCATCATTTGCAGGACTTCCTGTATAAACGTAAACTAATTTCAGGTGACGCTGATCCGGAACGTTTATTTCAAGTTTCTTTACAAAATCTCGTGTCTTCGCTGTCAGTGCGGAACACTTTACCGCCGAAAGCATTTTTTCATTGCTTACCACAGTGCTTGAACTGCCGTTGCTATCCCTGTATTCATATTCAACTCTGAAAACACCGCCCGCCTTCTCAGAAGAAACCTCTTCCACAGGAACGGATATGCTTGAGCCATAATCTGACCACTCGCCGCTCTTATTGGCAAAAGCCTTTACTTCCTTGAAACTGTTGCCGTCCATATAGCCATAAGCCACATAGTATCTCTTTATATTTCCGTTTTCGTAGCCCTCAGGCAAAGTCAGATCAATAGTACCCTTAGCTCCAACAATACTTTCACTTGGAATAAAGTTAGCGATAAACTTGGCCTTTTCGTTGGTAATAACATCTGCACTGCAAGAAACTGTGCTGTCAACTACCTCCGGGTCAGAAATAACATAGCTGAACTCCTTTGTAGAAAGCTCTGCACCCGTATCTGCGTCAAATACCTTGATAGACTTCAGATCCATATCAACAGCGGAATTGCCATTTATGCTTACCGTTTTTGTCTGAATGTTACCCTGAGCGTCCTTTGTCTTAACTACAGCCGTGCCTCCGCACTTGATAACATCGTTGAGAGTTATCATTCCGTTTGTTGAGCATTTGAGCTTTTTAGGGTTAACATCAATGGTATAAGTTATCTCACAGCCGGTGGACTTCGGAGAAGAAGTTTTCTTCAAGTTCTTTTCCTTAACTGTCTGCGTCTGGCTTCTCTCTGGATATTTTCCAGTTTTATCCTGAACCGTGTTTTTAAACGCTGCAGTACCATTCTTGTAAACGCCGTTCTTAACATCATCAACCTTTACAAGTGTACTGTAGTAAGCTGTCCAAGCGTCCTGCTGATTCCATGCAGTCTTGAAAGTTACTGTATTGGCTGTCTTATCATAGAAATATTCAAACTGACTTGTTTGTGCAAAATCATACTTATCAGAACTATTTCCAAATGAATACCTGAGATAATCCTTGTTCTCGTAGAATATCATTCCCGCCGGAAGCGTGTCCACGATCTCGACATTATCGTTACGCTTATAAGTGCCGTCCTTGTTGATATCAAGCCGCCAATCAAACCTGTAATACTCAACACCATTTACAGTAACAACAGGCAGGCTGTTAAGATCATGCACTGTGTCGCCTGCTGTACTGCTTGCAGCGTCATACTTTTCATAAGGTGCTTTGGAGCTGTCGCCTATAGTAAACTTAGTCTTATCTGCACTAGGCCCGAAAGTTTCGCCCTTATAAGCAGCCTTATTATTTACATTTATAATAGTACCTGCGTCAAGACCTGTTACATCTACGGTACTGCTATACTGTATCTGCACAAGGTTTATATTGTCAAATTCTTCACTATCATTGAACTTTATCTCAAACGAAGTGTTGTCGGCATTAGGTACTACAGTGTAATTTGAACTGTTAAGAGTTTCATAGCTTCCTTTTCCATTTCTCTGAACATACATAATAATGGAATCAGGGTCAAGAACGCTCTTTATTGACTTGCCGTCATTTGACGCAGCGTTCATTACATCGCTTATAGTCTTTCCCCTAAAGGAACCGTTTGTCTGCTTGACCTCCACCTGCCACTTATATGTAACCTTGCTCCCGTTCTGAGAAATGTCAAGAACTTTTTTTGACTTTTCATTTACAGGCTTATAATAGACCGTCTTGTCAGAATGGAAGCCGTCAATACCTGCAGTATTTTTCACTGAATAATATCCTCTGCTGTCAGGATCGCCAAGATCATAGTCAGCAACCTTTGTTTCATAGGAAATAACTACCTCGTTATTGTCGCCTATGCTGTCAGGCAAAACAAGCTCACCGTCACTTGCAACCGTTGCATCAATAGTATCGTTTCCTATTTTAATGCTGACCTTCTGTCCTGCTTTAAGCATATTGTCAGTTATTGTCTTGCCTTTAAGGGTGGAATTTTTGTCATTACATTTAACAGTTACTTCCCATTTGATTATACCTAATGTGTTATTATCTATCCAGCCACTTTTTGATATCTGATACTTATTATAAACAGTTTCACTTGATGTGATATCAGACCATGGATTGCTTTTATCAGGTCTTTGCATTTTAACTGTATTTGTAGTTTCCGCCTTGTCAGGATCGATAGCTGTCACATACTCAATGGTGATTTGGGACGCTGTCGTTTTATCGTCAAACGTAAGCGTGTTTCCGTCAAGTGTGTACTTTACATCTGAGCCATCGTCAGCTTTGAGTGTAAAGCTTCCCAGCTTTGCATCAGGAAATGCTTCATCATAAAGGTGATAGCCCTTGAGGTCTGCACCGCTAGGGTTGCTTACAACAATTTCCCATGTGACTTCATTATTGTCGTAGTCAACATTCTTGCCAGTTTTTGAGATCTTATCCTTCTTTGATTGGGAATAAATAGTTTTATCTGCTTTTACTCCATTTCCGTCTTTGTCATATGTAGTGGATTTGTTTTCCACCTTACCTGACATAACGAAATTCGGGTCGCTTGTAGGATATGGAGTCGTGTAGCTTATGGTAACATTTTCTTCACTGAATCCATCGCTGAAAACAAACTTTCCGCTTGACGCGTCATAGCTTCCCGCACCCTCAGGTGAAACAACAAAACTGCCGTCTACAGCGTCCTTAAAAAGCTTGTCCTCGATCCTGTCAAGAGGCTTCTTTGCAGGGTTGTCCACTGTGATAGTCCACTTAACTCCGTCTGCAGTTTCGCTTGCGTCCTTTACGGCAGACATAGTGAGCGGAGTGAAACCGCCTATTTCAACCGTCTGACCGCCTATCTCAACAGTGGTCTTATCGCCTGTATCTGTATCCTTACGCTTTACATTACCCTCAAAGCTTGCCTTACCGCTTATAGCGTCCTTCTCATTTTTCTGTTGATATCGCTCGTCAAACTCAATAAAAAGATACTTCTTTCCATCTATCTCGTCGACTCTGTACTTACCTGAAATTCCATGTCCTTCATCGAAGTGAGTATCCTCGACATCGCCCCAGGTTCCGTCTGACGGTATACCGCCCTCGGGCAGGCTAACATTATCATCGATAGGGAAATAAATATACCTATTGGTCATTTCGCCCTTATCAAAATCAAATTCCACATTGAATTCGATCTTTTTAGATTGGTCTTTTCCTGAACCGACCGCATCATAGGATTTTATCGTGACGCTATTCGCATCCTTATAAGAATAGCTTCCGCCGTTATAGGAAACATCTCCACCTGCCACGGAAGTACCCTCAGTGGCACTTATTGCAGGCATAACAAGACTTGCCAGCACTGACACTGTCATAACAACAGACAGCACCACACCGAACAAGCGGCTGCGTTTTTTCCTTTCATTTTCTTTTAGATATTGCCGAACTTTACCGTTAAAATTCTGCAAAACGGATCACTCCCTCCGAAATTATACACTATTTATAATAAACGCTAGTCCACTGTGCCTATCCTTTTAAAAGGATATATCCTCAGTGAGACCTTTCCAAGCACTGCTTCCTCAGCAATACAGCCTATCCTCTTTGTACGGCTGTCAACAGATGTAGATCTGTGATCGCCCATAACGAATATTCTCTCGTCAGGCACCTGATAAGGCAGCTCGATATCACATTCTCCCAGAGCTTTGCCGTCAACATACGGCTCATTCAAGGTTTTTCCGTTGACGAGAACAGTACCGTCCTCCTTAATATCCACCACATCTCCTGCTGTAGCGATAACACGTTTCAACAGTATCTTATTATTATAATAAAACGCAACTATATCGCCCTTCTGAAAGCTTCCACGCTTTCTGCACACCACCAGCTCGTCGTCATGCAAGGTCGGCGTCATACTTGTACCCGTTACTCTCAAAACAGGCAAAAATAACATTGATATGATCACTGCTGCCGCTGCCACAACAAGAAGCGACGCCACGGTGCTGCGGAGTATCCTAAGATATTCCCGCCTTTCATGATGCTTTTTTACCACCCGATCAAGTGTCTGGACATCAGGAAGCTCAGGTTTTTTTAACACCTCGTTCTTGCTATCTGCCGCCATGATCTTCCTCCACTACCGGCTGCTCAACAACCAGCTCGTGACCTGTCAGTGCAGCTACCTGCCGCTCCAGCCTGTCAAGTCGGTCAGTGATACTTTTTTTATCTTCGAGCTTTTGAAGAAGCTTTTCATTCTCTGCGTTAAGCTTATCATATTCTTTTCGCAGATAAAGCATTAACTCGAGCAGCTCATTTTTCGACAATTTTTCAAGCGCCTTATCCTTCAAAAGCCTCACCTCCGACGCAATATGCCTATATATTTACAAGTATTATATCACTTGATTTTCCATTTGTCAATCCCACAATATATCATATTTGTATTTTATTGCATATAAATATACTGATAGTTCGCACAATATTGATTTATCATTTTCACAAGGTCAGAAGATGATAAAACGGCATATTTATTAGCCTTGAACATGAAACAATACGAAACCTGCGTTTTTACGCTAATTGCAACTTTCCACCAAAAAATCTTTCCTATTTTGATTATAGCAGCCTGCATAGTCAATATTTTAACATTGTATACTAATACTGTATTTATTAATATTTTGTAAACTTTGATAAATAACTTTCTATCATTAGCCAAACACATATTCAGCCCCGGATCGGTCCTTATTTAACGACAAACGTTCACTGTAAAGCAAACAAACTTTACATAACTACATCGACAAGCTTTTAAACTTTACGTATTCAATAAAGCAAGAAAAAATCGGCAAATTTCATGTATTCACCGATCTATCATCAATTTTGCTTTCTCACAACAGCATATTCATCATCAAGCCTGTAATAAGGACAGCTATATTCGCTGTCGCTCATTGATCTGTATGCTTCGTCCTCGTCAAGATCGACCATGCAGCAGTAACATTCACAATCCTCATCAAAAACGTAATTCACACAGCTTTCGCAACGGCTGACTATCTTCTTTGTCTTTGTCATAACAGCCTCCTATTTAAGCACCTTTTTAAGTATACTATTTATAAATACAAGTGCGTCCTTCATTTTTTTCATATCACTATCTGAAACACTGGAAAATTTACCAAGTATATCATCAAGTATCTCGTTTTTCATCTTTTCCATAAAGCGCATAGCTTCGTCAGTGAGCCTGATGTTGATAACTCTGCGATTATCGGGGTTTTGCATTCTGATAACAAAGCCCTTGTCAACAAGCTGTGCCACAGCCCTTGTTGCCTGCTCATTAGAAGTGTTTATCTTGCTTGCAAGCTGTGACATTGTGAGCGTTCCCTCAATACATAGTGACAGCATTATTATCTGCTGAGTTCTTGTTATATCATACTTTTTCTTATCAAACGTATCAAATACCAATTTTCTGCTGAGAGGGTATATCTCATACATTGACATGATACATTCACGACGTACATTGTCTACCATTTTTACTTCCTCCACATAAAGCTAATTACGACATATTTTCGTTGTTTTTTCCACACACAGTAATTATAACATACACTTCTCATTTGTCAATAGCAGAATTATATCAATATTTGATTTTGTTAAGTTATTCTTTTAGGGGTTTTGTTTATGAAGATAGATTATATGCGCATGGCAAGTTTTAGAATTTTACCAATTTACAAAAAGTTCAGTCGAAATTTTGTAAATTATAGCTGCCAGCTTAACACAAGACGGTAAGAATGTGGTATAATAGTTAATGAAGTAAAAATAGATTATGGAGGTTTAAAGTATATGTTGTGTACTGAGTGTAAAAAAGAGCAAGAAAAACGTATTCCTAACGAGAAAAAAGAAAATGCACAGCCCGCCGAGAAAGTGTGCAGCGACGTACATACAACACTGAAATCAAAGCGTTCAGCCGCTTTGATACTTGTGACTGGTGCTACGCTTATGCTTATAATTGTGTTCATTCTTTTTTGGCTTATCATGTTGCCAAATCTGCCACAAGACAACAGCGTCCTTGCGAATAACTGTGCAAATATATGCCGGACCGCTAAGGAATATATCGGGATCTGATCTTCAAGACGATCTGCTCCTGCCTTCGGGCGGGAGTTTTTTTTGTTTTATGGCGATTTTACAAGCTTTTTACGGCACCTGCATTGACATCATATTCATTTGGCGGTATAATAATACAGTATGATATAAGATGCCTTTCTTACGATAGGAGTTAGGAGAAATAAGAATATGAATAACAAGGTCTACGATAACAGAGAGTTATCATGGCTTAAATTTAATGAGAGAGTTCTTGAAGAAGCTCAGGACAGTGCTACACCGCTTCTTGAAAGATTGCTTTTTCAGTCGATATTTGCAAGCAATCTTGACGAGTTTTTTAGAGTGCGTGTGGGTTCACTTTATGATTCCTCGCTTGTGGACGACGATCATAAAGACAACAAGTCCAAAATGCGTCCATCTGAACAGCTTTCAGCAATATTTGAGCGTGTTCATGAGCTTATACCAATAAAAGATAAGACATACAAAGCTATCTGTGAGGAACTGGAGCTTAAAAATATAGTACATAAAAACATAAAGGCTCTCACTGAACAGGATAAGAAATTTCTTGAAGCTTATTATGCCTATGAGGTCAAGCCGTTTCTTAACGCCTTTATTATCGATAAAAGAC
>ERZ825384.3881-NODE-3881-length-12652-cov-3.781853_pt1 | contig 12652 bp, 8 predicted proteins | sample MGYA00519931_ERZ825384 | MGnify/ENA primary metagenome ERZ825384 (study PRJEB31778, sample SAMEA3449200) | human gut metagenome | biome: human gut; feature: human-associated habitat; material: faeces | place: United Kingdom | collected 2010/2012 ...
GGACTGCGTCTGTCACGTGTCGGTCAGGTATTGGTTGAGCGTTGTATCGCGGGCTGGAAAGAGATTGAGTACGAGGTTATGCGTGATGCGAACGGTACCTGTATTACCGTATGTAATATGGAGAATCTGGATCCGGTTGGTGTCCATACCGGAGATTCTATCGTTGTTGCACCATCACAGACACTGGCAGATAAGGAATACCAGATGCTTCGTAGTGCTGCTTTAAATATCATTACAGAGCTTGGTATCCAGGGGGGATGTAACGTACAGTTTGCATTGCATCCGACGACATTTGAATATTGTGTAATCGAGGTAAACCCGCGGGTAAGCCGTTCTTCGGCACTTGCTTCGAAGGCAACCGGATATCCGATTGCGAAGGTGGCTGCGAAGATTGCACTTGGATATAATCTGGATGAGATTAAAAATGCTATCACAGGTAAGACATATGCAAGCTTTGAGCCGGCACTTGATTATGTTGTAGTTAAGATGCCGAGACTTCCTTTCGATAAGTTCATCAAGGCAAGCCGCAAGCTGACGACGCAGATGAAGGCAACCGGTGAGGTTATGAGTATCTGTACGAACTTCGAGGGTGCACTTATGAAGGCACTTCGTTCCCTGGAACAGCATGTGGACAGCCTGATCTACGAGAATTACAATGATCTTCCGACGGAAGAAATCCATGAGATGCTGCACCGCGTTGATGATCGCCGAATCTTCGTCATCGCAGAAGCACTGCGCCGTGGAATCTCCGCAGAGGAAATCCATGATATTACGAAGGTAGATATCTGGTTTATTGACAAGATCAACAATATTGTACAGGAAGAAAAATTACTGCGTGAGACACCTGAGATCACTAAGGAAATGATGCAGGAAGCAAAGCGCATGGAGTTTCCGGACAAGGTAATCGCACAGATTACAGGCAAGAAGGAAAAGGAAATCAAGGAGCTTCGCTATGGCTATGGTATCCATGCATCCTACAAGATCGTAGATACCTGTGCGGCTGAGTTTGAAGCAGAGACACCATATTATTATTCCTGCTACGATGGCGAATCCGAAGTCGAGGTGGATGAGAATAAGAAGAAGATCATGGTGCTTGGTTCCGGTCCGATCCGTATCGGACAGGGTATCGAGTTTGACTACTGCTCGGTACACAGTACATGGACCTTGAAGAATAAGGGTTATGAGACAATCATCGTAAATAATAATCCGGAGACAGTCAGTACAGACTTCGATATCGCAGATCGTCTGTATTTCGAGCCGCTGACGGCAGAAGATGTAGAGTCTATCGTAAATATCGAGAAACCGGATGGCGCGGTTGTACAGTTCGGTGGACAGACAGCTATCAAGCTGACTGAGGCACTTTTGGAGATGGGCGTGCCAATCCTTGGTACAAGTGCTGAGAATGTCGATGCAGCCGAAGACCGTGAGTTGTTCGATGAGATTCTGGAGAAGTGCTGTATCCCAAGAGCAGCCGGTAAGACTGTATTTACAGTTAAGGAAGCATTAGAAGCTGCCAACGAGCTTGGCTATCCGGTTCTTGTCCGTCCTTCCTATGTATTAGGTGGACAGGGTATGCAGATTGCAATCTCGGATAAAGATATTATTGAGTTCATGGAGATTATCAATCGGCATGAGCAGGAACATCCGGTTCTGGTTGACAAATATCTGATGGGTAAGGAAATCGAGGTCGATGCCGTATGTGACGGCGACGATATCCTGATTCCTGGTATCATGGAGCATATCGAGCGTGCAGGTATCCATTCCGGAGATAGTATCTCTGTGTACCCGGCACAGACGATCACACCGAAGATCAAGCGTGTGCTGGAAGACTACACGAAGAAGCTTGCGAACAGCCTGCATGTTATCGGACTGATCAATATTCAGTTTATTGTATATCAGGATGAGGTATATGTCATCGAGGTTAACCCGCGGTCAAGCCGTACCGTTCCATATATCAGTAAGGTAACCGGTATTCCGATCGTTGATCTTGCAACGAGAGTTATCACAGGCGAGAAGATCAAGGATATGGGCTATACACCGGGATTACAGCCGGAATCTGAATACTTCGCAATCAAGATGCCGGTATTCTCCTTCGAGAAGATCCGTGGAGCCGAGATCAGCCTTGGACCGGAGATGAAATCAACCGGTGAGTGCCTTGGTATCTCCAAGAATTACAACGAAGCGTTGTTCAAGGCGTTCCTTGGAAACGGCGTGAATCTGCCGAAGTACAAGAAGATGATACTTACAGTAAAGGATTCGGATAAGCTGGATGCAGTAGAAATCGGACAGCGGTTTACAGCACTTGGCTATGAGATCTACTCGACAAGAAGTACCTGCCGTGTCCTGAATGAGAATGGTGTTCCGGCAAAACCGATCAACAAGGTGGAGGAGCCTTCTCCGAACCTGCTGGATCTGATCCTGTCGCACGAGATCGATCTTGTTATCGATACACCATCCCAGGGAGTAGAACACAGCAAGGACGGCTTCGTGATCCGTCGAAATGCAATCGAGACAGGCGTGACAGTCCTCACGAGCTTAGATACCGCACATGCGCTTCTTACAAGCTTAGAGTCATCTGACCGCCACAATCTTTCTCTTGTAGATATAAGCGAAATATAGTAAAATAAAGGTAACCATGCAGATTATCTGTCTGGTTACCTTTATTTTTTGAGGTGATGGAATGAATATTGGTTCGATGAGTAACAACTATATAATTCCATATAGCGGTGTCAGCCGCGTCACACCGGTCAATGCGGACAATACGGTCGATACTTCTACGAAGGTGAAGCCGGTCGAATGTCAGACGTGTAAGAACCGCGAGTATGTCGATGGTTCGAATGAGCCAGATGTGTCGTTCAAGACACCGGGCAAGATTGCGGCAGGAGAATCATACGCGAAGGTAAGTGCGCATGAACGGGAGCACGTGGCAAATGCGATTCAGAAAAGCAGCAAGCCGGGCGCGAAGCTGATATCGGCGAATGTAACATTGAAGATGGGGGTCTGTCCGGAATGCGGCAGAACGTATGTTGCAGGTGGAGAGACGACGACACAGATCCAGTATTCAGAGAGTAATCCATACGAGAAGAACCGGAAACAGGCGGAAGCCGGATTTCTGATCGGGAACAACTTTGATGCTATTTCTTAGACCAGCATTTGACGTTGCGCTTTCGATTGCGCTTCGTGTCTGATTTGTATCGGATTTCACATAACGAATTTAAATATTGCAGATAATGCTTCTGGGAATCCATGGATTCTTCCGGGAAAAGTGGAAGCAGGAGCTTCACGGGATTTTGCTTATAGAAGATGCAAAGCTTAATAAAAAATTCCATCGTTGGCTTTCGGTAGTCCGCTTCCAGATGACAATACGATGAACGTGAGATGCCGGTCGATGCGGCTATTTCTTTCTGGGTGTAACCGGAGTGGAGTCGGAGACGAATGAGCATAGCTCCAAAGGTGGTTGTGTCTGACATGATAGATCCTCGCTTTCTGGATAAAATTGAAAATTGGAATGAAATAATTTGGAAGCAGCCGCTTCCAGAAAAATAGAAAAGAAATCATATTCGAGAAGCAGTGTAAGTTCAGCCAGAACATCGACTGGCGGCGCACATCTTCCCGTTTCATAGTTACTGTAGGCTTGTCTTGTAATATTGAGTCGTTTGGAAATGTCGGTTTGATTGAGATGTTTTTGACGACGCGAAATTTTTAGACGAGGCCCGAATTCTTTTGGAATCATAGAATGTACCTCCATGGGCATTATGTTAACAGAAAAAGAAAAAAATACAAGCAGAAAAAATAAGATTGGCACATATTCACAAGTGAGACTGTGAATACTGCACAAAATAGGAGAAGGAGACAAAACATGAGTAAAGCAGATGATTTGTTCATTGCGATGTGTAAGGATATTATTGAGAACGGTTACGATACGAAGGGCGAAAAGGTGCGTCCGAAATGGGAGGATGGGACTTCGGCATATACGATCAAACGGTTTGGTGTTGTAAACCGATATAATCTGGCGGAGGAATTTCCGGCGATCACGCTTCGAAAAACTTATATCAAATCCGCAATTGATGAATTGCTCTGGATCTGGCAGAAAAAATCAAATAACGTCCATGACCTGCACAGCCATATCTGGGACGCGTGGGCAGACGAAGATGGTTCGATCGGCAAGGCGTATGGTTACCAGCTCGGTGTGAAGCACAAATATAAAGAGGGTATGATGGATCAGGTCGATCGTGTGATCTATGATCTGAAGAACAATCCATACAGCCGCCGTATCATGACGAACATTTATGTGCATCAGGATCTGTCCGAGATGAACCTGTATCCGTGTGCGTACAGCGTGACGTTCAATGTCACAGGCAACAAATTAAATGCCATTTTGAATCAGCGTTCGCAGGATGTGCTTGCAGCGAATAACTGGAATGTCGTACAGTATGCGGCACTTGTGTATATGATGGCACAGGTAACTGGATTTGAACCGGGAGAGCTGGTACATGTGATCGCAGATGCACACATCTATGACAGACACATTCCAATCGTGGAAGAGCTGATCAGCCGGCCGACGTATCCGGCGCCGAAAGTAACACTCAATCCAGATGTCAAAGATTTTTATGATTTTACGGTTGATGATTTTACAATCGAAGATTATCAGACCGGACCACAGATCAAGAACATACCAATAGCGGTTTAGAGCGAAATATTTGGAGGGTAATATGGACTTAATAGTAGCAGTAGATAACAACTGGGCGATTGGAAACAAGGGCGATCTGCTCGTATCAATACCAGAGGATCACAAATTCTTCCGACAGACGACAATGGGAAATGTCGTTGTACTTGGAAGAAAGACACTGGCAGGATTCCCGAATGGCCTGCCGCTTGCGGGAAGAGATAATATCATTTTATCGACTGATCCGAATTATACCGTGCGAGGGGGTACGGTTGTTCACTCGAAGGAAGAACTGTTCGAGGAACTGAAAAAATATGAGGATAAGGAAATTTTTGTAATCGGTGGCGGACAGATCTACGAGATGCTGCTTCCGTATTGCAAGTATGCGCATGTGACGAAGATCAACTATGATTATGCAGCGGATACACATTTCCCGAATCTGGATGAACTGGAGAACTGGGAAATGATCGCGGACAGCGACGAGCATACCTATTTTGATTTGGAGTTTTATTTCCACAAATATGAGAATAAAAATCCATTAGCATTTTAGAAATTTGGTGATTTTTGCATAAAATGCACAAAATAATTGATGAAAATGTTATAAATCATACAAAAAGTCTTTCAAATATGACGGAAGTATGGTATCATTTAAGGTAAATTTGAGCGATTATTTTTATTTTGGGAGGGTAATAAAAATGACAGAAGTAATGTTGACGTCCGGACAGGGCTTTGAGGGTTACGAAATCGTAGAGTATTTGGGATTTGTAAATGTACAGTCGGTACTTAGCTCGAACTTTTTCAAGGGGTTTGCAGCCGGTGTGAGTGAGATGTCAGATTCCGAGAGTGAGAAGCTGACAGGCAAGCTGGAGCAGGTAAATGAGACAGCACTGAAGCGTTTGCAGACAATCGCAGCAAGAAAGAAAGCGGATGCGGTAATTGGCGTGGAACTGAATTATACACAGTTTGCAAGCTATTCCGTAGGAACGATCGCTTCTGGTACAGCTGTTCGCCTGAAGAAGAAGCCAGAGGAGAATCCAGTTACAGAAAAATCTCTGTATGTCAGCAACTACTATAATCGTCTGGTGCCAAGACCGGTACGTGTATGGTTACGTGGTTCTAAGAATGGGGTAACAATTTCTACAGATTTCTTTAATTATAACAAAGATGATATTCGTGCAATCCGTGCAGACGTCGAGCTGACAAACCTGTATGAAGAACGATTGCTGTTAAAGGATCTGGATTTTGTATTTGAGAAAGGAAATGTTTCTCTGATCGAATCCAAGGATATGGAGTGTAAGCTTCCTGCAAAGGATATTCTGCTTTTGAAGGATGCAAAGGTACGCATCTCCAAATATGTGACAAGCCGTGGTGTATTCGCGTGCAACGACCAGCCAATCGATGTCAGCATGCCGTTACATAGATTATCTGCACTTAAAGAGAAACGTGGTATTGATGCAGTCGAGAAGTATCGTACCGATGGCATGATCTGGACATGTAACTGTGGTTATGTAAACGAGGCTGGTGCAGATGAATGTCTGATCTGTGGACGTAAGCAGGAAGACATGAAGAGTACATCGAAGTTCAATCCAGATGAGATGCTTGCAAAGATGCAGACGAAGGAATATGTCATTGAACTGAAGGATGTATTGATGGAATACATCAAGGATATTGATAGCGAGTACAGAATGGAACTTTTGGAGATTATGGAGTCAGGATTGCAGTATGAAAAGACAAGAGGCAACATGAAAGACACCGTAATCGAGAAGGTAGAAAAGGTCTTTGAAGGACACTAAGTAAAATGAAACTGGCAGAGGTGACAGGGCATGGGCGCAGGACTCAGCATGGCGAGTGTAAATAAAATTAAAGAGTTGGCGAATTCCAGAGAATATAGTCTGGCACTTGAGTTAGTGGAACATCAGGATTTGACAAAATCCCTGAACCCACAGTTCCTGAGACTGTGTGGAGAGATTTACATAAAAAATGATAGATATAAGGATGCCAGACGATGTCTGATCATGGCGCATCGTCTGGGACCGGAATCGAAGCGGGTTTTGTATACGTTTGTGGAGCTGTATTTGCGGATGGGATATTTCCAGCTGGCAAAGACGTATTACGATATGTATATGTTTGATGCCAATGCATATGACAGCCGGGACATGGAATATGTCTGGAATAAGCATGAACATGCGGACGATTACAAGACGCTGGAACCATTGATTGCCGGGTATGCACACAATCTGGACTATGACTGGAGCTTTGAGTTATATCTGCTTTACAAGAAAGAGGGAAAACAGAACGAGGCGGCGACGCTGGCTGAGTTATATCATGCATCGTTCAAGAATTCCGATAACAGCCAGATTATATTGGATATCGAAGCTGGAAAAGTAAAGGTAGATACATATTTCGATATATATGCGGACACTGAAGCTGTAGATGATGATCCAGATATGGAGGCACTTCGTGCAGAAGAACAGGAGCTGCTTGCAGCCGATGATTTGCGGATGCATCCGAAAGAGGCAGAGATCACGATCATGTATGAGGATTCATATACACCTGCCGGTTCGGAGAAGAAAGTGCAGAAGATGCTCAAAAAGCAGGAACGCGAAGAGCAACGGAAAGAAAAGAAGCTGTTGAAAAAACAGAAGCAGCAGGAAAAGGCAGAAGCTGCGGCAGCGGCGGAAGCTGAGAAGGCGGAGACGGAAGTGGAATCTGCTACCGAAGAAAAAAAGGATACCGAAGCGGAAGCACCTGAGATAGTTGCGGATGAGACAGAACAGAAGACGTCTGAGGAAACAACTGTGACAGAACAAGAAACAGCAGAGAAAGCATCTGTGACAGAAACATCAGAACAAAAAACGGCAGAGGAAGCGTCTGAGACAGAAGCGGAAGAACCGGAAAAAGAAAAAAAGAAGGGATTTTTCCAGAGACGGAAGAGAAAGAAACACGAGGAAGAATCTGAGACAACGGATGCTGATATAGAAGAAACAAAAGAAGTAACATCGGAATCGGAAGATGTAAAACCATCGGAAGAGCCGAAAGAATCAAATAGTGACATTTCATCAGAGATTGCAGAGACAACAGGGCAGGCGGAAGATATGAGACATGGAAAAGGGACAATTGCAAAAGATGTAGTCGTAGTAGATGAAGATGATGGTTTTGAAGCAGAAGCGGATACGATTGAGGAACTTGCATCCAAGGAACATGTGACGCAGGAGACCGAGACGAAGGAAGCAGAAGTGACAACAGCCAAGAAAACGACGTTTGAATTCCAGACAGTGGAACTGGCACCGGAAGATTTTGAGGAAGAATATGAGGTTGACGATTTCTCTGAAACTGTGGATGATGAATTCGGAGAGATGAAGATGCCGGAACCGAAACCTGAGATTGAAGAGACTGTCGAAGAAGAACCGGAAATCGAAGAGAGAGCAGAAGAAACTGTCGAAGAAGAACCGGAGGTTGAGGAAGAGATCGAGGAGCCAGAGGTTGTAGAACCGGAGCCAGAGGTGGAATCCGAGTCAGAACCGGAGATCGAGGAGGCAGTAGTAGAAGAAGCTGTTGAAGAAGAACCAGAGACAGAGGAAGAAATCGAGGAGCTGGAGGAAGAACCGAAAGAGGAATTCCACGTAGCTCCGTTTACAACGAAACCGGAAAAGAAGAAGTTGGACTTCCCAGTATTCAAGTCATCGTTATTCCCGGATTATCACAAAGAAGTGAAAGTTGTTGAAAATAATTTCAACGAGATCATGGAAGAAGCGCAGAATAAGATGACGGAGAACATGCAGAAGGAAGAGCAGATGCAGAGAGAGGCGGAAGCATTGCTTGCATCCCTTGGTATCAGCATGGATGCGATTCCAACAACACCGCAGGCTGAGAAGAAAGAGGAACAGCCGGTACAAAAAGGACCTTCACGAGATGAGTTAAAAGCATCTTTGAAGATAGATTCTGTTAAGAAGAATTTGCTAAAACGTGTAAAAGAATACAGATAATTCTTGACGAGAAGATATGACCGAGAGAAGGTATGACTGAAAGGAGGCAATGGGAGTGGCTATTGATCAAAGAGAAGCATTGATTGCTGCAGTAAGAGCACAGGTAGAAAAAGAGAAGGCTGCCAAGGCTGCAAAACTGAAAAAAGAGCAGGAAGCAATGCAATTGTCTGGAGCTGCAGATGCGGGAGAAGCTGCTGCAGACCACAATAAGCCAAAATACAAAACTCTGTCAGCAGAAGAACTTGCGAAAATCGAAGAGAAGAAGCGTCGTAAGAAAGCTGCAGAACTTGGTATTAAATTGGAGGACGAGGAACCAGAAGAGGTACCTGCAAAGGCAGCAGAACCTGCGAAGGAAGAGCCAAAGAAGGCAAGTGATGAAGGACTTGGCATGAGTGTTGGCATTCAGGCAGATAAGTCTGGAAAATCCTTAGATAAGCCGGCTGGCGGCGGACTTGGAGCACCAGTAGGTGGCGGACTGTCAGGTGGCAAGACAGAGAGCAAAGGACTTGGAGGACTGGGCGGTAGCCTTGGAGCTACAGAGCCATCTGGAGGACTTGGTCTCAATATTGACATGGGTAACAAGCAGGAAGAGAAAGCACCTGAGAAGAAAAAGGCTCAGGATGATGAAAAAGCAAGATTGCGTCCTACAAAATTATCCGGTGGCAGTGGCGATGTAAAGGTAATCAATGGGGATGATGCAGAAGAGGAAGCATCCTTTACAAAACAGGGAAATACAACGATTATTTCCGATGGTGTAGAGTGGAAAGCACAGGAGAACAAAGCATCCAAGGATGATGCAGATGATATCATCAGCATTGTGCCAAACCGGAGTACTCCAACCAATGATGTGAAGAGTATGTACGATCTTGGCGATGAGGATGAGGATGCTCTGGGTGCAGAGATATCAAAGCTTGCGCAGTATGGCGATGCTGAGAATAAGGCAGAGGAAGAAAAGAAAAAGGCGCAGGAAGAGATGGCGAAGAAGGCAGCGGAGGCAGAGGCAGCCAAGAAGAAGGCGGCTATTGAGGAAGCTGAGCGGAAAGAAGAAGCCAGAAGAAAGAAGCTGAAAGAGGCAGAAGAAAAGGCAGCTGCACAGGAGCGTAGAATCGCAGAAGCAGCAGCCAAACAGCGTGCAGCTGCAGCCGCTGAGAAACGTGCAGCCGAGGAGGCACGCCTCAAGGCAGAAGAGGAAGAAAAACGTAAGAAAGCGGAAGAGGCACGTCTGAAAGCAGCCGAGGAAGCCCGCAAGAAGGCTGAGGAAGAGGCAAGAGCCAAGGCAAAGCAGGAAGCTTTGAAGAAGGCGGAAGAGGCAAAGAAGAAAGCCGAAGAAGCAAAGCGTATCTTAGAACAGGCACAGAAGGCAGAAGAAGAAGCAACAAAGCGTGCAGAAGAGAATCGGAAGCGTGCTGAGGAAGAAGCCAAGAAGAAAGCCGAAGCAGAAGCCCGTAAGAAGGCTGAGGAAGAAGCAAAGAAAGCAGCCGAAGAAGCCCGTAAGAAAGCCGAAGAGGCTATGCGTATCTTAGAAGAAGCAAAGAAGGCGGAAGAGGCAGCACTAAAGGCAGCTGAGGAAGCTCGTAAGAAGGCAGAGGCAGATGCAAAGAAGGCAGCGGAAGAAGCCGCAAAGGCAAAGGCTGAGGAAGAGAAACGCAAGAAGGCTGAAGAAGAAGCTAAGAAGAAGGCAGAGGCGGAAGCAAAGAAGAAAGCCGAAGAGGAAGCAAAGAAGAAGGCAGCGGAAGAACTTGCTGCAAAGGCAGAAGAAGAGGCTCGCAAGAAGGCAACCGAGGAAGCTGCAAAGGCAGAGGCGGAAGCAAAGGCGAAGGCTGAGGAAGCCCGCAAGATCTTAGAGGCTGCAAAGAAGGCCGAAGAGGAAGCGCTGAAGGCGGCAGAGCAGGCAGACAGCATTCAGATCGACCTGACACAGCCAGCGGAGGAAGGAAAACTTCCACTTGCTGCATCTTACCTTGAAAAGTATACAAAGATGGAGAAATCCGGAAAGAGTCTCGTGGATACATTCAATGCCATTACTGTTGATCAGGAGAATCGTAACGTATGTATGATGGGTGATCACGGATTTGGTCTGACCAGTGTCGGAGAAGATTTCGCAAGAAGCTTCTACGATATGGGAATCTGCAAGGCGAAGACGATCGCGAAGATCAAGGCACAGGCATTGAACAAGGTTAAACTTGCAGATGCAATGTCAAAGCTTGCCGGTGGATGTATGGTTGTTGAAAATGCAGGTCTGATCGCACCAGATAAGATGACAGAGCTGATGAAACTTACAGCCAAGGATGTAAACGATGTTGTTGTGATTCTGACAGGTGCGACTGAGTCTATCAACCGCTTGTTTGGAGCGACTGGAGATGCCAAGGATAAGTTTACACACCAGATCAATATGGAAGGCATTTCTACACAGGATATGCTTGCGATTGCAAAGGGATATTTCAAACAGCAGGGCTTTAAGACAGATGATTCTGTAGAAGGCACTGTAAAGAATCTCCTGATGGCAATGGAGTCTGGAAATATCGATCGTATGCTCAAGGCTTGCGATGAGGCAATGCTCAAATGTGACGATCGTGAGAAGGCAAAAGGTTCCAGCCGGAAATATTTACTAAGTGAAGATTTTAAATAATCGTTGAAAAAATCAGAGCCGATGCTTATAATTTAAGCATCGGCTTTTTACGTGATAAGCCAATAGACGGGATGATAAATAAGAAACCAGAAGATAAGAGGTATAAAACGTGGTAAATATAGATATCGGTATAGACCTTGGAACATCGAATACGGTCATATACATAAAAGACAAAGGAATCGTAGTCAACCAGCCATCGGTGGTTGCATATGAGGCTAAAAGTAAAAAGATCATTGCGGTTGGAAATAAAGCCAAAAAGATGCTTGGAAAGACACCGGAGGATATTGAGGTGACACGTCCGATCCGGAATGGTGTTATCTCCGATTATATTATGACGGAGCGTATGCTCAAGATCTATGTGAAGTCAGCGATTGCAAAACGAAAGATCTGGGGCAAACCAAACATCTGCGTCTGTGTGCCAAGTGGTGTCACGGACGTACAGCGGCGTGCAGCGTGTGATGCAGTATACCGTACCGGTGCAAAGAATGTGTATGTGCTTGAGGAACCATTTGCGGCAGCCATCGGTGCAGGTGTGGATATTGAGTCGGCAGTTGGTGCGATGGTTGTGGATATCGGTGCGGGAACGACGGATATTGCAATCGTAGCAAGAGGCGGTGTGCAGCATAGCAGTTCCATCAAGATTGGTGGCGATGATTTCGATGAGGCAATCATCCGTTATATGCGGAAACGTCATAATGTGCTGCTGGGCGAAAGCTCTGCCGAACAGTTGAAGAAGGACATTGGTTCTGTGTATCCGCGGGAACAGGATGCAATCGGGTATGCACGTGGAAAGGAACTGGTGCGCGGACTTCCAACGAAGATGGCAGTCAAATCCTCTGAGATGATCGAGGCGTGTCAGGAGGAGACAGATCAGATCTTGGATTCCGTTCGGGAGATGTTGGAGGCGGCACCACCGGAACTGGTTTCCGATATATCCGAGCATGGTATTATCCTTGCCGGAGGCGGAAGCAAGATATTTGGTATGGACAAGCTTATTATGGATAAGATTGGTGTCCCGGTTGTGAACATCAAGAATCCGGATCAGGTTGTTGCGACAGGTGCAGGAACAGCCCATTATTATATCAAGGACGGAAGAACCTTGGAAGAGTAAGAGACAGGATAGAAATACGTGGAAAATAAGAAGAAAACATTGCGTGAACATGGTGTGGAATATACATATGATGAGCGGTTCCTCCCACTCACGCAGAAGGAAATGCAATTAAAGGGCTGGGAACAGCCGGACTTTGTCTATGTGATCGGAGATGCCTATGTGGATCATCCATCTTTTGGACCGGCGATCATCAGCCGTGTGTTAGAGGCACATGGATATAAAGTGGCAATCATTTCACAGCCAGACTGGAAGGATGAAAA
>ERZ825384.3887-NODE-3887-length-12639-cov-5.221313_pt1 | contig 12639 bp, 10 predicted proteins | sample MGYA00519931_ERZ825384 | MGnify/ENA primary metagenome ERZ825384 (study PRJEB31778, sample SAMEA3449200) | human gut metagenome | biome: human gut; feature: human-associated habitat; material: faeces | place: United Kingdom | collected 2010/2012 ...
TGCAGTTTTAATGATTGCAGTAAAACTCGGCATTAGAACCAGCGATATACGTAATGCTCCCATCCGAAACGATTTTCCAGTCTTTGCCCTCGCGGTCGGTCACGCGGTAACCATCATAGGTGCCGCCGTAGTGTGTTATGCTTGTACCGAACAGCTCCGCCAGCGTCCGTGCCGCCTGTTGTCGGGTCAGGCCGGTCATCTCGATCTCACAGCCGAAATACTGATCCCGAAAATCCAGCGCCATTTATCCGCCGCACAGCTCTGCGTCTATCGCCGCCAGCCGTTTGCCGATCGCCTCGACCACATTCACAGTCACGCCGTTGCCGGCCTGCCGGTAGGCTTGCCTTTCGGACGAAACAACGAGTATTTTATCGATGCGGTCATCTGCCCAGCCCTGCAAACGCAGACACTCGCGCGGCGTCAGGCGGCGGATGCGGCCGCCCTGCAAAACGCCGGAGACTTCGCCCTTGTGGCGGTGAATCCCATTGTCCTGGCGTGTTGTCAGGCAGCGGGCATTTTCCGTGAGCTTCGGGTCAGCGTTCAGGTCTACAAAGCACAGTGTGCCTTGTTTGCCGCAGGCCGTCAGCGTGTGCGCGATGCCGTGCCCCACACGCCCGCGGCGGGTGTTGGATGTGGCGTAGCTCAGGTCGATGCTGTCGCCGACGCGGGCGGTCTGGTAGCCTTTTTTGGTCGCGCATTTGATCTGCGCGGCGGCTTCGGCTGGCCGGGGCTGTACAGCAGGAGCGCCTGCTCCCTCGGTGAAAGGAAATATTTTTCCTCGACATCGTTCATCAAGATATCCGATAAGGTACACGCGCTTTCTTGCCTGCGGTACACCGAAATCTGCGCTGTTAAGAACCTGCCATTCGACAAAATACCCCAGCTTTTCCATTTCGCGCAGGATGGCCGCAAATGTCCGCCCGCCGTCATGGTCGAGCAGGCCGGGAACATTTTCAGCCAGCCAGTACTTAGGGTGCCGGGCTTCAGCCAGTCGGGCAAGCTCAAAGAACAAGGTGCCCCTTGGGTCGTCGAATCCGCCGCGGCTTCCGGCAATGCTGAAGCTCTGGCAAGGAAATCCGCCGCAGAGCAGGTCGAAGTCGGGCAGGTCGGCGGGGTCTGCTTTTCGGATATCGTCAAGGAACCACTCTCCCTCCATGTCAAACAGGGCGCGGTAGCTGCGGTCGGCGTGTTTGTCGATCTCGCAGTGTCCCACGCAGACAAAATCGCCGGCACGGGTCAGCCCCTCGCGGAAGCCTCCAATGCCGGCGAACATATCTAAATAGCGAATGGTTTTAATATCACCCCCCCAAAAAAAAGAAGAAAAAGCCTGCACGGTCGTTAAATGTCAACTGTACAGACTAAATGTATGATTCGGTTCTATGCGTCCGGATCAGCGCTATCCTCGCTTGGTGGAACTTCCTCGGATGCTTCGGTGCGTTCGGCGTTTTCAGTGATTTCCGCATTTACCATGCTCTTGTCTGGCTCCGCCTCATCGCCCAACGCGTTGCTTTCGTCGGACCGCTGCGCAGCCAAGGCTGCCTCGAATTCTTCGTCGGCGTCGGCCAGCGCGCTTTCGATCAGGCTGACAACAAATTCCTTTTGCGTCAGCTTGCGGTGATAGACCTGCTCGAAGCGGGCGAGATATTCCTTGATGCGCTGGAACAGTTCCTCGGATACCTGAAATGCCATGGTTCGTGTTGCCATGTGGACGCCTTCTTTCTGCTGCTCAAAAAAGTTGTGTACGGCCAGTTCAATGAATTGCGCGGTGGTGATGCCCTGTCGTTCCAGTTCCAGCCTGATCTGCTGGTGCAGGTCATCCGGCAGGGTGACGGTCAGTTTGCTCATGTTGACTCCTTTCAGTGTGCAGGTACGCTTTTGGGAAGCAACCAAAGCATACCGCAAAGCAAGCGGCAAAGCTATCACCAGAACCAACGATATTTCATTGCGAATTGCATCTGAATGCAAGCAGAAGCAACAATCCGCACAGCCTGGTTTGAGCCCGCTTGATTACTGCATGGGAACCACTCCCCTCGATTTTGATTACAATGTTGCTAAAAAATCCAACGCCGCCTTTGGGATTCCTTTGCCGTCTTGCGGTGGCGGGGCGGCAAAAGCGATTTGCGCTTTTTCCAGTTCCTCCCGAACGGCCCTGCGCACCGTTTCCTCCAGCCGGTGTTCCTGCTCGCTTTGCAGCAGGGCGCGGACGATGAGCGCCTTGCGGTTTCCGTCCGGGGCGGCCTGCAAAAGCTGCCACGCGCGGCGGTCATCTTCGCAGCGCAGATTGGGGCGGAATACGAATTGCGGCCGCGGCGGCCGGTTCACCCCTCGCTCACACGGCCCGAAAGCTGCGCCAACGCGCGCTCGAATCCGACCGCGTTCACCTTGTCATCCGTCAGGAACATCGCGCGGCACAGGCCGTCTTTGGGGCCGACGTGGCGCTGCACGATCCCCGCGCCGCCGCCCAGCATGACCGTGGGCAGGGCGCGCAGGTCAAATCCCGCTTCGGTCACCAACGCGAACAGCCGTTCGGTGTAGGCGCGGCCTTGCTGCCGCACGATCTCACGCACAGAATCGCCCAGGGCGCAAGGCCCGCCCGCCAGCATCTGCTCAATCTGCGCGTCGGTCAGGGAAAGCCCTGTTTCGCGCCGCACCTGCTCACGCACAGCATCGATGCAGCGGATCATGCCGAATTCCAGGCTGTGCGCGGTCTCCGCCACGGGGCGGGCGTTGTCGATCCGCATGAGATCCACCGTCCATCCGCCGATGTCCATGAGCAGCAAGGACGGCTCATCCAGCAGCAGGTCGGGGTCTGTCAGCAGCGCGGCGTAGCCCTGCGGGAACAGTGCCACATCCTCAACGGCGATCTTGTATTCTGTGCCCTCGAATCGGAACAGGACCGGCTGGGAGCGGAGCAGGTATTGCCGAAATTTTGGCTTGTCCCGGCCAAAGCTTGTCAGCGGTAGCCCTGCTGCAATTTTAACCGAACTCTCGTTTGGTGCGCCGCGCATTTTGATTTCCTGTGCCAACGCCGCGAGCGTCAGCAGGTAGTAGGTGTCGTTCTCGGTCTTGTCGCAGCGCACCGGCTGGCGCCCCGTGCCGCAGACGTAAAACTGTCCGTCCACCTCCAGCACACTCTGCCGCGTGTACGGCTCGTGGCTGCCGTAGCAGGTCAGACCGGCTGGGAAGGAACAATGCCGCGTCTTGATGGCGTAGTATCCGTGGTCGATTCCGATGATCATGTTTTGCCTCTCTTTCGTTGTTGAGATGTCTTTTTTGCAATGCTTTTGCGGTGGAAAGGCTCCTATACAAAAACCGGCTGGGAAGAAATCGACGGCCTTGCAGTGAAACTTTCCTCCCAGCCGGTAAGTAAGAGTTAGGGGGAGAGTGTGAGAGGGGGAAAGAGGCCAAGCACCCGGCCATCGGCAATACCGGCAGCGGAGTGCAAAACCTGGCCCTAAAAATGGGTACACTTCTCCCGTGGCGTTTCGCCTTTTCAAAATCAGGGCGGCCCGCCCGCGCAAAGCAAATTTGCTTCCTTATCCACTCTCTTCCTTTTTATTTTTTCACCGCATCCACCAGTTTGGCTACCACCAAATAGCGTGTGTCGGATTCGCCGGTGCAGGTGGAGAGGGTCAGAATGTGGTCGGTCAGGTTCAGCGTTTCCCCGTTGTCCAGCGTATTGCGCGCGGCTGCCTTTGCCAGAATCTGCGCGAAGGCCGCATCATCCGGGTTCGGCTCGATGCAGTCCCGGTCATCCGCCGCACTGCACACCCCGGCGCTGACAACGCGGTAGGTCAGGGCAGCGTCGGGCAGCGAGAGATAAATGTAAGGATGTTCTTCGGCAAAGCTGTCCTGCTCGTAATTGTGCAGCGCCTTGAACCCGCCCTCATAGCCGTCCTCGAAGGTGTGGCCGTAGAGCACAAGGTTGCGGGAAAGGCTGGTGCTGTTCAAATCACACGCATAGTCGGCAAAAACGCAGCCGTGGACATCGGCATTGCCCGCGGTGTCGCGGCGCAGGTAATAGTCGTTGTCGGACGCCTGCTGCACCGGGGCATCGATGTTGGTGCCGGGCACGGTGATCCACGCGCCGGTTTCCGTGTTGTCCTCCTGCGCCAGACGCGGCTCCGGCTGGGACACCGTGACGGACAGCGCCCTTTCCACACGCTGTTCTGCCAGCGCTGTGCGGTTGTGCCAAAGGCAAAACAAAACGGCGCACAGGACAATGCCTGCCGCCGCACACCAAAGGAAAATTTTCCGCTTGTCTACGTTCTTCCTTTTGCTTTGCATCTGCTCACCTTCCCGATCACCTTTCCGGGATGCCCGTCTGCGGGAAGTATCTGACCAGCACCGTGGGCGCGCTTTCCTGCGCGGCGGTCAGCGTCCAGTCCACATAGCCGAGCAACCCCTGCAATTCCTCCGGCATATTCTGGTCAAGCGTCAGCGTCAGGTTCAGGTGGGCCGTGCCGGTTCCGCTGTAACGTCCCAGCGGCAAATCATTGCGCATGGTGTTGGTGTCGGTGTCCAGATTGCCCCACACGGGGCCGCTGTATAGGGTTTCGTTGTCCGGGCCAGTCACCGTAATCACAGCATATTGTTTGAGCAGCTTCCAGATTTTTTCCTCAGTTTCTGCACCCAGTTTGTTGTTGTCCGCCAATGCGGCGCGAAGCCACAGCGAACACGCGGCATCGGAATCGTTGCGGGCTGTATAGTCGATGGCAACCAACTGGCTGCGGGTCTCACCGGGGCAAAGATTCTGGAAATCCAAAAACAGCTGCCCGTCCGGGTATTCGATCAGCCCACCATTCTCATCGTAGGTAAAGCGAATATGCGCCGTCTGCGTCTTGGCCGCCACTGCGTCCGGTGTACGGCGGTAGGCCGACCAGGTGCGTCCCCACAGCGTGGGGCTGTCGCCGCTGGCCTGCAACAGCTCCATCGTCACCCCAATGTGCCCGGTGCGGCCCGCCAACTCGTTTGTCAGATTCGGGGAAACCGTGAAAGATTCAAACAGCGCCGTACTGCATTGGTTCGGTTCCACAATGTCGTTGTAGTACCAGTAGCCGTCCTCGCCCTGCGTCCAGTCGGCGGTGTTATAGGCGGGGAACACGCAATCGGTGGCGTCCATGTCTGCCGCTGTTTCGTCATCCCAATCAATCACCACTTTGGCCCGCACAAGGGAGCTGGCTGTGCCGGTATTTTTCACCCAGACGCACTTTTCGACCGTCTGCCCCGGCGTGATCGTCTGCCCCTGCTCGTATTTTTCCTCGACGATGCCCTGCACTGTGGCAGTGGAAATGTGGTTGGTCACGGTGCTTGACGTGCGCCAGCCCGCCAGCGTTCCGCCCGCGCACAGCGCCGCCGCCAGGGCCAGTGCTGCCGCGCCAAGCCCGATTTTTACCTGTTTTTTCAAATTATCGTCCTCCCATTCTTTATGAATTATCCTGCTTCGGGGTAATTTCATTCACGATCAGCGCGCAGTCGCGGTCCTCCGCCCAGCTTTGGCGCACATTCCGCGCCGTCACGCTGGCCGATGCGCGGCAGCCGGTCAGTTCCAGCACCGCACAGTCGGCTTTCGCCGTGCCGTTCTCGGCATCCTCAAACTGCACCAGTGCATGGCAGGCGGTCTGGCTCTCGATGACGGTGTAAACGCCGCCCGAAAGCCCCGTGAAGGTCACACTGGCGCAGACATCGCCGTTCTCGTCCGGCTCGGCATCGAGCGAAAGCTGCACACTCTGCCGCTGCACCCGGCCCTTGGCGTCCGTCAGCGTGAACGTAAACACCGGCGCGCCGTGCGCGGCCAGCAGATCGGATGCGGGCAGCTTCTTGGTCACGGTGATCTTGCCCGGCTCGACGTTCGTTGTCACTTCATCGGTCGGCAGAGTAATTTTATCCTCGCGGTACTGCACCGACGCCCTGTTGCTCACGGAGTTGCCCATGACAACCGATTGCACCCGCACCGTGAAGGAAACTCTTGCTTCCGACTGCGTGGGAATTTCCAGCGTCCATACAATCTTTCCGTTGTTTTCCGCGCCGTTCTCCGTGATGGAATTTTCCACCAACTCGGTTCCTTCGGGGATTGCATCGGTGATCGTCACGGTCTTTGCCACGTCGGCCGGATTGCAGCACGTCACGGTGTACACCAGCGTATCCCCGGCCCGCACCGTGCCGCCATTCAGGTCGTTTCCCGCTTCATCCGTCACGGTCTTGGTCGGCGCGTCTACCGGCACATACACCGCCTTGACGGTGTGGTCAGCGTCGATGTCCGCAAACTCAATATTCTGCGGGTATTTTTTCGCCAGATTGTTCTGCATTTTTTCGGCATCCTCGTCCAGATAGATGCCACTCAAAAGGTAATTGCCGCTTGCCAGCGGGGCATATGTCACTGCTCGGCTCTCTCCCAAAGGTACTTCGCTTTCCGTTTTGGTCTGGGTCGTCCCGTCGCTTTCGCTCGTTATGTTGTCGGATACCGCCTGCCCAATGTCCGGCGTCCCGTTCACCGCAATGGCCTTCAGGGTAAAATTGATCCTCTTCCACTGTGCGGTAAAGGTCGTGTCATAGTCGTTGGCGTAGGAAGTTCCCGCAGCCAGCAGACCGTCTGTCAGGGCGGTTTCGCCGTTCCAACTCTGCGTGGCCTTCCAGCCAAGGAAGCGGTAGCCCTCCTTCTGCGGTTCGGCCTGCACGGTGTAACCCTGGCCGTTGTGCTTGGTTTCGGAAAAGCCGTTCTGCGCGCCGTTCAGCGTTCCGCCGTCCAGATCGTAGGTCATGGCAGCCTGCCAGCCCGCATAATACGAAAGAACGGCAGGCTCCGCTGTTACGGTTTTGTGGTTGCCATAGCTGCCCAAAATGCTGCCGCCGTCGTCGTTTATCGTAATATCCTGCAAGGCTGCGCCGCCTTGCAGTGTCGTCACGCCGTCCGCGTAGGTTTTGGCGTCCAGCAGCCAATCCGCAAAGCAGTGGGTCTGCACGGCGGCGCTGTGCCCGGCATTCGCTGAACAAATGTAGTAGGGCGCGGTATCGTCCACATCGGTCGGTGCCGTCACATCCGCCGTGATGCCGTAGAACTTGCGCACTGTGCCCAGCAGTTCCCCGCTGTCGATGCCGTCCACGGTCAGCGCGGTGCCCGCCGCAGCGTCGTGATTGTAATAATAGCGATAATTCGATTTGTAGGACAACCAAACATCATGCGCGTCGGAGTTTTTCATGCCGAAATAGGCGTCCTCAATAGCGGTATAGTATACGTTGGTGTCAATTCCGTTCTCCGGGTGCTGCTCCGCCGTCTGGGCGTTGTTGGATTCCCGGCTATTTTCCCAATCCAGCACCGCCGTGTCCGACTGGATGATCGTCCGCCCCAGCCACGGGTTCTCGCAGGTCACGCCAAGCTGTTCCCGTGTTCCGCCGTTCCAGGTGACAACGTCCGCATCCTGTTTCAGATGGATGCTGTCACCGGCGGGAATCTGCAATGTTGAATCGGTGCGGAACACATCGACGCCGTCCAGCATCACCGCGATGCGCAGGCCGGAATTTTGCAGGGTTTTGTCGGCGGAAGTTTTCACTTCGACGCCGTCCTTGAGTGTCGTGTCTGTTCCGCTTCCCGCGTAGATTTCCGCGTGTTCCGCGCCGTTTTCGGTAAAACTGCCGCCGGATACCGTTGCCTTGGTTCCACCTTTCAGGTACAGCCCGCTGTGGCCGTTTTCGTGCGATGTGACCGGCGCGGTCAGTTCAAGCGTTGCCGTCTGGTCCAGCGATTCATTTTTCATCGCGCTGATGCCGGAATAGCTGTTGCCGTAGCAGTTCAGGTGATCGCCCTGCACAGTGCCGCCGTCCGTGTGGACGCCGTCCGCGGCGTTATTGTACACGGCGGTCGTTTCGTCGCCGTTCGCGGAATCCGCGGCCTTGCCGATCCACAGTTGCCCCTGGGTGTAAACGCCGTTGATCCCGTTTGCGTAGATATGGTTCCAGCCGTACAAATAAGTCTTGCTGTCAGGGTAGCACTGCACGCCGTTGCCCGCATTGTTCAAAATACCGCAATGGCTGATTTTCATCGTGCCTGCGCCTTGTACGTCCAAGCCGGGGAAGGTGTTGGAAGCGGTGTCCCCGTCTGTCGTCAGGAGATTGGCGGTGTTGTAGCCGTTGTTCTCCACCTGGCAGCCGGTCATGGTCATAACGCTGTTCGAGCGCACATTTGCGCCCGTCCAGCCGTTGCCCCAGAAGAAGCAGTTTTCCGCGCTGGCGGAGCTGTCGGCTTCGGGGATGTCAAAGCCGGAGGTTTTGTTCCACACAAAAGAGCTGGCCGCTGCCTGCACATGGGAACCGGCGGCACAGGTCAGCCCACCGCCGCCAAGGCCCTGTGAGCGCACATTGCCGGAAAGAACAGCCGAACCGTTCTCAAAGCGATACAGCGCGGTTCCGTCGCCCGCATATTCGCCATTGTTGAACACCAGCGAGCCATTGATCTCGGCCTGGCCGGGGTTCAGCAGAATACCGTTGTCGTTTCCGTAACCCACGGTACAGTTTTGCAGGCTGATTTTGCTGTCTGTGCCTTCGGTGTAAACGACGTTCTCGCAGTTGTTATTGCCATTGAGGAAGACGTTCTCAATTTCCAGCGTCGTGCCGCCGGAAATATAAATCATAACGTTGTCATGGTCGGTCTGTACACCGCTGGCGTCGCCCATCCGCAGGCTGGCGTTTTGGGTGTAGGTGTAGCCCTGCGCAACGGTTTCACTGCCCACGCCGACGGTGTTGGTGTATTGGGCACTCCCGGTGCCGACCAGACGCAGATTTTTGCTGACGGACAGCACCTCGTCCAGTGGGATGGTGATCTCGCCGGAAAGATAGATCGTAGCGCCATTTGCGGCAGAGGCGACAGCGGATTTCAGCTCTGTCCAGCTTGTGACGGCATCTTGGGCGGAGGTACCGGATGCGTCGTAGAGAGAGACTTCCTCAACGGCGAGATCATTGGAAAAGGCGCTTACTTCAGCGGGAATTTCCGCGTTGGAATCGCTGTCGGTTTCTTTATTTTCCGTCAGTTCGCTTGATTCGGCACTTTCCGGCGTTGCGTCGGAAAGCGCCGTGCTTTCATCCTGTGTCGATACAGGCGTTGGTGTCGGGGTAGTTGATGCTTGGTTTTCCGCCTGATCCTTTGTGCTGTCACCTTCCGCAATATCCGCTTCAGCGATGCCGCTCCACTCGTCAGCAACAAATTTTCCCTGCGTTCCTTGTGCCAGCACGGCAGTCGCCATACCGAACAACAGCAAAGCGGCCAGCCCTGCTGCCGCCAAAGACAGCAGCGGTTTGTTCTTTTCTTTCGCTTTTCTCATGCAAAACTCCTTTTTGTGTCATTCAGAATTTTGACCGGATATCCCATCCAGGGCAGGCACAACTGCACCCTCCCAACGATGTTCTCCGCCGTGACAGGTGTATCTGCCACGTTGTTTGTCAGTCCCTGCGTCGTGACCGTCCGAGCCGCCTGGTCGATGGCGACGATTCTGTGCGTTACCGTGCCGCCCGCTGTCTTGTAGGTAATGTCCTGCCCGACTTTCAGTTCGTCAAACGACATCGGCACAACGACAAGCAAGCTGCCCACGGGCAATACAGGCTCCATGGAGCCTGTCAGCACGGCGTAACAGCGGATACCGCTGACGGAAATCAGCACGGCGGCAGCAATCGCGGCGGCAAAGATCAGCGGCCCTGCCGCTTTCATCGGTTTTTTCACCACGTTCCGCCCTCCTGAACCGCTTCAAAGTAGACGCTGAGGGTGTAATGATTCAGCGCCGTAGCGTCCGCGCTCTCGCTGTATGTCACAGTATCGAACAGCGCGTCATTGCGGCAATCTTCTCCCGGCTGCAAAGTTTTGGCGTAATACCAGAAATCCTCCGTTTCGTCGTAGCGCCAGTTTTCGGTGTTGTAGTTGAGGGTACAGGCATCCTGTGCCGCGCTATCTGAGAAAATCACGCGGGCGCGAAGACGCAGCGGAAGGTTGCCGGTGTTCACCACATACGGGCGCTTCATGAACGAATTGCCCGGCTGCACCGGAACATCCGGGTTCTGAATGTCCTCTTTCGGGTCAAATGTCACCTCACCGACCGTGAGGGTGTTGGTGCGCGATGCTTGGGCAATAAAATAAGCGCCTGTGACGCCGACCAGACAAACTGTCAGGGCCAGCGCCGCAAGCGCGGCGAACAAGATATTCTTTTTTGCTTTGCTCAAGATTCAGCAACCTCCTTTCCCATGACGGCGGCCCACACATCCTGCGGGGTGTTGGCGTCGGCCACATAGTCGCTTTGGATGGCGGTCAAGCGGCAAATAATATCTACCGCCGTGCCCTGCGGCAAATCGCCCTCCACCACGTTCGCATAGGTCACGCAGTCAAACAGCGGCGGCGTCTGTGCGCCGGGCGCAATGGCGGATTCATACGCATAGATGAATGTGTGGGTTTCCTCCGTTTCAGTTTCTTCCAGCAGGCTCCAGCCGTCGTTGGGCTGAAAACTGACCAGATCGACCGTGTGCGGTTCGCCGCCATTGTCCAGAACGCCCGCCCCGCTGGTCGGCTCCTGATTTGTTTCGTCGCTTCCGTCTGCTTTGGCGGTTTCTGCAATCGTATAAGTTCTCACGCTGGCGCGGGGAATCTCGACTTGCAGGTACATATAGGCTGCGGTCGTGCTTTCCGCCGCGTTGCAGGCCGTGGGGTCTTTGGCTACCGTCTTGCCGGGGTACAGCACCTTCGCTTCATCCGGCAGCTTGTCCCACTCTGGCTCGGTCAGTTCTGCCTCCAGCTGACCGACCGCGAACGTGTTGACGGTTTGCGGCGTCTGGTGCGTCAGGTAAGCCCCCGTCCCGGCCACTGCGCCCAAAACGGCAATCGTTGTGACAGCGCATAGGGCAATGATGTGTTTTTGTTTCATGGCATTCTCCTTTTTGGCTTGATTGTATGGCGAAAAACATAAAATCGTTTTATACGGCAAGCAAAGGCATCACCCCCCCCCAAAAAAAAAATGAAGTAAAGAAAAAGGCGAGCGGCTTCCCTTACGAGAGCTTGGCGCTAGCCTTCGACTTTCTGGCACGGTATAATCAACTTGATTTTGTCGCTTTTTGAGTTATAATTAAAAATAAAGAGCTAGGGAGGCTCTGATTAAATCTGGTGTGCGGCACGGCGGATGGCGTGCGATAGACGGCGTGATATGCGCCAAGCCCTCAGGGCACGATTTATTCAGAGGTTTCCTAGTAGTCGTAAAAGTGCAATGAAGGGAGTCCAAATGGCAAATCGCCCAAAATTAACAATAGAGGATCAAGTGGCGTATATGAAAAACAAAGGGATTACCTTTGACCACTGTTCTGAAAAAGATGCCGTGCGTTTTTTGCAGGAAAGCACATACTTCTTTAAGGTTAAAGCGTTCGATAAAAATTACATTGCTCATCCAAAGACCGGGCATTATTATAATTTGGACTTTTCTTATCTCATGGAGCTTTCAACCTTAGATATGCGCTTGCGAAGGCTTATTTTACACGCAACTTTAGATATTGAACATTTCCTAAAAGTACAACTGATTCGAGATGTAAGTTCAAATCCGGTTGAGGATGGCTATCAAATTGTCGAAAAGTTCTTTTCTGAAAATTCCAGCGCAAAAAATTCCATCAGTGAAAAATCGAAGAATTCCATGTGCAAGGATCTTGTGGAAAAGCTGGAAAGTGAAAATTATGCGATTTGGAATTTGATTGAAGTCCTCTCCTTTGGTGACTTTGTGCGGCTCTATACCTTGTATGATAGGGAGTATGGGAATCACAATAAAGGGCTCATTCAATGCCTTTATGCCGTAAGGTGCCTCCGGAATGCAGCTGCCCATAACAACTGCTTATTAAATAGTTTAAGGTTGCCCTATACGCGTAAGATTCACTCCTCCTATTCCATCAGCCGCGCTGTGAGTCAAATTCCCAACGGACCAAAGACAACATCCCGCGAAAAAAAGCTGGCCAATCCGGTGATTCATGATTTTGTCGCAATGCTGTATGTATACAAGAAAATTGTATCTTCGCCCCGCACAGCAGAGCATTTCACAAAGGAATTGCACGATTTATTCGACATTCGTATGAAACGGCATAGCAACTATTTCGAATCAAATGAGTGCATATCATCTGCCTATCACTTTATGAAAACTGTGATTAATGATTGGTTTCCATCAGGCCAGGAGTTATGAGTCTATATTTGTGGTTGAAAAATCCATTGACATCCCGATTGGAATTGAGGTATCCTATTAAGGATGAACAAAAACAGGTCACTGTTTTTAGAGGGCTGGTGCACGCACCAGCCCTTATTTTTATCCTTATCTAAGCATAGCTGAGTCCCTTGGTAAAATATTATAAAGGCAGCGCCGCAATAAGCGTATTGTTACCCTTATAAAAAGGCGGATTTCCATAGCTTCGTTGGCTGGTCAAACATTAACCTCATATCGTTGGCCTGCAGGGATATTTGCAAAGCAGGGAAGTGTCGCAAATTGGCCTTCAGGACTCCTTTGCCGAAAGAACCGCATTGGAATATATCGTATCAACAAATTATTTTGACGGATACTTTGCCTTAACCTGATACACTACGCTAGAGCACCTGACTGTTAATCAGGGTGTCGTCCGTTCAAGTCGGACTGGGGCAGC
>ERZ825384.3891-NODE-3891-length-12625-cov-4.124901_pt1 | contig 12625 bp, 10 predicted proteins | sample MGYA00519931_ERZ825384 | MGnify/ENA primary metagenome ERZ825384 (study PRJEB31778, sample SAMEA3449200) | human gut metagenome | biome: human gut; feature: human-associated habitat; material: faeces | place: United Kingdom | collected 2010/2012 ...
ATATTCCCGTATTTCGAGAAGAAAAAGCAAATTGGTTTTGAGAGGACTATAAATTCCAGTTTGGCGAACTGATGCAGTGATAAAAAGGAGGCACAGGAGTTGAAACAACGCACCTATATTGCCATCGACCTCAAGAGCTTCTATGCCTCCGTCGAATGCCGTGATAGAGGCTTAGATCCTCTGGACACAAACCTTGTTGTCGCGGACGAAAGCCGGACTGACAAAACCATTTGCCTTGCTGTTACCCCATCCCTCAAGAGTTATGGCATCTCAGGACGCGGCAGATTGTTTGAGGTGAAGCAGCGTGTCAAAGAAGCGAACGCAGGAAGACAGCACGATGCACCGAAACGAAAGCTCGAAGGATCATCGCATTTCTTTTCTGAGCTGCAAGCTAATCCTGAGCTTGCGATTGACTTCATCATCGCACCGCCGCAAATGGCTCGGTACATGGAGATCAGTACGCAGATATATGAGGTCTACATGAAGTATGTTGCGCCGGAAGACATTGTGGTTTACTCCATCGACGAGGTGTTTATGGATGTGACGGATTATCTGAACACCTATCATCTCACGCCACATGACCTTGCGATGAAGATGATCTTGGATGTGCTTGAGACAACCGGTATCACCGCAACCGCCGGGATTGGAACAAACCTTTTTCTCAGCAAAGTTGCGATGGATATTGTGGCAAAGCACATTCCGGCAGATAAAAACGGCGTTCGTATTGCAGAGTTGGATGAGATGAAGTTTCGCCGTGAGCTTTGGACGCACCAGCCGCTCACAGACTTTTGGAGAGTCGGTAGAGGCTATGCAAAGAAGCTCGAAGAAAACGGAATGTTTACGATGGGCGATGTTGCCCGATGCTCGGCGAAAAATGAGGACTTGCTTTACAAACTTTTCGGCAAGAACGCAGAACTGCTGATCGACCATGCGTGGGGCTGGGAGCCTTGCACGGTTGAAGCAATCAAAGCCTACAAGCCCAGCACCAACAGCTTAGGCTCAGGACAAGTCCTGCATTGCCCCTATGAGGCTGAAAAGGCAAAGCTCGTCCTCCGTGAGATGGCTGATCTTCTCGTGCTGGACTTGGTGGACAAAGGACTTGTGACAGATCAAATCGTCATCACAGTTGGCTACGATATAGAAAACCTCACCGATCCCGAACGAAGCCGAAAATATCACGGGACAGTTGTAAAAGACCATTACGGACGGCAGATACCAAAACAGGCGCACGGCTCAATCAATCTTGACGGTCACACATCATCTACGAAGAAAATAATGTGTGCTACGGCAGAACTCTTTGATAGGATCGTGGACAAGAATCTTCTTGTGCGTCGGCTGAATATCACAGCAAATCATGTTGTTCCAGAAGCAGACGCGCCAGTGAAAAACGGAGGCTATGAGCAGCTTGATCTCTTCACAGATTTCACTGCCTTAGAAGCACAACGAAAGCGCGAAAAAGCAGAGCTGGATCGGGAAAAGAAAATGCAACAGGCAATGCTCATCATCAAGAAGAAGTATGGAAAGAACGCCATACTCAAAGGCATGAACTTGGAGGAAGGCGCAACCGCAAAGGACCGCAATGAGCAGATTGGTGGGCATAAGGCGTAAGGAGAATAGATATGACACGAGACAAATTCAAACTGATTCACAGTGAGTTGATAATGCAAGTTCAGTGTATTGAGCATGACTTGAAGTTGATTTATGCCGGAATGTGCAAGGGTGATTTTGACAAAAACCTTGATGCTCTTGAAAAAGTAAATCTGGGGTCAATGATAAAAAAAGTAAAGGAATTAGATTATAGCGATGGACACCCCGATCTTACTAAACGGGACTATATGTTGTTGGAGAAAATTCGAGAAATCCGAAATTATTGGTGTCACCAATGCTTTATTGACTATGTTTACATATCCGATGACTACGCGCGTGAACGCAAATTCCAAGAGATTGCTAAACGATTGAGTGAAGACGAAAATCAAACATGGGAGTTACACCAACACTTACAGCAGCTTCGTAATAAAACACTTGAGATATACAACAGGATCTAAAAGAAAGGTGGTGCGGCATGAATTACTCTGAGCAAAAATATGGTGATATTCTTAATATGCCTCACCATGTCTCTGCAACCAGACCGCAGATGCCGATGTCAGATCGTGCAGCTCAGTTTTCTCCGTTCGCAGCTCTCACTGGTTATGATGCTGCTATCAAAGAAACCGGGCGTCTGACCGACACAAAGATTGAGTTGGATGATGAAGAACTCCATAGCCTAAATTTGAAGTTTCAGTTTCTTGTGGAGCACCTTAAAGATGAGCCGGAGGTAGCAGTCACATATTTCAAAGCAGATGAGAGAAAAGCCGGTGGTGCTTATCTTGAAGCAACAGGCATCGTGAAAAAGCTGGATGATTTTGAGCGGCTGATTACCATGCAGGACGGCACGAAGATTCCGATGGATGACATTCTGACCATTGAGAGTGATGCGTTCTCATCGCTTGAACAATACTAAAAAGACGCTTTCGAGCGTCTTTTCCTTTTATGCGTGAGACAAAAACGCGGAATTTGTCCGTTGTATTACGAAGGGGTATTTTACGGGGGACTTCCAACTAAGATTACGATTTTAGAGAATAGCAAGCACAGCCGGTGTATATACACACGGCGATTTTGGATTAAGGAAACCCTCCCCTTAATCCAGAAAATGCTTGTTGGGATGTCTCCCAAACCCTCTATCTTTATGAAAGGACAAACCGCTTATGGCAAACAGAACACGACCAAATCAGATACTCTTCTTTGTTTCAGATGATGAGAAACGGATTATCAAAGGAAAGATGAAACAGCTTGGTACAAACAACATGGGAGCGTATCTTCGCAAGATGGCGATTGACGGTTACATCATCAAAGTGGACTACACGCAGCAGAAGAAACTTGCCGCCGCAGTCAGCCGTGTTGCCTCAAACATCAATCAGATTTGCCGCCGCATCAACTCCACCGGACACTTCTATGCGGATGATGTTGCAGAGCTGAAAGAAAGGCAGGCTGAGATATGGCGATTACTAAAATCAAGCCAATCCGAGGAACTGTGAACAAGGCTCTCGCATACATTCTTGATCCGCAGAAAACAGATGACCGGCTCTATGTCTCTTCCTACGGATGTGCTGCCAGCGATGCCGCAGCGAAGGAATTTGAGTGGACAAGAAATCTTGCCGTTCAACAAGGAATGCAGATGCCGAAGGTGATCGCCCGACATCTGATCCAATCCTTTGCGGTTGATGAAGTCACACCGGAACAAGCGCATGAAATTGGTAAGCAGTTTGCCGACGAATGGCTCAAGGGAAAGCACGAGTATGTGATTGCAACGCACATCGACAAGGGGCATTGCCACAATCACATTATCTTCAACGCAGTCAACTATGTAGATTTTCATGCGTACCGAAGCAATAAGAAAACTTATCGTGAGATGCGGCAGCTCAGTGATGAGATATGCGCCGAACACGGGCTGTCAGTTATCCCTCCCTCTCAGGGAAAAGGCATGGACTATAAAGAGTACACCGAAGCCAAACGCGGTACAAGTTGGAAGCAAAAACTCAAGCAGACCATTGATCGCTGTGTGATCACAGCAAAGGACTACGATGAGTTTTTGAAGCTGATGCAGGACGCCGGATATGAAATCAAAATCGGCAAATACATCTCCTTCCGTGCCGAAGGGCAAGAGCGTTTCACCCGTGCAAAAACCATCGGAGATAACTACACCGAGGACCGAATCAAGGAACGCATTCAAGGACGCAATGCCCGCAGACGGCAGATGCAGAACGGTAGGAAGAACATCTCTCTCATCAGCGATATTCAAAACAGAATTAAGCAGATCGACAGCAAGGGCTTTGAGCATTCTATGAAGATTAAGATCCTCAAAGAAGCCGCCAGAACGCTAAACTACCTCACTGAGAACGAGCTGCTTCAATATGCCGATCTTGAAAAGAAAGTCGAAGACATTCATAGTTCTTATGAGCGTACCGGCGCTGACTTGAAAGTCGTTGAAGCGCAGCTCCGAAAGGTGCAGCCACTTATCAAGAATATCTCAACCTATCAAAAGCTCAAGCCGGTCTATGATGCCTACTCAAAGACGAAGAACAAGCAGAGTTTTCGAGCTGCGCACGAGGCAGAGCTTGTCGTTTTTGAAGCAGCAAAGAGTACATTGCTTGCTATGCAAGATGGTGAAAAACTTCCAAGTATGAAGTCTCTGCAAGCCGAGCAGCAACGCCTTTTGGAAGAGCAGCAGCGTCTCTACGACGAACGAGCAAGGCTCAAAAAAGAGGCTAAAGTGATTGATACCATGAAGGCAAATGTCGATGATTTCCTCAGTCCAACGCTTTCACAGGAGCATGAAAAAGCCAAAAGTAGCGAGTTGGAATAACCACCAAAGCCTGAGCCGTATGAACAAATCGGCTCAGGCTTTCTTCTTCGTAATGCGCTCCATGAACTTGAAATATATTTTGAATTTTTGGAGCATCGTATTGAAAATTTGAAGCGTTTGGTGTATAATATAATGAGTCTCACTATAAGCGTTTGAGAGAGGTGCTTTTATGAAGATAAGCTATAAGAAATTATGGGTCATGCTCATCGAAAGAGAGATCCCAAAATCAACTTTACGCAAGGATATAGAGCTGTCTCCTGGCACGATGAGTAAGCTCAATAAGAACGAGGATGTAGCTCTCTCTGTTCTGCTGCGCATTTGCGACTATTTGAATTGTGACATTGGAGATATATGTGAAGCTGTGCGAACGGGCAAGAAGTAGGTCCGAGTTTTCGTGCGGCTATTTTGTTATAGGTAGAGAAAAATACCTCAGCGAAAGGAGCATATATGGATGTCCTTGAGAATGCTGTGACTGAGAAAAATGCCCTCGTTGAAGCGGAGGCGTTTCCCACAGATGATCGAGTCACCTACAAAGACAGCACCTATGAAATTGTTTCTAAGGTTGCATATTTGATTGGTGTTCCGAAACGAATTTTTGATAATGAGCATGAAGCACCCAAAATAGAGATATACGAAAAACTTGATGCAGACAAAACGGCACGGATAATCCGTCATTTGTGTATCATAAGGACAGCGATTGAAAGAAACTTCAAGCATATCAACGAGCGCATGAAGTTTAGTTATCTCTCAATCAGCAGTATGCCGGAATATGTGCCGCAGGATAGCCTTCAACAACTAAATGCGGATGGCATTAGTTTTATAAAGAAGTCCAGCACGAAGCTAAGTCAGCATATCGTTGAGATAAACAAGCTGATTTCTGATCGGATCAATAATTGCAAGAAGCTATTTCCTCTTTGGCTGAATTGGCTGTATGTAAAAAACCTCTTTCTCATGCCAGATGGCTTGAAAGAGGAAGGGACAAAAGCAGCAGCAGATATTTATTACGCTCACTTGCTCTTTTATCCTTACCAGATGTATATAAACTGGGAACCGGAGGATGTCGGTAATCTGCTCTATAACGATAAAAAATTCGTGACGCTGCTTTATCAAATGAACGGTGACTACTTTACAGAGTACAGTAAAGTTTCTGATGCTGGAAGTTACATTAAAGGAAGCATCTACGAGTTTATTGGTAGCAGCGAAAAGGTTGTCGTAGTGGTAGATTGTGAAAACTCTGATCCGTACAAGCTCTGCGCTACGCTCAAGAATCTTGACTATCAGTACACACAGAAGATAGCATCCATCATCCTGTTTGATGATGTGCATAGTGCATCTGCTTGGCGTATTCTGGATAGTTTTACCCACATCCCGGTCGAACACATGATGACCGAACGGGTAAAGCAGAACAAGTCTCTGGTCGATGTGATGCTGATTGCCCGAACTTGTCAGGAGCATTACAAAAACAATGTGGATTCCTTTATTTTGGTGTCCAGCGACTCCGACTATTGGGGACTGATTTCTTCTTTACCGGAGGCTCGGTTCCTTGTCATGATAGAGCGCGAAAACTGCGGACCGGATTTGAAGAACGCACTTGTCAATGCCGGTATATTCTATTGCTACATTGATGACTTCTACTCCGGCAATGCAGAGGATATTAAGATCGGCGCACTGTTCAAAGAGATGTATCATTACATAGATCAGGCGGTGCGGCTGAATATCTACGAGATGTTCACAGAGGCGTTAAGAGCGACTCGAATTGAAATGAGTTCTTCGGAACAGAAACAGTTTGTGGACAAGTATTTGAAAACGATGCAAATGTCCATTGCGGATAATGGCGATGTGACATTGGAAATAAGACGAAAATGAGTCCGTTATATCGGACAGTAGCCGTGATAGAATAAAATGAGGATCGGTTGGCAACCAAAAATGATCCTCAAGTATTGGAGATGAAGATATGGCATACCAGAGCGAAGCGGCTCTTGAGCAACAATTCATAGAGCAGCTAAACAAGCAGGAATACAGCACAGTCGATATTCCTGATTATGACGCATTGGTGGAGAACTTCAAAGTTCAGTTTGAAGCCTTCAATGCGCCCAAACTTGATACGCCTATCACCGATAAAGAGTGGGAGCGTATCTTTAACCTCATGCTTGGAAAGTCCGTGTTCCAGAGCGCAAAAATTCTGAGAGACAAGTTTGTCCTTGAGCGTGAGGACGGGACGAAGGTTTACCTTTCCTTCTTCGATCAGGATCACACCAAGAATATCTTCCAAGTTACACATCAGACAACGGTTGTAGGCAAGTATGTCAACCGCTATGATGTAACGATTCTTGTGAATGGCTTGCCGTTGATTCAGGTCGAGTTAAAGCGCAGGGGGATTGACATTCGAGAAGCAGTCAATCAGGTCATGCGCTATAAGAAGCACTCCTATAACGGACTATATCACTTCATTCAGCTTTTCATTGTCTCCAACGGCGTTGATACCAAATACTTTGCCAACTCCGACAGGGACTTGATGTATAGCCTCGCCTTCTTCTGGACGGATTTCAACAACATCCGTATTACCAACCTGAAGGACTTCTCAATCTCTTTTCTGGCAAGGGATCACATCATCAAGATGCTGACACGCTATACCATCCTGAACGATACGGATAAGATTCTGATGGTTATGCGCCCCTATCAGGTGTATGCCGTAGAAGCCCTTATAAGGCAGGCTACGCTCACAAATCGCAACGCCTATATCTGGCATACCACCGGTGCAGGAAAGACGCTGACATCCTTTAAGACAGCTCAAATCCTCGCAGCCAATCCGAACATCAAGAAGGTTATCTTCCTTGTTGACCGTAAGGACTTGGACTCTCAGACCACCGAAGAGTTTAACAAGTTTGAGGCTGGCTCTGTTGATGTCACAGATCGCACAGACATTCTTGTGCGGCAAATGAAGGATAAGAACCGGCAGCTCATTGTCACGACGATGCAGAAGATGGCAAATGCCGTTAAGCGTCCTCAATACGAAAAGGTAATGGACGCATACCGTGACGAAAAGGTTGTCTTCATCATTGATGAATGCCACCGCAGCCAGTTCGGAGATATGCACAAGGATATTGTTCGGCATTTCAAGAAAGCGCAGTTCTTTGGCTTTACCGGTACGCCCCGTTTTGAAGTGAACGGAAAGACGGAGGGCAAGATCACACAGACCACCGAAATGCTGTTTGGGGAATGTTTGCATAACTATCTGATCAAGGATGCTATCTTCGATAACAATGTCCTCGGTTTCCATATTGAGTACATAAAGACGATGGAAGGCGATTTTGACTGGGACGATCCGACATTGGCTGACGCGATTGATGTTGGCGAACTCTATATGTCGGATGAGAGAATGTCCCTCATTGCAAACCACATCGTCCAGAACCACAAAGCCAAAACGAGAAATGGTCAGTACACGGCTATCTTTGCTGTTTCCTCCATTGAAGCTCTTGTCAAATATTACGACATCTTCAAGAAGATCAAACACGATCTGAACATCAGCGGTATCTTCTCCTATGGGCAGAACGAAGATGCCGAGGGCAAGGACGAGCATAGCCGAGATGCCTTGGAGCGTATCATCAAGGACTATAACGAGATGTACGGCACGAATTTCTCTACCGACACCTTCTCCGCGTATCACAAGGATATTTCAGATCGTGTCAAAGGCAAGAAAACGAAGTCTCTGGACATTCTCATTGTCGTAAATATGTTCCTGACCGGCTTTGACAGCAAGCAGCTCTCTGTGCTGTATGTGGACAAGGATTTGAAGTATCATGATCTGCTGCAAGCCTATTCTCGCACGAACCGTGTCGAGAAAGAAACAAAACCGTTTGGTATCATCATTTGCTACCGCAACCTCAAGAAACGGACAGATGATGCGCTGACGCTCTTCTCCAAGAGTCAGGACACCTCCGGCATTGTCGTTCCGGGCTATCAGTATTTTGTTGAGAAGTTCAATGAAATGGTTATGAAGCTCAAGGAAGTGGCACTCTACCCTGAGTCCGTCGATACCATGCAGAGCGAGGATGACCAGAAGAAGTTTGTCATCACTTTCCGTGAGCTGACAAAATACCTCCAATCTTTGCAGACATTCATTGAGTTCAGCTTTGATCAGGATGCACTCATCATGTCCGAGCAGGAGTATCAGGACTACAAGAGCAAGTATCTGATGCTTTACTCCCGGCAAAAAACTGATCGAGAAGTCGTATCTGTCCTGAATGATGTGGACTTCTGCATTGAGATCATGGAGAGTGACCGCATCAATGTTGCCTATATCATGAACTTGATCCGCAACATCCACTTTGATGACAAGAAGCAGAAGGACTACGACATCAAGCACATCAAGGAAGAATTGAGCAGGACGGATAATCCGCAGTTGCTTCGCAAGGTTGAAATTCTTCAAGCGTTCTTGGATCGTGTCGTTGTTGGTCTTGAAAGTGCGGATGAGATTGACGCTGCATACAACGACTTTGAAAATGAAGCGAAACGAGAAGAGATCGTTGCTTTCGCAAAGACTGAGGATATTGATTCTTCCATGCTTACGGACATCATCTCTGAGTATGAGTTCTCCGGCACAATGGATGCAGGAAACATCCGTGACCGTATTGAGAAGCCCATGCCGCTGCTCAAGAAGAGGTCTTTGGTCAACCGGATCGTCGAATTTATCCGGCAGCACACCGAGAAATACCAATAAGGAGAGAGAACAATGGATAATTCTATTCAGGCTCACCAGAAAGAGCTTTGCAACAAACTATGGGCGATGGCAAATGCCCTGAGAGGTAACATGGAGGCATACGAGTTCAAGAACTATATCTTGGGCATGATCTTCTATTACTATCTTTCCGACAAGACCGAGAAGTACATGGTTAATCTTCTCAAAGACGATAATATCAGCTACAAGGATGCTTGGAATGACGATGAATACAAGGCTGCCATCGCAGAAGAGGCTCTGCGTGACCTCGGTTACATCATCGAACCGGAGTATTTGTTCCGCAAGATGGTCAAGATGGTTGAGAACCGTTCCTTTGACATTGAGTTCTTGCAGAAAGCAATCAACGCTCTGATGGAATCCACTATCGGCAACGATTCGCAGGAAGACTTTGACGGATTGTTCTCCGATATGCAGCTCGATTCTACGAAGCTGGGGCATACCGTTAAAGACAGAAGTGCTGTCATGGCGAAAATCATTGCTTCGCTGGACGAGATCAATTTCAGCGTGGATGACACGAAGATTGATGTGTTAGGCAATGCCTACGAGTACCTGATCGGTCAGTTCGCTGCCACAGCCGGTAAGAAAGCCGGTGAGTTCTATACGCCTTCGGGTCCTGCCGAACTGCTGTGCCGCCTTGCTTGTCTTGGCTTGACCGATGTTAAGGACGCAGCCGATCCGACTTGCGGTTCCGGCTCTCTGCTGCTTCGCCTCAAGAACTATGCAAATGTGCGTAACTACTACGGTCAGGAATTGACCTCGACTACCTATAACCTTGCCCGAATGAACATGATCCTTCGCGGCATCCCGTATCGTAACTTCAATATCTACAATGGCGATACGCTTGAGCATGACTACTTCGGAGACATGAAGTTCCGTGTTCAGGTTGCAAATCCTCCTTATTCTGCAAATTGGTCTGCTGATATGCACTTCATGGAGGACGAGCGTTTCAATGAATACGGCAAACTTGCGCCTAAGAGCAAGGCTGACTTTGCTTTTGTGCAGCACATGGTTTACCACATGGACGAAGACGGACGAGCTGTTGTTCTGCTGCCTCACGGCGTTCTGTTCCGTGGTGCAGCCGAAGAAGTGATCCGTAAGCACCTGATCCAAAAGCTGAATGTGCTGGATGCTGTTATCGGTCTTCCTGCCAACCTCTTCTTTGGCACGGGCATTCCGGTATGTGTTCTTGTCCTCAAGCGGGAGCGTAACGGCAACTCGGATAACATTCTCTTCATTGATGCGTCCAACGACTTTGAAGCCGGAAAGAATCAGAATATCCTCCGTGAGTGCGACATTGATAAGATCGTCGAAACCTACGAGCATCGTGTGGATGTCGATAAGTACGCCCATGTTGCCACTATGCAGGAGATTGAAGAGAACGGATTCAATCTGAACATTCCTCGCTATGTTGATACCTTTGAGCCGGAAGAGGAAATCGACCTCAATGCTGTTGCAGCAGAAATCCGCAATATTCAGGCTGAGATCAAAGGCATCGACGCACAACTGAAACCGTTTTTCGATGAGCTGGGACTTGATTTCCCCTTTGATGTGGAGGGCAAATAATTATGGCAAATGTATCCTCAAGTAACGGTCTTGAGAAGCGTCCGAAACTCCGGTTTCCGGGCTTCGATGAGCCGTGGAAGGCAACGGCATTTGGAGATCTTGTTCACGAGTTTAGCAATCGTACCAAGGTAGAGGATGAAGATGTCCTTTTATCTGCCGCCATTGAAGGTATGTTCCTAAACACAGAGCTTTTTGGGCATCAGCGTGGCGCAAGCAATAAGGGCTATAAAAAGATAAAATATGGAACAATGGTGTTGTCAACGCAGAATCTTCATTTAGGAAATGCCAATGTAAATCAGCGCTTTGAGCACGGCATGGTTTCTCCTGCATATAAAACTTATGACATTTCTGGATGTTCTATTGATTTAATAGCCCAATGGATAAAGTCCGATGCTGCGAAACGATTCTTCTATTATGCGACAACCGTAGGGGCAAGTGTATGTCGAAGAAATGTTGAGTGGGACACTCTCTATGGGCAATCACTCTTCCTTCCTTCATTGCCTGAACAGGAGAAAATCGCAAACCTATTGACACTCCTATCCAATCGGATCGAGAAACAGCGACAGTTAATAATTGCCCTCAAGAAGTATAAAAGAGGATTATCCAACTCCCTTTTTGACCGTCTATCCGCAGGAAGTGAAAGTCGGCTCTGCATCTTTGGCGATATGATGACTATTTTGCAAAACAACACTTTTTCCAGAGACAATCTGTCTGTTGGTGGCAATGGAGTTAGAAATATTCACTACGGTGATGTCCTGATTAGATATGGTGCAGTTCTTGATCTTCATAGTGAAAATGTACCTGTTATAAACGCCGAACAGGATATTTCCAAGTTTTCTGCTTTAAGCTACTTGCGGAATGGCGATGTGGTTTTCGCTGATACAGCAGAGGATTACACCGTAGGAAAATCCACCGAAATTATAGGAGCAGAGAATATTGCTGCTCTGTCCGGACTGCACACAATTCCATGCCGTCCTCAAGATTCTTTCGCTCCGATGTATCTTGGTTACTACTTCAACTCTGATTACTTCAAGAAGCAGCTTTACCCGATGATTCAAGGAACAAAGGTTTCTTCTATCAGTAAGAGCGAAATTATAAAAACAAAAATAATCGTTCCATGTCTGCAAGAGCAGGCTCGTATTGCTTCTATCATGTCGGCGTTGGATGATCGTATTGACGCAGCAAAGCATACAACAAAAGACCTTATAGATCTTAGAAGCGGCTTGTTGCAACAACTTTTTATATGAAGAGCTGTTGCAGTAGTCCGGAACGAAGATTCTCGATAGCTTGTAAGCACCTTTGGGCTGCTTCATATTTCTTTTGAATGTTTGAGAGATAATCAACAACAGCAAGTTGTTCGTTAGGATCGCTTGGTAGAGTATGAACTGTGTTGAAAAATCCGTCCGTCGGGACATTTAGCAAGCCGTGATTTCTTGCTCCTTCTGCGCAAATATTGTTTATGCCTTTATACCATTGCGATGACTCAAAATACCACTTTGCAAGATCACTATTAACCACCTCTTCTTTGATAGCAAAGCAGAGATAAAGCGTAGACACTGCGCCCATCGGGTATAATTCGAGCCTCTTAATTGAGCCGAAGGGATATTCATTGGATGTGCTGCGATTATAGGCAAATTCGCCTTTCTGCAAAAGATAGTAACCACTCATATCTGTACTTGCTACCATTTTTGAAAAAAAGTCCCTTTGGTCTATAAGTCCATATTGGGCTGAAATGGTTAGAGGAATATCCGTTTGATTGCCATTTTTTCGGGTAACTCTTGTAGCAAAGTCGGATAGCTTGTATTGCTTCCAAGGTTTTTGCAATTCCGTTGGGACAAGGCGAAGTTTTTGAGAGAAAACAGCCTCAAATACACCTCTTTTATACTTCTTGAGGGCAATTATTAACTGTCGCTGTTTCTCGA
>ERZ825384.3892-NODE-3892-length-12619-cov-3.333890_pt1 | contig 12619 bp, 13 predicted proteins | sample MGYA00519931_ERZ825384 | MGnify/ENA primary metagenome ERZ825384 (study PRJEB31778, sample SAMEA3449200) | human gut metagenome | biome: human gut; feature: human-associated habitat; material: faeces | place: United Kingdom | collected 2010/2012 ...
CTGCCGATGCACCCCAGCTACACCTACGCCATTTCCGAATTGAAGGCGAACGCGGCGGACATCCTGCACGAGTGTCAGGAGAAGGCCAACGCGCAGATCACCGGCGCGAAGCTCGACCTGATGAGCAAAATCCGCGGCGGCGAAATCTGGGTCGATCAGGGATTGGTCGCGGGCTGCTCCGGCGGCACGTTCGACAACGTGTGCGCGGTTGCGGATATCCTGCGCGGCCATAGCTGCGGAAACGGCGAATTTAAGATGAGCGTCTATCCGGGCAGCATGCCGGCGTACATCCAGTTGATGAAGAACGGCGCGCTGACGGATATCGCCTCCGCGGGCGCGATCATCCGCGAGTGCTTCTGCGGCCCGTGCTTCGGCGCGGGCGATACGCCCGCCAACGGCGAATTGTCCATCCGCCATACCACGCGCAACTTCCCAAACCGTGAGGGCTCCAAGCCTGGCGAGGGGCAGCTGAGCTGCGTGGCGCTGATGGATGCGCGCTCCATCGCGGCGACTGCACGCAACGGCGGCCGCCTGACCCCGGCGGTTGATCTGGACGTTGCGTACCGCGAGCATCCCGCCGCCTTTGACCGGGCGGTGTATGATAAGCGCGTGTTCTTTGGCTTCGGCCAGGCCGAGCCGGAAACCAAGCTCGTTTTCGGCCCGAATATCCGCGACTGGCCGCAGCTGCCCGCCCTGAGCGAGGATCTTCTGATGCGGGTATGCAGCTATATTACCGATCCTGTCACCACCACGGACGAGCTGATCCCCTCGGGCGATACCTCGTCCTATCGCTCCAATCCCGAGCGGCTGAGCGAGTTTGCCCTGTCCCGCAAGGATCCGGGTTATGTGGGGTGCGCCAAGGCCGTGCGCGCGCAGGAGCAGCAGCGCGCTGCGGGGCAGATCGACGCTGAGATCGCCCGCGTGTATGCAGCCCTGCGTCCCTATGCTCAGCCCAATCCGCAGGCGGTCAATATCGGCTCGGTTATCTTTGCCAACAAGCCCGGCGACGGCTCCGCCCGCGAGCAGGCGGCCAGCTGCCAGCGCGTGCTGGGCGGCTGCGCCAATCTGGCACGCGAATATGCCACCAAGCGTTACCGCTCCAACTGCATCAACTGGGGCATGCCGCCTCTGCTGACGGATGATCCCGCGGCCTTTGCCGTGGGTGACTGGATATTCATTCCAGGCCTGCGCAGCGCCGTGCTGGCGGGCATGCTGGAGTTTCCCGCCTATGTAATCAAGCCTGACGGCGGCGTGGCGCGCATTACCCTGCGGCTGGACGCGCTGACGCGGGAGGAACGCCAGATCATTGCCGACGGCTGCCTGATCAATCACTATAAAAACCATCGGGAGGAAGAAACATGCTGAGCCCATCCGAAGCCTTTCAAATTGCCGTGCCGCGCCGTCCCGCCGTGCTGTGCCTGAAGCGCGGCGAGGAGACGCAGCTGATCGCCGTCAGTTGGTTTACCTGGCTGAACATGCGCCGTCAGCCCATGATTTCCTACGCCATGGAGCGCAGCGCCGCCCTGGGGCTGGATTTGCAGGAGAATGACGAATTGTATCTGGCTTTTCCGGAGCCTCGGGCGGTGGAGGGCTTTAAGGCCGGTCTGCATGCCCGCCCTGCGCCGGAGGGTCAGGAGGATGAGGCTGATTCGCGCGTGACCAATCAATACGGACTGCCGGTCATTCTTCCTGCGGGCACCGAGATCGTACTGCGCTGCACCTTGGCCCGCGCCTATAACTATCCGTTCAAAAAAGTGCGCATTTTCAACTGCAATTTTGAGGATGCACAGCACATCGGCAAACGAAAAAAGTAATATCACGATTTTCCGGCGGAGAGAGCCCAGCGCTTTCTCCGCCTTTTTGCGTGGGCGGTTGCCACGCGCTGGATAAGTTTTACATTTGATCAATGGATTTTGGAATACAGTCAGTGTATAATGAAAATGCTCGATTTGCTTTGAGTATAACCTCAAATGAGGGTGGTGCAAACGATGAAGAAAAGAATTGTTTTTCTCTTTGGCTTGCTTTTGGTATTGATTTGCCTGAGTACTGCTGTTGCCGAAGACGCAGTCACCCCAGCCGATCAGCCGTTTCAAAATGAAGCGATTGAACAAGCACACCTGATGGCTCAGGCCAAGCTGAAAAGGATTATGTATACGATCCTCGGCTGTTCACCTGCATACTAAAGGCCGAAACAGACGAAGCCTTTGAGTTTACTTTCAATTGGGTGTATTCCACCGTTGCTATTTATACCGTATCTGTTCCGTCGGACTTGGATGAGAACCATATTGAAGTAATCTATAATACAGACTATTCCATGGACTTCTACTACTTAGAACGCCACAAAGGTAATTCACTCGATAAATTGGACTTTGAGGATGTGCCCGATTTTAACTATGTTATTGGAATGCCAGATGAAGACGCGCTTTTAGCCCAACAGGCGCTTATGATTGCGTATCATGCAGTCAAAATAGATTCTGGAACAGGGCTGATGTATAATGAGAATGGATATTGAAAGAAGAAAGCCGTATGAAAAGATTTGCTTGCATCGCAGCTATACTGCTGCTATTGTTCATCTGCGGGATAGCAAGTGCAGAAGAAGATGATGAACTTCCTGCAGAAATCAAACAGTATTTTGACAACGAAACATCCATCGTTGAAATTGAGGACTTCAGTTATTCTAAACAGTTTCTTTTTGCAATAACAAAAAACTCAAACAAAGAAAGAGTCCTGTATGGTTTTCAACAAAACGAAGGACAATGGGACTTTATCATCAAAACGAAGAGCGTTTTCCCGGATACGAACCTACAAGCCTATGTCTCCACCGATGAAGAATATCAGGATTTTTATGGTATCCACCATGTGCCATTTATGACATTGCTATTTTCTGATCCTCAAAAAGACCATCAAAGTATTTTGATATTCTTTGTGTATGACGGGATTGCTTTTACTTTGAATGAGGTTAATGATTACAACAATAGTGCTTATGTGCGCTATAAGCAAAATACTGTTATGATTTATGATGATGACAGCTGTTTTTCCCAAAAGGCCGATATTAAATATTCCATGCCAACCAGCCTGTCCGATTTTGATTATGAAAACTTTATTGCATATATCAATAAATGGAACAAAAAATATTATACGCTTACAAATCAAGTCAATTTTGATGAAAATTTCCCATTGCTGTATTATCATCCAAACGACCAGATTTTTACCGTCTGTTCCGCCCCAACCTCTGCTGCTTATGTTGAAGCAAACGGAAAAGCAAAGGTGTCAACCAATGACTGGATTTTGGTCTATGGGAAAGAAAACGACTACTATCTGATTCAGTATTCAATCAACGAAACAGCCATGCGTTATGGATATATTCCAAGCAGTACTTTGACTTACCTTAACATGGGAGAATTTAATTGGGCAAATCAAGACGCTACATTAAAAAAGAAAACCAATCTAATAAATGATCCATGCGGCAGCAAAACAAAAATAAGGTCATTGCCGAAAGGGACAAAAATAAAGATACTAGGGATGCTTAATGAGTGGGCATATATTGAATGCCAGACTCCTTATATTGTCAGAGGTTTTGTTGATTATAAAGCACTGAACATAAAAACGGGACTGTGAATCCTGATAGTTCCAACATTTGATAACCCGTTTTGCACCTGCACATCCGCCAAACACCCTCATTCCAGGCAAAAGAAAAAGCCCGAAAGTCCTTATAAATCAAGGCTTTCGGGCAATGGTGGGATTAGTAGGGCTCGAACCTATGACCTCCACGATGTCAACGTGGCGCTCTAACCAACTGAGCTATAATCCCATGCTCACAAGAGCAAAAATATTATAGCACAGCTTTTGCCAGATTGCAAGCATTAATTGCAAGGTTTTTTGCGCTTTTTGCGCCGGGAAGGGTTTTTTTGCTCAAGGTATTGCATTTGCGCCTGTGTTGTGACATAATAGATAGGTAAATCTAATTTTTCAGCAAAGGATAGTGATCAAGTCCTATGGACGATGCGGTCCCACGAAGTCTTCTCTTTATCTGCCTGCTGCTGGCGGGCGGATTCTTTGCCGGTACGGAAACGGCGCTCTCCTACTGCAATCGCATACGCATGCAGGTGCTTGCCGACGATGGCGATAAACGCGCCAAGCGCGTGGTAAGCATTCTGGATCAGTTTGATCGCGCGGTCGTCACCCTGCTGATCGCCATCAACGTGATCTATACCACGGCGGCTTCTGTCGCTACCATCGTGGCGGTAAACGCCATGGGCAACATCGGTTCTGTGATTGCCACGGTCTTTTCCACGCTGGCTGTCTTCCTTTGCTGTGAGACCATCCCCAAGAATTTTGCGCGCGCCAACAGCGACGCCTATATTCTGCGGGTATCGCTGCCGCTTAAATTTTTCATGACGATACTCAAGCCTGTCGCCCTGCTGCTGACAGGCTTAGGCTCGTTTGTGAAAAAAATCGTCAATCGCCATGGCGACAGCGTGCCCAGCGTAACGGAGGATGAGTTTGCGTCCATCGTGACGGACGCGGAGGAAGACGGCGTAATCGATCATGATGAATCGACCATCATCAAATCCGCTATCGATTTTGGAGACATCGTGGCGGGCGAGGTGATGACGCGCAGGGAAAACATGGTGACGATTCCGGTCAATATTGACCATGAATCGCTCAGGAAAATTCTGCTGGACAACAAGTATTCCAGGTTCCCTGTATACGATGGCAACCCCGATCATATCGTGGGCATCCTGCGCTCGGTGCGCTGCCTGTGGAAGCTGATGAACGGCACGCGCTTTGACGTGCGCGAGACGCTCACCCGTCCCTATTTTGTCCGCCCGGATATGCCCATCAGCCATGTGTTTGAGGGCATGAGCGCGCGGCGCGCCCATATGGCTATTGTGCAGGATGAGGGCGGGCACACCATCGGCATGCTGACGATGGAGGATATTCTGGAGGAAATCGTCGGCGAAATCTACGATGAGGACGATAACGAGGGCAAATCGGCCGCTGCGCCGCAGAAGCCTCAGAAAAAGGAGGCGGGTAAGTAATGGCGCTGGTATTGATATTGCTGATTTGCGTGCTGATTATGTTCTCCGCCTTCTTCTCGGCCTCCGAAATCACCTATGCCAAGGCCAACCGCTTCCGTATCGATAAGGCGGCGGAGGAGGGCAGCAAGGTCGCAAAGCTGGAGCAGTACATCTGCGATCACTATGTGCGCACGCTGTCCGCGGTGCTGGTGGGCAACAACCTGGTTAATATCGCCGCTTCCTCTGCCGGCACCATGCTGTTTGTGCGCGTGCTGCAGCTAAAAAACGGCGCGGCCATTGCTACGGCGGTCATTACAGCGCTGCTGCTGCTCTTTGGCGAAACCCTGCCCAAGATTGTGGCCGCCAGCATGGCCGATACCCTGGCTCGCCTGTTTGCCTATCCGCTTAAGGTGGTCATGAAGGTCTTTTCGCCCATTGTGTTTGTGGTGGAAAAGCTGGTTGGCAAGCTGTCGCCCCTGTGGACGCCCAAGGAAGAAACGCCCGACGTGACCACCGAGGAATTGGTGGAGCTGCTGGACAACATTGAGGATGAGGGCGTTTTCACCGAAAAAGAGGGCGAATTGATCAAATCCGCCATCGAAATCACCGATACCATGGCCATGGAGGTGCTTACGCCCCGCGTGGATCTGCTGGCCATCGATCTGGACGACGGTGTGCCGGAGCTGACGGACGAGCTGATGCAGTACACCCGTATTCCCGTCTATCAGGGCACGATCGACAACATTGTGGGCATCATGTCCACCAAGAAGCTGATCAAGGCCATTGCCGCGGGCGAGCATGTGACGCTGCAGGATGTGATGGTGCCGCCGTTGTTTGTGCATAAAACGCGCATGGTATCCTCCATCATTCGCGAGTTCCGCGATAAGCACATGCAGGCCGCCATCGTGGTGGATGAATACGGCGGTACGCTGGGTATGGTGACCATGGAGGATATCATGGAAGAAATCGTGGGTGAAATCTACGATGAGCGCGACGCGGTGGAGAATGAAATCGTCCAGATCGACGCGCATACCTGCATTGTGGATGGCGACGCGAACCTGTACGATCTGTTTGATATCTTCGATTACGAGCCGCAGGATTTCGACTCCGAATACAACACCGTGGGCGGCTGGGCCACCGAGCAACTGGATCGCTTCCCCAAGGCGGGGGATGAATTCACCTTTGACCGCTACACCGTGCGCGTCCTGGAAACCAACGGCATGCGTGTGGAAAAGCTGAAGGTGACCATCAGCGATCCGCCTGAAGAAGAGTAATTTTATCGCAGAATAGTGCAAATCCCGTCCGAAAAGATCATTTCTTTGTGGGCGGGATATTTTTGTCTTGCCATATGGACGGAAAACCTGTAAAATAGTACCGGACAATCTTGATTGATGGGAGGATGAACCATGCCTACTTATAAGGAAATTATTACCGACGCGAAGGATCGTATGTCCAAGACCCGCGAAGCCTTTAAGCGCGAAATGCAGTCCATGCGCGCCGGCCGCGCCAATCCTCAGATTCTGGATCGCATCACCGTGGACTATTACGGCGTGCAGACCCCGTTGAATCAGATGGGTAACATCTCTGCGCCCGAACCGCGTATGCTGGTGATCTCCCTGTGGGACGCTAAGGCCATCCCCGCCGTGGAAAAGGCCATCCAGAAGAGCGACCTGGGCCTCAATCCCTCCAACGACGGCCATGTGGTGCGCCTGATTGTGCCCGAGCTGAACGAGGAGCGCCGCAAGGAGCTGACCAAGCTGGTGCGCAAGACTGCCGAGGACGCCAAGGTGGCCAGCCGCAACATCCGCCGCGACGCCATGGAGCAGTTTAAGAAGCTCAAGAAGGACGGCGAAATCACCGAGGACGATCAGCGCAAGGCCGAGGACGAAATGCAGAAGGTCACCGACGCTGCCATCAAGGATATCGATAAGATCGCCGCCGATAAGGAAAAGGAGATTATGATGGTCTGATGACCGGGAAGGAACAAATGCGTCCTTCGCGCGCAGCATGCCAGGGCCTGCCGCTTGAGCAGGCGCTGGCTGTTTGCCGTTCCATGGGCTGGACGCCCCAGGTGATTTATACCGGAGAAAGGCAGGCGGATCCGCGTTTTACACCGCGGGTGATTGCGGTGCGGGAGGATACGTTGATCGCAGCCTATTTTTGCGATGGCGATCCAAAGCTGCCGGACAGGGAGGAACAAGCGTGAGTGAAACGAATACCACGCGCCTGCCGCGCCATGTGGCTATCATCATGGATGGCAACGGCCGCTGGGCCAAGGCGCATAAGCTGGCCGTCGCCCAGGGGCATCGTCAGGGCACGGAGGCACTGCGCGCCATCATCCGCGAAAGCAGCGATATCGGCATTGAAGCCCTGACAATTTATGCCTTTTCCACGGAGAACTGGCGGCGCAGCCGCGCGGAAGTCTCGGCGCTGATGAGCCTGCTGCTGGAGTATTTTACCAGCGAAATTGACGAGCTGGATGAAAAAAACGTGTGCATCCGCATTCTGGGGGATAAGGACGGCCTGCCTGCCCCGCAGCGGGATGCGCTGATTGCGGCCGAGACGCGCACGGCGCGCAACACGGGGCTCAAGCTCAACATCGCCATCAATTACGGCGGGCGGGCGGAAATCGTGCGCGCGGCGCGGATGCTGGCTCAAAAGGCCGTCTCCGGCGAAATCACGCCCGAGGATATCGACGAAAACGCCTTTGCCGCAGCGCTGTACACCCATGATCTGCCCGATGTGGATTTGCTGATCCGCACCAGCGGCGAGATGCGGCTGAGTAATTTTCTGCTGTATCAGTGCGCCTATGCCGAGATGGAGTTTCCCGCCGTGCTGTGGCCTGATTTTTCACTGGCGGATTATCATGCGGCGCTGGAGGCCTTTGCCGCGCGCGACCGCCGCTTTGGAGGACGAAAGCAATGAAACAAAACCTGAAAGCCCGCATCATCACGGGGGCGATCCTGCTAAGCGCCCTGGCGTTTGCCATCATCATGGGCGGCTGGGTGTTTTCGGTCATCTGCATATTGTGCATCGGCATTGCCCTGTACGAGATGATGCATGCCCTGCGTCAGCGCGGGCACCAGATTGTCCGCTGGCCGGTGTGGGCGGCGACGATTGCCAGCATTCCCTGCTTCCTGATGTGGCAAAACCGCCTGCTGCTGCCCATCGCCGTGTTCACCTGTATGGTAACGACGGCCTATGTGCTGTTTCATGGCGAGCCGAAGCTGGAGGATATCCTGCTGTCGCTGATGCCCTTCTTTGCAGTATCCTTGCCGGGCATGTGCCTGCTGGCGCAGATTAACGCGCCCTTCCGCTGGCTGCAGGTGATGCTGCTGTGCCTGTCTTTCCTGGTGCCCACGCTGGGCGATACCGCGGCGTATTTTGTCGGCAGCCGCTTTGGCAAGCGCAAGCTCATTCCTGCTGTCAGCCCCAATAAAACGGTGGCCGGCGCGGTGGCGGGGCTGATTGGCAGCACGCTGACAGCGTTGATCATCTATGGCATGACCCTGACCTTTATGCCCGCGGCGGACGTATCGCTGATGCCCTCAATCTGGCATTTTGTCATTATCGGTTTTGTAGGCGGCATTGCGGGCGAGCTGGGCGATCTGTTTGCCTCGCTGGTTAAGCGCCACTGCGGCATCAAGGACTATGGCAATATCTTCCCCGGCCACGGCGGTATGATGGACCGGCTGGACAGCGTGCTGTTTGTGTCGGTGCTGATTTATTTGTATCAATCGCTGATGTGGTGATAGAAAGGTCTCTTTCATGCGCGTAATCAATATCCTGGGCAGCACCGGCTCCATCGGCACGCAGGCGCTGCAAATTGCGGCATTACATCCCGACAAATTCAAAATAAACGCCCTGACAGCGCACCGCAGCGTCGATGCGCTGTTTGCGCAGGTGCGCGCCTTTCGTCCGCGCATGGCGGGCTTGACCGGCATGACGGCGGATGAGGTGGAAATCCCGCAGGAGCTGCACTTTTGCGATTGGCATTTTGGCCAGGACGCGCTGCTGACTGCCGCACGCGACGTGCTCTGCGACGATGTGCTGGTATCGGTGGTGGGCATGGTGGGTCTGCCTGCCGTGATGGCTGCGCGCGGGGCGAATCGCCGTGTGCTGCTGGCCAACAAGGAGGCGCTGGTCGCGGGCGGGCGCATTGTCATGGCTGCCTGCCCGGAGGATGACGGCAATCCGACTTTGATTCCCGTGGATAGCGAGCACAGCGCCATCTATCAGTGCCTGAAGGGCGCGCAGGGCAACCCCTACGCGCGGATATTGCTGACCGCCTCGGGCGGCGCGTTCCGCAATTACACGCTGGAGCAGCTTCAAAACGCCACCCTGGCCCAGGCGCTAACGCATCCCAACTGGTCGATGGGCGCGAAGATCACTGTGGATTCGGCCACGATGTTCAATAAAGCGCTGGAGGTGATCGAGGCTAAATGGCTCTTTAACGCCCAGCCTGAGCAGATCCATGTGCTCATCCATCCCCAAAGCATTGTGCATTCCATGGTGGAATTCCGTGACGGCGCAGTGCTGGCGCAGCTGGGCGCGCCCGATATGCGTGTGCCCATTGCGTATGCCATGGCCTATCCGCATAGAATAGAAACGAACGCTCCGAGGGCGGATTTTGCCGCGATCGGCCAATGCACGTTCAGCGAGGTGGACGATGTGCGCTTCCCTGCCGTTCATGTGGCCTATGACGCGCTGCGCGCCGGGGGCGCGGCGGCCTGCGTGATGAACGCCGCCAACGAAGAGGCCAACGCGCGCTTCCGGGCAGGCGGCCTGCGCTTTTTGCAGATTGGCGATGTGGTGCGCGATACGCTGTCCGCTGTGGGCGATCTGCCTGCCGATACCATTGAGCAGGTGTACGCTGCCGACGCGCTGGCGCGCCGCAGGGCGGGCGAAATCATGGCGAAGCTGAGTTGACAGGAGGAACCATGGGGACGATTATCTATATTTTGCTGGCGCTGCTGCTGCTGGGCATTATGGTCACGGTGCACGAGCTGGGGCACTTCTGCGCGGCGCGTGCCTGCGGCATCGCCGTGCGCGCATTCGGCGTGGGCTTTGGCCCAAAGCTTCTGAGCTGGACAGGCAAAAAGAGCGGCACGGAGTATTCACTGCGGCTCGTTCCTTGCGGCGGCTTTTGCGCTTTTTATGGAGAGGACGACGCGCAGGGCAAGGATAAAGAAGACCCTCGCTCGATGCTGCTGCAGCCTGCCTGGAAACGGCTGATCACCATTGCGGCAGGGCCGGTCATGAACTTTGTGCTGGCCTTTGTGGTAGCGCTGGCCTTCTTTATGGGCTATGGCCTGCCCTATGCCGACGGCCCCATCGTGACCACGGTGCAGTCAGTCAGCGCAGGCAGCCCGGCCGAGCAGGCGGGCTTTCAGGCAAACGATGTGATCCTGTCTGTCAACGACCAGGCGATCAACGGCAATCTCTCCGCCTATGTGGACACCTGGCAGACGGGCGATGCGCCCCTGCGCGTGACCGTGCAGCGAGGTGGAGAGCAAGTGGAATTGCAGGTAACGCCCTTTGAATCGGAAGCCGAGGGCCGCAAGCTGATCGGCGTGAACATCCTGCTGACGCGGCAGGGCGAAACCGTGTGGCGGCGCGCGCCCTTTGGGACGACGCTGTCGCATACCTGGGATGTGTGCGTATCCGCCGGCGGGGCGATTCTGGACGCGCTGGGCCGCCTGATTACGCGCGGCGAGGGCGTGGATCAGATGTCCGGCCCGGTGGGCGTGATCACTCAGATTGCCGAGCAGACCCGCGAATACAAGCTGATGGGCTATCTGAACGTGCTGATCATGATTTCCATCAACCTGGGTCTGGTCAACCTGCTGCCCATTCCTGGCCTGGACGGCTGCCGCATTCTGTTTGTGCTGTTTGAAATGATCTTCCGCCGCCCGGTCAACCGCAAGGTGGAAGCCTATATTCACCTGGCGGGCTATTTGCTGCTGCTGGGCGTGATGGTGTATTTTACCTTCCACGATGTAATCAATATCTTTGCATAAAGAACCGAGGAAATGCCCATGAAAACGCGAGCGATGATGGTGGGCGCCGTGCCGCTGGGCGGCGGCGCACGCGTATCCGTACAATCCATGACCAATACCGACACCCGTGATGCGGCGGGTACGCTTTTGCAGATTCGCGCCCTGGCGCGCGAGGGCTGCGATATCGTGCGCGTATCCGTATATGACGATGCGTGCGTGGCCGCCGTGCGCGAGCTGGTGGATAAAAGCCCTGTGCCGCTGGTGGCGGATATTCATTTTGATTATCGTTTGGCCATCGGCGCGATGGAAAACGGCATTGCCAAGCTGCGCATCAACCCCGGCAATATCGGCGGCGAGGAAAACGTGCGCCGCGTGGCCGACTGCGCCCGCGCGCACCATGTGCCCATCCGCATCGGGGTCAATTCAGGCTCGCTTGAAAAGGATATTCTGGCGCGCGACGGCGGCGTGACGGCCAAGGGCATGGTGGACAGCGCCCTGCGCCACGCGGCGATGCTGGAAAAAGAGGGCTTTGAGGATATTGTGCTGTCGCTGAAAAGCAGCGATGTGCGCATGACGGTGGAAGCCTATCGCATGGCCTCGCAGCTGTGCGATTATCCCTTGCACGTGGGCGTGACCGAGGCCGGCCTGCCCGGACAGGGCAACATCAAATCGGCCATCGGCATTGGTGCGCTGCTGCTGGACGGCATCGGCGATACTATTCGCGTATCCCTGACCGGTTCGCCTATTCCCGAGGCCAAGGCCGGGCTGGATATCCTGCGCGCCATCGGGCTGCGCGGCGGCGTGCAGTTTGTATCCTGCCCCACCTGCGGGCGTACGCGCGTGGATGTGCCGCAGATTGCCCGCGCGGTGGAAAAGGCGTTTTGCGATTGCCAGAAGGATGTGACCATCGCCGTAATGGGCTGCGTGGTCAACGGCCCCGGCGAGGCGCGCGGGGCGGATATCGCCCTGTGCGGCGGCGATAACTGCGGCGCGCTGTATGTGCGCGGGCAGTTTGTGCGCAAGCTGACGGGGGATATCGCGCAGGAGTTTATCCGCGCGGCCGGAGAGATTATCGATGAGCTATGACGAGCTGCTTGCCACGCTGGAAAAGGCCGCCCCGGAATTGAAGGGCGGCCTGAAGGTGGATCGCGTAATCTATAAGCGCGCTTCCAGGCATGCGTATTTTTATCTTCTGTCCGAAAATGTGGCTGGGGAGCGCGAGTACACCGCTATCCGCAAGGCGCTGCGCGCGGCGTTTCCGGGCGTGCGGCTGTCGCTGCGCATTGCCAGCCCCTCGCTGCAGGAGGACTTTTTACAAAATCCCGATCGCTACGCGCATGTGATCAACGATATCCTGCTGCGCGATCATCCCGCGCTGTCTGCCTGGGAGTATGATATGCGCTATGTAGCCGAGGATGGCCGCGTGGTGCTGGAGCTGCCCGACGACTTTGCCATGAGCTACCTCAAGGAACGCGGACTGACGGATAAGATCAACCAGGCGATTTATGATATTTTCTGCACGCAGACCGAGGTAAGCTGCCGCGTGGTGGGCGTGCGGGAGGAAACTACCGCCCGCATGGAGCGCGAACGCCGCGCCGA
>ERZ825384.3899-NODE-3899-length-12601-cov-3.958074_pt1 | contig 12601 bp, 9 predicted proteins | sample MGYA00519931_ERZ825384 | MGnify/ENA primary metagenome ERZ825384 (study PRJEB31778, sample SAMEA3449200) | human gut metagenome | biome: human gut; feature: human-associated habitat; material: faeces | place: United Kingdom | collected 2010/2012 ...
CTGGCCTGACGGGCCTATCCTGCAGGCAGGGATGAGCGGCAGACGCTCCGACCGCCGCTTCCCGCAAATGAAAAAGGGCGTCCATCCGCGAAGGATGGGCGCCCTTTTCGTCTTCGATACCGGGAGCCGCCACGGCCCGGCCCTCACGGCCAAGCCGGACGGCGGGAGCTGCCCGGTCCTAGTAATCTTCGTCTTCCAGCGGAGGCGGCACGGCCACGGCGCTGGTGATGACGCGGCGGCGGCTCTTCACCGGCTCGGCGGGCACTTCCTTGTTCTCACGCGTCATGTGCGGTTCGGGCAGGTTGTTGTACAGCACCCAGAAAGGCGGATAGAGCTCGGTCAGCACGCCGGGGTTGCCCAGCTTGAAGCCTTCCTGCTTGCCGCGGGCACAGGCCGCCAGGGCCAGGGCCACGGCCCAGGGAGCGTCGGGGGCGTTCCAGCCGCGGGCCTGCAGGGCGGGACGGGGCTTGCGCACGGGGCGGCCTTCCTCGTCCTGTTCTTCGGCTTCTTCCATGTCGTCACCGGGCTTCCAAGCCACCAGGCAGCCTTCGGCATCCAGAGCCAGACCGGCAGCGTGCAGGTAGCTTTCCACAACGTTCTCTTCGGCTTCCAGACCGGCGGGCAGCACGGCACGACCGCCGCGCAGGGCCGTCATGGTGCTCAGGGCCACGGCCAGCGGACGCCAGGAGGCGGGCAGGCCTTCGGGCAGGGCAAAGGCGGCGGGCAGTTCGGCCAGCGGCTTCAGGCTGCGGGCCAGGATCTCGGTGGCCGAGCATTCGACCTTGGCACCGGTCTGGCGCAGCAGGTCCAGGCCGGCTTCGGTGCCGGGCCAGGTGGGCCACTGGCCTTCCAGGCGCACTTCACCGCCCAGAGCCGGGGCGAGGCCCATCAGGAACACGGCCAGTTCCGGTTCCACGGGCAGGGTGGGCTCGGAGGGGATGCTCAGGGCGCAGGGCTGGAAGTGGAGCACGTCGCCTTCGCGGCGCACGTCGGCACCGGCAGCGTTCAGCACGGGCAGGATGCGGGCAAAGGCCAGCGCACGCTCGGACATGGCGGAAAGGTCCAGGGTGATGGCGCGCTCATAGGAAGGCGCGGCCAGCATGATGCCTTCGGCCAGTTCCACCGGGGCATCGGCGGGGAAGACCACCTTGCCGGGCAGCACGCCGGAGCATTCGATGCGCACCGGGAAGCCGTCGGACTTGGGCACCACATGCACCAGACGCGCGCCCATGAGGGGCAGGAAGCGGCGGGTGGCGCTGAGGTCGGCCAGCTTGAGGGCCGCGCCGCCGGTGAACTTGGTGCGCGAAGGACGGCCCAGGTAATGGCCCAGGGCCAGATAGAAGTTCCAGGAGCTGTCGCCCACATGCAGCACCTTGTCCGGGGTGCCCAGGGGCGTGCCGGCGGCCACATGCACGGCACCGTCGTCACGGTTGGCATGGGCGCCCAGCTGGTTGAGCAGCTTGACGCAATCCACGACGGGATCGTTCATCAGGGCGGGGGCGATGCGCACGGCCTGGCCGGTGCAGGCGGCCAGCGTGGCCCAGGCCCGGGTCAGGCGACAGGAGCGCGGGGCGGGCATGGACAGGCGCACGGGCATGTCGGCGGGGGCAAGATTGAAGGCGGGGCGCTGGGCTTCGCCGTCTTCACCGGGACGGGGCAGGAATTCCACTTCCTGCATCAGGGTGAAGAAACGGCCGCTCAGGCGCGGGTCGCGGCTGACGCGGGAAACGGCGGCTTCCCAGGACTCGCGGATGCTCTTTTCTTCCGCGGGCTCCAGGAAACCCTTGGCATTGTACATGCGCTTGATGAGATTGTGGCGGCGCATGAGCATGCGCAGGATATCGCGGTCGATGTCACAGACGGTCTCGCGCAGGCTGCGGCGCGGACGCTCGGGCTTGCCGTCGGTTCTGGCCTCGAAACGTCCTTCGGGGCGGTCGCTGCGTTTGTCCGGCCTCTGGGCAGGTCGGAATTCGTGGTGCTCGTTCATGCTGGATGCTCCTCTCGACCGCCGGACGGCGCGTCGCTCTATGAATTTGTGGGGGATGCTGTATCCCGAAACGTCCTCACTGGCAAGCCCCCGGAAAAGACTTTTCCGGCTCCATGTGAAAGAGAGTGCAAGCTCCGGCGAGCACTGGAGGGAGCCTCAAAGAGCGTACCGGGTGCCTTACGACGTATTTTTGATAAAAAATCAACTATTCCCAATAGATAGAATCAACCATTTGATTTTATTGGATAATTGTTTCAACTTTTGCTTCTTTTTCTCATCAGGATCAGGGCGACACCGGAACGTCATAAAAAAGCCGCCCGTCCGGCATGGAAAGCATCGATACGTTAACTATTTGAAATTAAATGATTTTACTAAAGCGTTCCCTGAACAGGAACAGGGAGATATTCAGGATAACCGGCTGATAAACATGCCTTTTCCTGGCCCAACACAGATCTTGAACATGGAAGCCGTCCAAAACGCGGAGCATCTTTACACAGCATAAAAATTATGCTAGGGAGAATGTGCAAGGATTATAGTGGTTTGTGCCGTTTTCCACCGAGAGTTTCCACGAATTTTTCAAAAGGGGGCTTGACGTGAAGAGGGGTAGCTTGTTACTAAATACACAAGCGCACGACCTGAGCGCTGTTGCCCAGGGTCGTGACCCCAATCAAGACGGCACTCGGGCGGCCCGAGTGGCTGCCCATACGGTCAAAATTGACCTGAAACACTTTAAGAGTTGGAGGATACGTTATGCCTACGTTTGTCGATCCGTCCAAATGCGACGGCTGCAAGGGTGGCGAAAAGACGGCCTGCATGTACATCTGCCCGAACGACCTGATGATCCTCGATCCTCAGGAAATGAAGGCGTACAACCAGGAACCCGACGCCTGCTGGGAATGCTATTCCTGCGTGAAGATCTGCCCCCAGGGCGCCATCACCGCTCGTCCCTACGCCGACTTTGCTCCCATGGGCGGCACCTGTATCCCCATGCGCTCTGCCGACTCCATCATGTGGACCGTGCAGTTCCGCAACGGCAGCGTGAAACGTTTCAAGTTCCCCATCCGTACCACTCCTGAAGGCTCCATCAAGCCCTTCGAAGGCAAACCGGAAGGCGCCAACCTCGACGACGAACTGCTGTTCACCGAAGAAAAGCTGGCCACCCCCATCGAAGTCCTGGGCAAGAAGTTCGAAGTGACTGAAGCCGACAAGGTCTTCACCGCTATGGAACAGGGCCGCTAGAGAGCAGTAACCGCGTAGAGCTTAAGGAGAAATCACTATGCCTATGATTCCCGTCAAGGAAGCGATGAAAGGCGTTGCCATTGCTGAACCTGAAGTGAAGGAACATGACGTCGACCTGCTGATCGTGGGCGGCGGTATGGGTGCCTGCGGTGCCGCTTTCGAAGCCGTGCGCTGGGGCGACAAACACGGTCTGAAAATGATGCTGTGCGATAAGGCCGCCCTCGAGCGCTCCGGCGCCGTGGCCCAGGGCCTGTCCGCCATCAACACCTACCTCGGCAAAAACACCGCCGACGATTACGTCCGCATGGTCCGCACCGACCTTATGGGTCTGGTCCGCGAAGACCTGATCTTCGACGTGGGCCGTCACGTTGACGACTCCGTGCATCTGTTCGAAGAGTGGGGCCTGCCCTGCTGGATCAAGGACGAAAACGGCCACAACATGAACGGCGCCGCCGCCAAGGCCGCCGGCAAGAGCCTGCGCAACGGCGACGAGCCCGTCCGCTCCGGTCGTTGGCAGATCATGATCAACGGTGAATCCTACAAGTGCATCGTGGCCGAAGCTGCCAAGAATGCTCTGGGTGAAGACCGTATCATGGAGCGTATCTTCATCGTGAAGCTGCTGCTCGACAAGAACACCCCCAACCGCGTCGCTGGTGCCGTGGGCTTCAACCTGCGTGCCAACGAAGTGCACATCTTCAAAGCCAACGCCATCATGGTGGCCGCCGGCGGTGCCGTTAACGTGTACCGTCCCCGTTCCACCGGTGAAGGCATGGGCCGCGCTTGGTACCCCGTGTGGAACGCCGGTTCCACCTACACCATGTGCGCTCAGGTCGGCGCCGAAATGACCATGATGGAAAACCGCTTCGTGCCCGCCCGCTTCAAGGACGGTTACGGCCCTGTGGGCGCCTGGTTCCTGCTGTTCAAGGCTAAAGCCACCAACTGCAAGGGCGAAGACTACTGCGCCACCAACCGCGCCATGCTGAAGCCTTACGAAGATCGCGGCTACGCCAAGGGTCACGTGATCCCCACCTGCCTGCGTAACCACATGATGCTTCGTGAAATGCGCGAAGGCCGCGGCCCCATCTACATGGACACCAAGACCGCTCTGCTGACCACCTTCGCCACCCTGACCGAAGAACAGCAGAAAGACCTCGAGTCCGAAGCTTGGGAAGACTTCCTGGATATGTGCGTTGGTCAGGCCAACCTGTGGGCCGCCACCAACACCGCTCCTGAAGAACGCGGTTCCGAAATCATGCCCACCGAACCTTACCTGCTCGGCTCTCACTCCGGCTGCTGCGGTATCTGGGTTTCCGGTCCCGACGAAGCTTGGGTGCCCGAAGACTACAAGGTTCGCGCTGCCAACGGTAAGGTCTACAACCGCATGACCACCGTGGAAGGCCTGTTCACCTGCGCCGACGGCGTGGGCGCTTCCGGCCACAAGTTCTCCTCCGGTTCCCACGCTGAAGGCCGTATCGCCGGTAAGCAGATGGTGCGCTGGTGCCTGGACCACAAGGACTTCAAGCCTGAGTTCAAGGAAACCGCCGAAGAACTGAAGCAGCTGATCTACCGTCCTTACTACAACTACCTGGCCGGCAAGGACGCCTCCACCGACCCCGTGGTGAACCCCAACTACATCACGCCCAAGAACTTCATGATGCGCCTCGTGAAGTGCACCGACGAATACGGCGGCGGCGTGGGTACCTACTACACCACCTCCAAGGCTCTGCTGGACACCGGCTTCTATCTGCTGGGCATGATGGAAGAAGACTCCGCCAAGCTGGCCGCCCGCGACCTGCACGAACTGCTGCGTTGCTGGGAAAACTACCATCGCCTGTGGACCGTGCGCCTGCACATGCAGCACATCGCCTTCCGTGAAGAGTCCCGTTACCCCGGCTTCTACTACCGCGCTGACTTCCTGGGTATCGACGACAGCAAGTGGAAGTGCTTCGTGAACTCCAAGTACGATCCCGCCACCGGCGAAACCAAGATCTTCAAGAAGCCCTACTACCAGATCATCCCTGACTAGTAGGCGGAAGAACATCCCTGGGGTGGCCGCCTAGGCCACCCCATTTTTTTCGGCGCGGCGGGTGTGCGACATGCAAGCTCCCCGCCGCGCCTTGGAATATGCGCCGCGCGGCAGGGCCCTTGGCTCTCAATTGCGCCGCCCGGCAATCCCATACAACCGGGCAGGCGTGCGCGCCGCCCCGCAGAGGGGCCACGGCGCTGCAACGCAGGAGGATATCCAGGATGTCCAACTCCATTCTCGTCGTGGGCGGCGGCTTTGCAGGCCTTACTGCCGCCATCGAAGCGGCGGAACTGGGCCACGATGTGTATATCGTGGAAAAGTCGCCCTACCTGGGCGGCCGTGTGGCCCAGCTCAACAAATATTTCCCCAAACTTTGTCCCCCCTCCTGCGGTCTGGAAATCCAGTTCCAGCGCATCAGGAAGAACCCCCGCATCAAATTCTTCACCATGGCCGAAGTGACCAAGCTGGTCGGCTGTAAGGGTGACTACACCGCCACCGTGAGCATCAAGCCCCGCAAGGTGGCCGCCCACAACGTGGACTTCACCCTCCTCGCTTCCAGCCTGGAAGGCACCGTGCCCAACGAATTCGACTTCGGGCTGTCCCAGCGCAAGGCTCTGTACAAATCCATGCCTTTCGCGTTCCCCAACCGCTTCGTGCTGGACACCGACGCCCTGAGCAAGGCTGACGCCGCCCGCGTCGCCGGCCAGAAGTTCCTGGACCAGAACGAACCCGCCCGCGAGATCGAGCTCAATGTGGGCGCCATCGTGGTGGCCACCGGCTGGAAGCCCTACGACGTCACCAACCTGGCCAACCTGGGCGCCGGCAAGGTCAAGAACTGCGTGACCAACATGCAGCTCGAACGCCTGGCCTCCCCCTTCGGCCCCACCGGCGGCAAGATCGTCCGTCCTACCGACGGCCGTCGTCCCAAACGCATCGCTTTCGTGCAGTGCGCCGGTTCCCGTGACCAGAACCACCTGAACTACTGCTCCTACATCTGCTGTATGGCCACTCTCAAGCAGTGCCAGTACATCTGCGAGCAGTACCCCGAGACCCAGATCTCGGTGTTCTACATCGACCTGCGCGCTCCGGGCCGCTACGTGAAGGTTCTGGACAAGGTGAAGGCCGCCCCCAATGTGCGCTTCATCAAGGGCAAGGTGGCCGACGTGGCCCAGGCCGCTGACGACAACGTCACCGTGACCGTTGAAGACGCCATCCGCGGCGAAAAGCTGCATCTGGATTATGACATGGTGGTGCTGGCCACGGGCATGCAGCCCAGCCTGGCCACCGACAGCCTGCCCCTGCCCCTGCCCCTGGACGAAGACGGTTTCGTCATGGGCGGTGAAGAGGCTGGCATTTTTGCCGCCGGTTGCGCCCGCATGCCGCTGGACGTGATGCGTACCGCGCAGTCCGGCACGGCCGCCGCTCTCAAGGCGGTGCAAACGGTGAAAGGGAGGTAGGCGGCATGGCCAGCAAGATCGGCGTCTATTTTGACGTACAGAACATCGGCGGCGGCCTGGATGTGGAAGCCCTGGCCGAACAGGTCCGCAGCAAATGGAGCGACCTCACCCCTGTGGTGAAAGTGCTGCCCATGCTGAGCGTGGCCGAAGACGAAGTGCGTGCCGACATCGAAGCCAACGGCCTTGACGGCGTGCTCTTCTGCGGTGCCAGCCCCCGCGACGAAGCTACCCCCTGGCAGCTGCCCGTGCAGGTGGAACACGTGAACCTGCGCGAACAGTGCGTGCTCGCCTACAAGAACCCCGACGGTTCCGCCGTCAGCGGCGCGGCTCCCGCCCTGCTGACCCAGATGGCCACCGACTACGTGAACATGGGCGTGGTCAAACTGCAGAAGAGCAACATGCCCGAATCTGCGGCCATCGAAGGCATCAAGCGCATCCTGGTCATCGGTGGCGGCTGGACCGGCCTCACCGCCGCCCAGGAAGCCGCCAAGACCGGCTATGAAGTCATCCTGGTGGAAAAGGCCGACAAGCTCGGCGGCGCGGTCAACAACATGCCCATGGGCTCGCCCCTGCAGGCTCCCTGGGAAGACCGCCAGCCCACCAACCTGGCCGAAAAGATCGCCGCTGTGACCGGCAACAGCAGCATCACCGTGCTGCTGAACTCCCACATGGCCAAACTGGAAGGCCAGCCCGGCGAGTTCAAGGCCACCGTGGCCACCGCCAACGGCGAACAGACCTTCGACATCGGCTCCGTGGTCCTGGCCACCGGCTGGGTGCCGCTGGCTGAAAAGTATCTGGAAAGCATGGGCCTGGGCGTGAACCCCAAGGTCGTCCATGCCGCCCAGTTCGCCAAGATGCTGGGCGAAGGCAAGGTCGACGCCCGCCGCATCGCCTTCGTGCTCGACACCACCATCGCCGAAGAAGCCCTGCAGAAGGCCGCTGACGAAGCCGCCGCTGCCGAGGCCGAAGCCCCCGCCGAAGCTCCTGCCGAGGAAGAAGAAAAGGGCTTCGTCAAGGAGAACCTGGAAAGCATCAAGCACCTGCGTTACTCCAACGCCGTCAACAGCGTGGGCATGCTGCGCATGGCCAACATCATCTGTGACAAGACCGATGACGCCGTGCAGGCCTTCGTGCTGTACAAGGACATGACCATCCCCGGCATCCTGGAACGCTTCTACAAGAAGATGCAGGACCGTCTGGGCCTGATGATGACCAAGGCCGACGTGACCGACATCCGTGATGCCGGCAACCACATGGTGGTCAGCTGCAAGAACACCCTGCTGGGCATGGACTTCGATCTGGATGTGGATCTGGTGGTGCTGCCCACGGGCGTCGTGCCCACGACCGCCAAGGACGTGGTGGTGGAATTCGACTACCGTCAGGGCCCCGACTTCCCGGATCTGCAGCTCTTCGACGGTTTCGCGGACTCCAACTACATCTGCTTCCCCTACGAAACCCGCCGTACCGGTGTCTACGCCGCCGGTTGCGTGCGTCAGCCCCAGACCCTGGACGCCTGTGAAGAAGACGCCCGCGGTGCCGTGCTCAAAGCCATCCAGTGTGTGGAAGCCGCTTCCCACGGTGTGGCCGTGCATCCCCGCTCCGGCGACAATTCCTACCCGGTGTTCAACTTCGTGCGCTGCACCCAGTGCAAGCGCTGCACCGAAGAATGTCCCTTCGGCGCCCTGGACGACGACGAAAAGGGTACGCCCAAACCCAACCCGGCCCGCTGCCGTCGTTGCGGTACCTGCTTCGGCGCCTGCCCCGAGCGCGTGATCTCCTTTGCCAACTACAACATCGACCAGATCGGTTCCATGATCCGCGAAGTTGTGGTGCCCAAGGACTTCAAGAAGGAAGGCCCCCGCATCCTCATCCTGGCCTGCGAAAACGACGCCTACCCCGCCCTGGATATGGCCGGTATGCGCCGCAAGGCCTGGAGCCCGTACTGCCGCATCATCCCCGTGCGCTGCCTCGGCTCCGTCAACGCCATCTGGGTGTCTGACGCCATGAGCAAGGGCTTCGACGGCGTGCTGCTGCTGGGCTGCAAATATGGCGAAGACTACCAGTGCCACTTCATCAAGGGTTCCGAGATCTGCAACCGCCGCAAGGAAAACATCGCCGAGACCCTGAACCGTCTGGGCGTGCAGCCCGAGCGCGTTGACCAGCTCGAAGTGGCCATCGACGAATATGACAAGGTGCCGGACATGATCGACGAATTCGTCGCTCGCATCGTGGAACTCGGCCCCAACCCGTTCAAGGGCATGTAGGAGGAAGGCTGCAATGGCACAGAATATTCTCAAGCCGGATTCCACCTTTACGCGGGAGCTGATGGAAGCGGGCGGCGAAAGCCTGAAAAAATGCTATCAGTGCGCCACCTGCTCCGTGGCCTGCCCCATGGCTCCGGAAAACGCTCCCTACCCCCGCAAGGAAATGGTGTGGGCGTCCTGGGGCCTCAAGGAAAAGCTGGCCACCGACGTGGACCTGTGGCTCTGCCACAACTGCGGCAACTGCGCGGACCTCTGCCCCCGTGGTGCCCGTCCCGCTGCCCGCAACATGGTCTACCGCGATCTGACCGAGCCCACCATCGTGGGCAAGTGGATGAGCAAGCCCTCCGGTCTGCCCTTCCTCTTCGCCATCCCGGCCCTGCTGTGGCTCTTCATCTGGTGGATCCGCGCCGGCTTCAATGACGGCAACTGGTTCCCCCGCGCCGCCGACGGCCGCATCGTGTTCGGTCAGGTGTTCTATGGTGACTACACCATCGACCCCATCTTCATGATCACCTTCTTCGGGGCCTGCTTCATCCTCTACAAGGGCGTGCGCAAGCTCTGGGGCATGTTCAAGCCTGAAGGCCGCCTGACCGTGCTTGGCAAGACCAAGGCCTGGTACTGGCACCTGCTGGACGTGCTCATCGACGAAGTGGTCACCCACCGCAAGTTCGACGACTGCGAAGCTGGTCCCAAGACCGGTACCTATGTGCCCAACCGCAAGGCCGGCCACATGATCCTGGTCTACAGCTTCGTCATCCTGGCCTTCGTGACGGCCGTTGTGGCTCTGGGCCACTGGGGCGGCAAGATCATCCCGCTCATCAAGATCGAGACCCCCATGCCGCTGCTGTACCCTGTGAAGATCCTGGCCAACCTCGGCGCCATCATGCTGGTCTGTGGCCTGGCCATGCTCACCGCCCGCCGTCTGAAGCTGAACCCCAAGCATCAGGGTTCGAGCTGGTATGACTGGTACCTGCTGGGCATCATCTGGCTGGTGGCCGTGACGGGCATCCTGTCCCAGGTCTTCCGCCTGGCCGATGCCATCCAGCCCGCCTTTGTGGTGTACTATCTGCATCTGGTCTTTGTGTGGATGCTCTTTGCCTACCTGCCGTGGTCCAAGCTCGGTCACTTCGTGTACCGCACCGCGGCCCTGCTGTTCGTCCGCATGTACGGACGCGGCTACTAGGATGGTCTTCCGGGCCGTCGCCCCGTGACGACGGCCCGCACAGGCTCACACTGCAAAACACCGTTCTCCGAGGAGGAGGCCGAAAATGTCTGATACCGCTCGCAAAATGTTCCCTGTGGAAACCGTCCTGGCCCTGGCCGTCGCCAAGAAGGGCGCGGACGTGAAAGATATCGCCGGTTACATCACCGGTCGCAGCATCGTCTGTGACGCCTGCGCCGCCGCCGTGGCTCCCTTCGCCGCTGCCTGGCTGGCCAAGCTGTCCCCCAAGTTCCTGGACATGAACTACAAAGACGGTGACAACTGGGGCGACTTCGTCAACCAGGGTGCCCGTCTGCTGGGCGACACCATCTCCCTGACCCCCATGGACGACTGCCTGAAGAACGCCGTCGCCACCGTGCTCGACATGATGGACGACATGCACGGCACCATGGTCAGCCAGCGCGCCGAGATCGCCACCCTGCGCCAGCAGGTGGAGACCCTGGCCCCCTATCAGGGCAAGGCTGAAGAACTGCAGAAGAAGTGCGACAAGCTGGAAGACACCATCAAGACCATGAAGACCGACATGGGCGGTCTGCGCCGTCAGGTGGCCGAATTCCAGGGCAAGGTCGCCATCAACCATGACGAACTGATGCAGAGCATCAAGGACGCCATCAAGGACAACCTGAAGAACATCACCGTGGGTGTGGCTGCTGCCGGCGTGGCCGGTGAAGCCGCCGCCGAAGAACCCGCCCAGGAAGAAGGCGGCGTGCCGGACGATTTCGGTTTCGGCACCAGCGGCGCCAACTCCGACGGCTTCGGCTTCTAGTCCCAAGTCAAGGCATCGCCTTTCAAGGCGCGTCCGCTCCGGCGGGCGCGCCTTTTTTCGTGGTCGTCCAGTGCGGGGCAAAAGGGGCAGTGCCATATGGCAGCCCCTGCCCGGGATGAGGGGGAGCCGTAGCGCGACAGCCAGCCGTCCGATGGACGGCCGCTGCCCGGTTCCCAGGCCTGATCGCCTGCGCGGCGAAGCGGCAAGGGGTCGGGGCCTGCGCGGCCCCAGCCCTCCTTCCCCCCTCAAAAAATCCGGTCCCGCTCTCGCCGATATCCCTTCGCCGCTACAGCGAAAGCAGGGTCATGGCCACGGGGATGGTGATGACGGAAAGGACGGTCGACAGGCTGACCAGCAGGGCCCCGAAGGGCGCATCCGTCTTGTAGACGGCGCCCAGGATGGAGATCTGCATCATGCAGGGCAGACCGGCCTGGATGATGAACACCTTTTCCATAAGCTCGGGCAGCTCCACAAAATGCAGCATGCCGGCCAGTATCAGGGGGCAGATGACCAGCTTGCCCAGCAGGGCCAGCACCAGGTCACGCGACAGATGCAGATGGCGCAGATCCATCTTGTAGAGGCAGATGCCGATGAAAATCAGGGCCAGCGGCGTGGTGAGGTTGCCCATGTAGCGCAGGGCTTCCTGTACGAACTCCGGCAGCCGCAGGCCCAGCAGGGTCATGGCCAGCCCGGCCAGAAAGCCCAGCATGGGCGGCGAGAAGATGTGGCGCACATTGTCCAGCAGCGTGGCGGAGCCGCGCAACGCTTCGTTGTCATGGCTCATGATGTAGCTGCCGATGCTCCAGAAAAAGGTGGTATTGGCAAAGAAATACAGCAGCACATAGGGCGCGGCCGCATCACCGAACAGGGCCAGATTGACGGGCAGCCCGATAAAGACCGTATTGGACGTGGTGAAGCTGGCGCAGAACAGGCCGAAATGCCGCCGTTCCACGCGCGTGACCTTGGCCACCAGCAGGGCCACGGCAAAGGTCAGCAGGATGCTGAACAGCGGGAAGATCGAACCGTAGATCAGGTGGACGAGGTCGTCCCGGCCGAAAGAATGGGTGATGGTATAGAACAGGTAGGAAGGCAGGGCCACGGTAGTGACCAGCCGGGGCAGCAGGATCTGGGTCTCGGGCGAGAACCAGCCCTTGCGGGCCAGCACATACGCTATCGAGACGATGATCTGCAAGCTGAGGATGCCCTGAAGGGCGTGCAGAAAAACCATGATGGCACCTGTGCGGCAGGAAGAGGCCCTGCCAGAAAGCGATGGTCCCGCACTGCACCGGCGGCAATGCGGGACCATCGGCAAAGGAACGGACGTCCTCCGGCGTTCCGGGCATCACACCGGCCCCGAAGAGCCGGACGGACGCCCGGAAGGAACAGGAGCCCCATGCACGGGGAACGGCGGCACGGCGTCTTTCCCCTGCGGGCGCCTGTCCCGGCCGGGAAAGCGTCCTAGACTTTCTTGTACATGGCGCCGCTGTCGGCGGAGCTCACCATGCTGGCGTAACGGCGCAGCACGGGATAGGGGCATTCCTTCTGCGGCGGCACCAGCTCGGCGCGACGGCGGGCCAGTTCGGCTTCGTCCACCAGCAGGTCCAGCTTGCGGTTGTTGACATAGACGCCCTGACGGATTC
>ERZ825384.3900-NODE-3900-length-12600-cov-3.491192_pt1 | contig 12600 bp, 10 predicted proteins | sample MGYA00519931_ERZ825384 | MGnify/ENA primary metagenome ERZ825384 (study PRJEB31778, sample SAMEA3449200) | human gut metagenome | biome: human gut; feature: human-associated habitat; material: faeces | place: United Kingdom | collected 2010/2012 ...
CAGAATCCATCGTTCTTGGCTGTACGCACTATCCGTTCCTGAAAAAAGAACTCCGCCATTTCCTTGGGGACCGTGACATCCATCTGATCGATGGCAGCCTTGGAACCTCCCGCGAACTCATGCGCCGCCTCAAAGTACAAGGCCTGCTGCGCACTGACGACCACAAAGGCAAGGTGCGGATTATGAATTCATCCGGAAGGCAGGAACTAATAGACTTGAGTCTAAAGTTACTGAATTTGCCTGACTACGAATGAGATTATATAGGGATAAGGTCGTAGATATCCCATCAAAAATGTATATGGATTTGGACACGATTGCCAATTCTTAAGCAGACCGTTGAAGCACGCTGGTACTTAATGAACGGCAAACTTGTTTGTCGTGAATTTAGTACCACTGCGTGATGAACCGAGCGGAAGCGTGTCTGCGAAGAATGGCAATCGCGTCCAAATCTGGATAGATGATAGGAGCATTCAAAATGAACATCGTAACCGTCGATGAAATCACAAAAGCATATGGCGAGCGCAAGCTCTTTGATAAAGCGTCCTTCTTTTTACAGGAAGGCGAAAAAGCCGGAATCATCGGAATTAACGGCACAGGCAAATCCACCCTTCTGAAGATCATTGCAGGCATAGAGAAACCAGATTCTGGAAACGTGATACTGGCAAATCATTATACAGTACAATATCTGCCACAGACACCGGAATTTGAACCGACAGATACCGTGCTGCAGGCAGTGGTGCGGGGACATGCCACAGAGGAAAACCACTGGACGGTCGAGAGCGAAGCCAAAACGATGATGACGAAGCTTGGCATTACGGATTTTGAAGAGACATGTGGACACTTATCCGGTGGACAGCGCAAACGTCTGGCGCTCGTATCGGCATTACTAGCGAAAGCAGATATATTACTGTTGGACGAGCCGACCAACCATCTGGACAGTGAGATGTCAACCTGGTTAGAGGACGAACTGCGCGCATACAAAGGCTCGATCATTATGGTAACCCATGACCGATATTTTCTTGACAGCGTGGCGAACCGGATCATCGAAGTGGATAAAGGACAGATCTATTCGTATGCAACAAACTATTCTGGATTTTTGGAGGGAAAGACGCTCCGTGAGGATATCTTAGATGCACAGGAACGCAAACGGCAGTCGATTCTGCGTGTGGAGCTTGAATGGGTAAAGCGTGGAGCCAGAGCGCGTTCAACAAAACAGAAGGCAAGACTGGAACGTTACGAGGAGATGAAAGGCAAATCCGCACCAGTGAAGGATGCACAGGTAGAGATCGGTTCTGTTTCCTCACGTCTTGGACGGACAACGGTGGAGCTTGACCATATTGAAAAAAGTTTTGACGGAAAGACGATCATTCATGATTTTACATATCATTTCTTAAAGGATGACCGGATTGGAATCGTTGGTCGAAATGGCTGTGGCAAGAGTACGCTGCTTAAGATCATGCAGGGGATTTTAGAGCCAGACAGCGGAAGTGTTGTGATTGGTCCGACAGTGAAAATTGGCTATTTCGCACAGGAAATCCAGCTTGGCAAGGATATGGACCCGAACCAGCGTGTGATCGATTACATCCGCGATGTGGCGGAATATGTAGAGACAGACGAAGGAAAGATTACTGCGGCAAGACTGCTGGAGCGGTTCTTGTTCCGTGGCGAAGACCAGTATGGCCTGATCGGAAAATTATCGGGTGGTGAGCGCAGACGGTTGTATCTGTGCAAGGTTTTGATGTCTGCACCGAATGTCCTTATATTGGATGAGCCGACGAATGATCTGGACATCACGACACTTACGATATTGGAAGATTATCTGGATTCGTTCCAGGGAATCGTTGTTGCAGTCAGCCATGACCGCTATTTCTTAGATCGTGTAGTACGCCGCATCTTCGCATTCCGCCCGGACGGAACACTCTGGCAGAGCGAGGGTGGTTACACCGATTACGAGACACGGGTTCTGTATGAACAACAGGCGGCAGAGAAATCTGCGGGAGCGAAGACAGAGACGGCTGAATCGAAGACAGGAAAGTCGGATAACTGGAAAGAAAAACCGCGCACGAAGAAGCTGAAGCTTTCGTATCAGGAACAGCGGGAATATGATACGATTGAAGATGATATTGCGACATTGGAGCAGAGGATAGAAGAGAATAAAATTGCAATGGAAAAAAATGCCAGCAATTCCTCCGAACTGCAACGGCTCTATGAAGAGCAGGAACAACTCGAACAAACGCTGGCTGAAAAGATGGACCGGTGGATGTATCTGGAAGATCTGGTTGCACAGATTGCTGCGCAATCATAGCTGTTACGATTCGTATTCTTCCAGATCCGGAGATTCACAGCTTGTATGTAAATCCCGGTACTTCTTCGGTGTGAGTCCATATAACTCCTGGAAAGAGCTTGTAAAATGGCTCTGGGAGGAGAAGTTTAAGTACTCTGAAATTTCAGAGATGGAATAATTACTATATTGCAACAGATGTGCCGCAGTTTTCAAACGCTCGGTCTTGATGTAAGCGGAGATGGACACATCCATTTCCTTTTTGAACAAACGGGAGAGATACGTCGGATTCATATTCAGGTATTCTGCGATGCTTTCTAAGCGAAGCTCCTGTTGCAGGTTTGCCTGAATATAGTCGACACATTTGACAATCTGCTTGGAATAGATACCTTTGCTGCGGTTGTCCTGCATTGCTTTTGTATAGCTCATGATCATTTCAGTCTGAATCTTGTCAACTTCTTCCTTTTTCTTGCACACGTCCATGCGCTGGATAAATATGTCGCTCATGCTGTAAGCAATCTCGCGTGGAAGACCATACTGTGCACAGAAGCGGCTTGTCATGGCTGCAAGGATTACAAAGTGATACTTGGCATTCTGTAATGGATCGGCAGATAACACACCATTTTTGTCATTACCGGTTGTGTAGCCTTTGTGTTCCTCGTATTCTTTATGACGGGCTTTTACCTCCTCCATGTTGCCATTGGCGATTGCTTTGTAGATGCCAAATTCTTTCTCGTAGTCCAGATGGCGGCTTTGCTCCTGTTGTTGTTGGAATAATTTCATGTTTACTTCTTTGTCAATATTCATAGATACTCCTTCTAAAAATCTTAATAATTCTCTCTTTTTAAATTTTTTTATAGTATATCATAATAGTGCAAAAAAAGATATATATTTGATATAAAAAACCAAAAAAAATCTGTATTATACAATCATAGACTTCAAGAGATACATTTCTACAAAAGATAACTCGTGTAGAGACGAATCGACAAAAGAGGAAGGAAGTCTTATGAGATTGGTATAAAGCATGAGAATGCTTTATATATATAGAATCCCCCCAAGATTCATATTAGTGTCACAAGACACACATTTCTCCTTCGCGTTATTTGATAACGCAGCTGGCGGTCAACTATCCCCAAGTTGACCGCTTTTGCATTTTCAGGATTTCTTTTACTTACATTCGTTTGAGATTTCATCTGCGATTTTACTGATGATAGAGACAACACGATCCTGGTCGATGGTCGAATACTGCTCGTAGGCATGGTAACAGCCCTGTACTAAAATCGTGATAAGAATATTGGCGCGGAGATCGGTGCGGTATTTTGGACATTTCTCGTATAATGCATTTTTGAGGGAGGTTTCCAGTCCTTCGGTGAGTGCGCTGACACGAGAGCCGGAAAAGACAATCCGGAAATTATGCCCCTGATCGATCGCTTTCTGGAACAACTGCTTTGTGACCTCACCGGTATGGGTAAGGATATTTTCCGGGTAAGGGAGTTCCTTTAACATCTCCTGAATCATGGACTGTTCAATACGTTCGGACAGGTCGTACATATCCCGGTAGTGCAGGTAGAAGGTCTGTTTGCTGATCTGGGCACGTTCTGTCAGCTCCTTGACGGTAATTTTCTCCAAAGGATATTTCTCCCGAAGTTCGATGAATGCCTGAAAAATATTCTGTCTTGTTTTCTGTATGCGTAAATCCATATCCGGTTCCTCCAGTTGTATAATATGCTTGCTTGTCGATATAGAAAGATGCGTCAATTACTTTACTTGATTATAATATTATACAAAAGTAAAATTGGGTACGTCAAGATGAAAAATCAAAGATAAATCGAGGGAGAAAAAGGTTTTCATTTTTCATGAAATTTGGTATGATAAAAAGGATAAAATAATGGAGATACTATGCGATGACGAAGAAACAACGAGCCGCTATAATTATAGAGCGTTTGCGGGAAGCATACCCGGATGCCACATGTACTTTGGAGTATGATGAAGCGTGGAAGCTTCTGGTCGAGGTCCGGCTTGCTGCACAGTGTACGGATGCCAGAGTGAATATTGTCGTGCAGGATCTGTATGCGAAATATCCGACAGTGGCAGCACTTGCTGAGGCGAAGCCAGAGGATGTGGAGGCAATCGTGCGTCCGTGTGGACTTGGAAGAAGCAAGGCGAAGGATATTTGCGCATGCATGAAGGTGTTGCACGAGAAATATCAGGACAATGTACCGGATGATTTTGACGCGTTGCTGGCACTTCCGGGCGTAGGAAGAAAGAGTGCAAACCTGATCATGGGCGATGTGTTCGGTAAACCTGCGATCGTGACGGATACACATTGTATTCGTCTGGTGAACCGGATGGGACTTGTGGATGGCGAGAAAGATCCGAAGAAGGTCGAGATGGCATTGTGGAAGATCATCCCACCGGAAGAGGGCAGTGATTTATGTCACCGGTTGGTATATCATGGCAGAGATGTGTGCAGTGCGCGCACGAAGCCGCATTGTGATGTGTGCTGTCTGCAGGATATTTGTAAGAAATGTGGCGTTAAATAGACAGGAGGCTATACATGGCAGTCAAATATAGAGAGTTTAAATTTCATTCACATGCAGATAAGCTAGAGATTCATGCGATGACAGTTGCGCCGGAAGCAAAGATCATCGGTGTGGTGCAGATTCTGCATGGAATGTGTGAACACAAGGAACGGTATTATGATTTTATGAAGTATCTGGCAGAGAAAGGGTATCTGTGTGTGATCCATGACCATCGTGGACATGGCAGCAGCGTCGTGAGTGACGCAGATCTTGGGTACTTCTACGATGCTGGATATGATGGCTTGATCGAAGATGCACATCAGGTGACAGAACTGATTAAAGAGAGTGTCGGAGATGTGCCATATATTCTGCTTGGACACAGTATGGGTTCTCTCGTAGCCCGCTGTTATCTGAAGCGGTATGACGATGAGATCGACAAGGCAGTGATCGTCGGAAGCCCATCGATGCGGCGTGGCATTGCCCCGGGACTGCGGTTATTGAAGATTCTCCGTGGATGCAAGGGCAGGCGCAAGCACTCAAAGCTTATGGATCACATTATGATGAATTCGAGCTATGAGAGACGGTTTAAGAAGGAGAAATTACAGCATGCGTGGATCAATTCTGATCGCGATGCGGTAGAAAAATACAACAACGACCGGTATTGCAATTTCACATTTACATTAGATGGCTATGAGAATCTGGTCTATCTTCTGCAGGAGACATACAGTAAGGATGGCTGGCAGATGAAGCATAAGGATCTGCCAATCAAGTTCTTCTCCGGCAAGGATGATCCATGTGCGATCAGTCCAAGTGATTTTGGAAAAGCAATTCATTTTATGAAGGATCTTGGATATACGGATGTCCGGGGCGCGATGTACAAGGGTATGCGTCATGAGATTTTGAATGAAAAAGGCAGAAAACGGGTATATCAAGACATATATGATTTTATAAAAAATTAAACGGTAAGAGTGGAACTATGAAAGTCAGAATGGCAGTTGAACAACCAAATAAGGACGCATTTATCGAGCAGGTGATGCGCAAATATCATTTTTCCACAGAAGAAAAAGAAGCGTTGCAGCAGGTATATGAGAAGGTTCGCATTTACATGGCACCGTATGCAATCTATCGGATCAACACACGGATGCGGGGCGTTCCGCTTCTCGATGCAGAACAGTCGGCGCTTGTGGCGATGACACTTGGCGAAGGTGTGGACCGTCTGCAGGAATATTATGAGCGGGAGCATGCGTTATCGGAAAGCTATATGGTTGAGTGTGTAGCAAATGAGCTGCTTTTGCAGATGTATGCGGATTTCAATCAGAGCTATCCGAAATTCCATCGCCGCTATGTGAAGCGGTATGTATTTGTCGGAGAGGAAATTCCTCTGGATGGGATGCAGGCACTCCTTATGGAAGTGTACGGCAGACAGCCGGCAGACATCGGACAGGAAAATGATATCACGGCAAATGAATATGGCGTGTTACAGCCATCAAAAAGCGTGGTGTTTTTTGCCCTACTATCCGATAATCCAGGGCAGCAGTGTCAGGGAATCTGTATGAACTGCGGGAATCTGGAATGTGAGAACCGTATGCAGGAGGCAAGGCAGATACAGGTGCGCATGGAAACACAGGAGATGGCGGCTGCTGTGGAACCGGAACAGAAGTTAAATTACGGATATCAGAGAATATTTGGACAAAAGTGAGGAACGGGAATTGGAGAAACAAAAGAAACGCTATATTATGGCGCTTGATGCCGGTACAACAAGCAACCGTTGTATCTTATTTGATAAGAGTGGTAAGATCGTGAGTATGGCGCAGAAAGAATTTACACAGATATTTCCGCAGCCAGGCTGGGTGGAGCATGACGCAAATGAAATCTGGTCGACGCAGCTGGGTGTGGCAGTGGAGGCGATGTCCAAGATCAATGTGACGGCAGAGGATATCGCAGCTATTGGAATTACGAACCAGCGGGAGACAACGATCATCTGGGATAAGAAGAACGGACAGCCAATCTGCAATGCGATCGTCTGGCAGTGCCGGAGAACCGCAGAATATTGTGAAGCGTTGCTTGGACAGACGATGACGGATGCAGAAGGGAATGTGCGTCCAATCAAAGATATGATCCAGCAAAAGACCGGTCTGATCTTAGATCCGTATTTCTCTGCGACAAAGGTAAAATGGGTGTTAGACCATGTGCCACAGGCAAGGCAGCGCGCGGAAGCCGGAGAGCTGTTGTTTGGAACGGTTGAGACATGGCTAATCTGGAAGCTGACCGGTGGAGCGGTGCATGTGACAGATTATTCCAATGCATCGCGGACGATGATGTTCAATATTCATACGCTCCAGTGGGATGCAGATATCTTAAAACTGCTTGATATTCCGGAATGCATGCTGCCAGAGGTGCGTTCGAACAGTGAAGTCTATGGTTATACATGTACGAATCTGCTGGGCGGCGAAATCCCGATCGCGGGTGCCGCAGGCGATCAGCAGGCAGCGCTCTTTGGACAGAATTGCTTTCAGGCGGGCGATGCGAAGAATACATATGGAACGGGCTGTTTCCTTCTGATGAATACCGGTGAGACACCGATCCTTTCTAAGCACGGGCTTGTAACGACGATCGGCTGGGGCAGAGAAGGAAAGATCAATTATGCACTCGAAGGTTCGATCTTCGTTGCAGGCGCAGCGATACAGTGGCTGCGTGATGAGATGGAATTTATCCGGGATGCGGCACAGAGTGAGGAACTTGCCACGCAGGTAGATGATACGGCAGGGTGTTATGTTGTTCCGGCATTTACCGGGCTTGGCGCTCCATATTGGGACAGTTACGCGCGTGGTACGATCGTGGGATTGACACGCGGTGTGAATAAAAAACATATCGTGCGGGCAACGCTTGATTCGATCGCTTATCAGGTGGCGGATGTGCTTACGGCGATGAATCAGGATTCCGGGATTCATCTGCAATCGCTGAATGTGGATGGCGGAGCCAGTGCGAATAACTATCTGATGCAGACGCAGGCAGATATCATACAGGTTCCGGTCAGGCGTCCGGTATGTGTGGAGTCGACAGCGCTCGGAGCGGCATATCTGGCGGGACTGGCTGTTTCCTATTGGAAGGATATGGACGAGATCCGAAGTAACGCACAGATCGAGCGGATATTTGAACCACAGATCACAGAAGAAGAGAAGAATGAGCGTGTGCGCGGCTGGGAAAAGGCTGTGCGGACATCATTTGACTGGGCTAAAGGAGAGTGACAGACATGAATCCAATGAATTTTATGAAAGCAAAAGGACTGTTGACGCAGTTTACAACGAGTCATCCGAAGCTTCCGGCATTTTTCAAGGCGGCATCATCGCAGATTGGTGAAGGTTCAATCATAGAGATCAGTGTGACAACGGCAGAAGGGAAGAATCTCTGTACGAACATGAAGGTGAGACCGGAAGATATGCAGCTTGTTGAAGAGTTGAAGAATCTTTCAAAGTAATTGATTCTTGCTTTGAGGAACCGATGCAAATGTGGTAGAATTATAAGCGGGACAGGATATAAATACAAAACATAGGAGGAAAGCGCTTTATGGAAGAAAATATAAGAGAAGCGATGACTGCGGCGCATGATAATATGCAGGAGAAGATGCAGGAAAAAGTCGCTGAAGTAAAAAATACGCTGGATAGTCTGGAGGGAACGAGCCGGGCGAACCGGTTCACGGTAACCGGGTATACGATTTACAATGCAGTTTTGCTGGCATGCTATCTTGTGGAGGTGATCAAGGGTAGTCGTACAGGTGGATATTTTGCTATCTTTGCGGCACTTTCCATCCTGCCACTGGCAGCAATCTGGATCGTATATAAGCGGAATCCGGCGAGTGAAAATCTGAAACGGATTTTGATTTATTCATATGCAGTATTTTACACCTTTACGATATTTACAACCGTGTCTCCGGTTGCGTTTGTGTATGGTGCACTTGTTAGTTTGTTCGTCATTGTATATGGAGAGAAACGATTGAGCTTTGGCGCAGCGGGAGGAATCTTCCTCCTTAACCTGATTCATGTGATTTATATGGCAGCAAATGGCATGATAACGCCGCAGGATCTTCCGAATGTTGAAATCCGGATCGGGTTTACATTGCTGTTCGCGTTGTTTATGGTGATGGCGACAAATGTTATCATCTCGAACAATGAAGCGAAGATGAAGGCTATCACACAGGAGAAGGAGTCTGTATCTGCAATGTTAGAGCAGATACTGGAAATCTCTGAGAATATGATCGGAGATATTCTGACAGTTTCGGAGAAGATGACAACGCTGGAGGATTCGGTTACAAAGACAAAGGCATCCATGGAAGAAGTAACAAATGGAACGAACGATACCGCGGATTCGGTACAGTCCCAGCTTCTTAAGACAGAAGAAATCCAGCAGGTAATCGAGCGTGTGGAACATGTATCCGATACGATCGAGAGCGATATGGATGAGGCGAGCAAGGAGGTTGCACAGGGTAAGAATAAGATTGACGAACTGATCTCACAGGTGGAGACAAGCGATGAGGCGAGCAAGAAGGTGGCAACGGAGCTTGACAAACTGACAGCGTACGCAAGCCAGATGCAGGGAATCGTCGATATCATCGGGAACATCACCGATCAGACAAGCCTTCTTTCCTTGAATGCAAGTATCGAGGCAGCAAGAGTCGGCGAAGCAGGTAAGGGCTTTGCAGTCGTTGCATCTGAGATTTCTGCTCTTGCAGACCAGACCCAGGAAGCAACGGTCAATATCGCCGAACTGATTGGAAATATTTCAGAGGAACTGACAGAGGTTGTAAATGTTGTCAGCTACCTGATTGATAACAATAAATTACAGAGCATCGCAGCGACTGAGACTGCATCCAGCTTCGAGACGATTGCAAGCCGGACACAGGATATCCATCAGTTGACAGAGGAGCTGACCGGACTGGTATCTTCTCTGGCACAGTCGAATGAGGCAATCGTGGATAGTATCCAGACAATCTCGGCAGCAACCGAGGAAGTGACAGCACATTCAAGCGTAACACTTGAGAGCAGCGAGGAGAACAGCTCGATTGTTGTAGAGGTTGGTGATATCGTCGGAGAATTGCAGGCACTTGCAGAACGTCTGAGTGCATTAAGCTAACATGGTTTTGACAAAGGAAAAATAACTGAAAAAAGGTTATTGACATTTTTTCTGAAGTAGAGTAGTATGAGCCTATCAAAAATGAATAGTGACACGAAACCAATGATGTGGAGATAACGTTACATCGTGCACGTACAGAGAATCCGGGAGGCTGAGAACCGGGTCGGACGCAGGGTAGCAAATGGACCACGGAGGGCATAGTCAAAGGAGCATCCGCTCTGAGTATTCTATGACGTTCGCATACGTTAGTTGCAGGGAATATGATAGTATTCTGAAAGAGCATGGGAGGAAACTCTCATGAAACAAGGTGGCACCGCGGGAATTCCGTCCTTGACAAAAGTATATTTTGTCAAGGACTTTTTTATTGCAATGAATAAATTATTGGAACCATGTCACGAAGAAAGGAGTTTGGAGATGATCAGACCAACATTAGAAGAAGCAATGCAGTATCAGAAGGATTACAAGGTTGTTCCGGTGTTAAAGGAAATCTATTCCGATATCCGCACACCGATGCAGGTACTGAAGATACTGAAAAAAGCAAGCAAGCATTGTTATATGTTAGAGAGTGTGGAGAATCAGGAAAACTGGGGACGTTATACATTCCTTGGTTATAAGCCAAAGCTTTGTGTGACATGCATGAACGGAACGCTGAAAGTTACTGATGTGAACGGAACGGTTATCCGCGAGGAAATGGTACAGCATCCGGAAGCCTGTATCAACGAGATTCTGGCAGATTACAAGAGTCCGAAGATCGAAGGATTCCCGACATTTACCGGCGGACTGGTTGGGTATTTTGCATATGATTACATCAAATACAGCGAACCGAAGCTGAATCTGGATGCGGAAGATGAGGAAGGGTTTAACGATGTAGATCTGATGCTGTTCGATAAGGTCATCGCATTTGACAATGTGAAGCAGAAGCTGCTCATCATCGCGAATGCGAAGACGGATAACCTGACGGAGAATTACATCCATGCGGTGGAAGAAATATCCGGGATCATTGAACTGATCAAGCATGGAGAGGAAGCAGAGGTAGAACCGGCGAAGATGACATCCGAATACAGGAAGCTGTTCGATAAGGAAGCCTTCTGCAACATGGTGGAAAAAGCGAAGAATTACATCTACGAAGGAGATATCTTCCAGGTTGTATTATCGAACCGGCTGGAAGCGGATTTCTCCGGAAGCCTGCTGAATACTTACCGGGTACTTCGTACGATCAACCCATCGCCGTATATGTTCTACTTCAGCGGCGATGACATCGAGGTAGCGGGAGCTTCCCCGGAGACATTGGTGAAGTTGGAAAATGGTGTGTTACATACCTTCCCATTGGCGGGAACGAGACCGAGAGGAAAGACGAAGGAAGAAGATCTCAAAAACGAAGAGGAACTTTTAGCAGACGAGAAAGAGCGATCCGAACATAATATGCTCGTTGATCTCGGAAGAAATGATATCGGCAAGATCAGCAAGTTTGGAAGCGTGGAAGTGGAGAAATACATGAGCATCGAGCGGTATTCGCATGTGATGCATATCGGTTCTACGGTACGCGGGGAACTGCGGGACGACTGCTCCGTGACAGATGCGGTCGATGCAATCCTTCCGGCAGGAACCTTGTCTGGCGCACCGAAGATCCGTGCCTGTGAGATTATCAATGAACTTGAGAACAACAAACGCGGCATCTACGGGGGAGCAATCGGATATATTGATTTTACCGGAAACTTAGATACCTGTATTGCGATCCGGATCGCATATAAGAAGAACGGAAAGGTATTCGTACGAAGCGGAGCCGGAATCGTGGCAGACAGTGTACCGGAGAACGAATATCAGGAATGTATCAACAAGGCAAAGGCTGTGATGAAAGCAATCGAGATCTCACAGGAAATGACAGACTAAGAAAGGAGAAGGCAGCATGATATTACTGATTGATAATTATGATAGTTTCTCTTACAACTTGTATCAGCTTATCGGAATGATCCGGCCGGACATCAAGGTTATAAGAAACGATGAGATGACGATCGCAGAGATTGAAGCACTGGCACCGGATCACATCATCGTATCACCGGGACCAGGCAGACCGAAGGATGCCGGAATCTGTGAGGAAGTCATTGATTACTTCAAAGGGAAGATTCCAATCTTCGGAGTGTGTCTCGGACATCAGGCAATCTGCGAGACATTCGGCGGCGAGATCGGATATGCGAAGAAGCTGATGCACGGAAAGATGTCTATCGTTGATCTCGACACCGACAGCGCCATCTTCAAAGGGATGGAACCCAAATTTCAGGCAGCCAGATATCATTCCCTTGCCGCAGAGGAAGACAAGCTTCCGGCGGAGCTGAAGGTAATCGCCCGCACGGAGGATGGCGAGATCATGGCAGTGGAGCACCGGAACTACCCGGTATACGGCGTACAGTTCCACCCGGAATCAGTCATGACGCCGGACGGTAAAAAAATGATAGAAAATTTTATGGAGGTAGTGAGGAATGATTAAAGAGGCTATTATCAAACTTTCGAAAAAAGAAGATTTAACGTATGAAATGGCAGAGACAGTCATGGATGAGATCATGAGCGGAGAAGCAAGTCCGGTACAGATGTCAGCTTACTTGACGGCACTGGCCATGAAGGGAGAAACCATCGATGAGATCACGGCATCAGCGGCAGGTATGCGTGCAC
>ERZ825384.3901-NODE-3901-length-12595-cov-2.909649_pt1 | contig 12595 bp, 12 predicted proteins | sample MGYA00519931_ERZ825384 | MGnify/ENA primary metagenome ERZ825384 (study PRJEB31778, sample SAMEA3449200) | human gut metagenome | biome: human gut; feature: human-associated habitat; material: faeces | place: United Kingdom | collected 2010/2012 ...
ACCAACATTCTCGGAAACAGCGTAAATACGTTGTTTCCGAGTTTTTATTTATTCAGAAATTGTTCTCAACCACTTATCTGCCACTTATTTTGAAAATCACTGTTTAAAGATATGTTATTGTGTCACCCGCAGGACGCTTATCTGCGGGTGCTTTTTTATGCCCCGAAAACTTGTCCGAGCTGTTCTTCCTCTTGCTCGTCCTCATTTTCAGATATATCTTCATTGCTGTCCTCGGCAGGCTTTTCTTCCTCTGTGTTTACCTCGTTTGTGAAGCTCAGCGCATTGCTTATCGCATCGCAGTTTCTTGCTTTAGCCTCTTGGAACATATGACTGTACAAGTTCAAAGTCGTTCCGACGACGCTATGACCCATATCTTCTGATACCGCTACAACATCCACGCCCTCAAAAATCAGAAGTGAGGCGTGCAAGTGACGTAGAGAATGAATATTTCTAAACGGTATTCCTATTCGCTCGCAGTAGCCTTTTAGCCACTCAAAAGGAGTCTGCGGATTCATGGGCGCGCCGTTCCATTTGGTGAACAGCCTGTCGTAATCTTCCCATTTCGTTCCAAGCCGTCTTGCTTCTTCATTCTGATCTGCTTTGAACTGCCGGAGCAAGTTCATTATCGAAGCAGGCATTTTGGATACACGTTTTGATTTTCTTGTCTTGGTGGTGTCGGTATATATCCCTTTTTCCGAAGTGTACTGCGAGGTGCGACGAACGTGTATCAGATCATGCTCAAAGTCAATATCCTTCCACTCGAGTCCTAACATCTCGCTGCGACGATAACCGCTGTATATCGATAGAAGCAGGTACACCTGATATTTCATAGGCTCGCTTTTCAGATTTTCATAAAGTATCTTTACTTGCTCGATCGTGTAGATCTGCTTTTCCTCCTGCTCTTGTTTCGGCACGAATACTCGCCTGCAAGGGTTGTCGCACAGCATTCCCATACGTACAGCGTAGCTGAATACGTCGCTTATGAAGCTTAGATGATGCACTGCGGTCTTTCTCGACAGAGGCTTGCCGTTATTCAAATTCCTGCCGTTGGTAAGCATATCGGTTATAAACTTTTGGATGTCACGCGCTGTTATTTTATCAAGCCGCTTGTGCCCTATGGCGGGATATACCCGCTTGGTAAGCTGTTTCATTCGTGCGTATGATGTAGGGCGAAGATTGACTTTTGCATATTCCTCAAACCACTGCTCAGCAAAGGTTTCAAACTTTACTGCCGCAGTTATATGTCCACGCTTGCAGTCTTCTTCGAACAGTATAGCCTGCCTTTGCACCTCCTTTTCTATCTGCCTTTTCGTCATACCCGGTTCAGGCTTGTAGCTTTTGTACTGGTTGCGCTGCTTTCCGTCCACGCCGTAACCGCATGACACTTTAATTTCGTAAGTCCCGTTGGGACGCCGTCTTATTGTCGCCATATATAAACCTCCGTTTCAAAACTATGGCACATTTCTGCAACCGACATTATACTACATCTCTGCGGAAATGTCTAACAGAAATGCGCCTTCGTTATTAAATTCTACCTAATCAACAAAATTTCTCACACAGTTTCGCCACGGAGATAACTCAAAAACTTATCCCGATTGATGAGATACTTTTTTCCTGCCATGATGTGTGGGATCTGATTGTTGATACACATCTGGCGGACTCTATACTCTGTCAGTCCTTCGACAAGCGCTGCCGCCTCCTTGATTGTAAGCATTGTGATCTTTGTGTTGTTATCCATTCTGTTATCCCCCTCCTTGTTGTCTTTCCGATTGTTTTGCCTTTGATTTTTCTTCCGATCATTTTAAACAGTCCTTTCCTGATATTCTCTTAGACGTCATCGACAACGCCTGTAATCACGCCGATTTTACGCACTTTTCAGCCCTTGCGACCCCTGAATCATTCAAAGCTCAAATTTATGACCCCATAAAAATTATGCACAATCATTTTGCTGAAACTGCGTATTTTCGGCACTTTTGCGGCGAGCTTTGCTCGTCCGCTGTGAACGTTTAGGGGGCTGTGACCCCGAAACTTTAACTTGCAATGAAATATTTCACTTTCTTCGTTATGCGGCAAATCGGGAATTTGTGCATAACCAACATATCCGGTTTCGACGTGCTTTCAAACTGATTTCAGAATTCTTCGGTTATCTCCTCGTACACCGCTCACAAATCGCTTGTGTGGGCTTGTACCGCCTATGGCGGTATGTTTACCCTACCGCAAGTGAGGAGGGCACAAATCGCCCCACATTCGCTAACTCTTAAAAGGCGGAACTTCAATGCCTTGACTTGCAAGTGTGCTTCTGATTTTTCTTGCGGATTCATTCAGAATTTCATCAAGCGTTGTCCAATTTACTTCACATATCTTTTCATCTTGGACAGGGTCAGTAGAATTACAAACAGGGACAGTAACCTTGCCGGCAGGGTCATCAGAATTTTTATCTTTTTGATTTTCATAATCATCCTCAAGCAACGCATTTAAAGGCTTTTCGGAACATTCCGAACCCTTTTCAGTGACAGCAGGGTCAGTAAATTTAACAGCTTCGGGCATAAGGTTTTTACCGTCACCGGTGTCACTGTTTTTATCATATTTCAGAATTATTACTCGCTGACCGTTGCTGCGTCTGGATTTAAAAGTCACACCGTAACTTTGCAATTCATAAGCGTGCTTCATAAGTTCTTTTTTTATATGGTTTGCGAAAATTTCTTTACAAAGTATTTTACTTAATTCATTTGCAAGCTCCGTTGCAGAGCCTTTAAAGATTTTACATTCCAACATGAAATCATGAACAGCGAAAGAGAAAAAGTCCGCTTCTTTAGCCGTCGCTTCGTCAACAACTTTCCAGCGACTGTTTTCAAACACAAGATTTATTTCTTGGTTTTCAATATCACGTCCTACGCAGTAAAGTTTTGCGTTTCGACTTCCACGCTTGTTCTCAATCAGAACCATGCTTCCGTCAACACAACCGCTGATTCCCGTGCTGCCCGATATCATATTGAACGGATCGCTGTCCGAACATTTTCTTGTGTGATGAACAACTACGATTGCAACTTCAAGCTTGTCCGCAAGACTTTTCAGAATAGATAGTTCTTTGTAGTCCGAGCCGTAGTTTGAATCCGTTTCGCTGCGAATCATTTGCAGAGTATCAATGAACACAACCTTTAAATCGCTATGCTCACTTTTGAATTGCTCTATCTGCTCTTCGAGACCTTTTCCGATTGTGTCTGACAAAATTACAAAGTGAAGATTTTCAACAGGTTCGTCCGTCAATTCATAAAGCCTGTTTTGGATTCGCTGAAAGCTGTCCTCTAAACACAGATAGAGCGCAGTTTCTTGTGTAGTTTCCTGACCTAAAACTTTTTCTCCTTTCGCTATCGACAAGCACATATCCAGCGCAAGCCAGGACTTTCCCACCTTCGGTGCGCCTGCTAAGATATACAGACCTTGTGCAAGCAAGCCGTCTACAACAAACTCTATTGGCTTGTACACGGTTGTCATAATTTCTTCGCAGGACTTTGAGTTGAACTTTTTCAAGTTATCAAGCCTCCTTTTCTTTTTTTCTTCTTCCCCACAACAGTACAGTTCCTGTCAGAAAGCCTTGTTTGACCTAAGGACGTTTTTACAAGCTTGGTACGCTCCTGCTCCTCCCGCACGATCTTCGCTGTACTTCGCCGCTTGGTATCTCTCCTGCGTGGGATTTAGTTTTCAAGATTCTTTTTGCCTTCATACAGTAGCCGACGAAAAGAAGCATTTTATGCGTTCGTGAAAAAATTTTGTAGGGTTGCACAAGTCTGCTCATATGATTTCGGCCATTTTAACTATGCTCTTCCGCTTGTATAGGGGAAGAAGACACCGTTTTGATACCCCTTTATCTGAAAGAATTCATAAAGTTTGTAGAGGTGAACAAAGTCGTAACGGATGTTTTGTGGAGTTTGCTCTCACTTGTATACGGGAAGAAGTTGAGGTTTTGACAACCATTTTGACAGCAATTTTTTAAAGTTTGTATCTCTGCACAAAATCAGAACTGAAATTCTGTATGGTTTGCTCTCATATGTATAGGTGTAGAAGTAGCTATTTTTGCAACCGGATTTGAATTAATAATTTTCAAATTATATGTCTTCTTGTTTTTCAAGATTCTATGTTTTACCCTTTCTTCCACTGGAGATATTTATCCAAACAAAAAAGCCCACAAAGACTTTTAAATCTTTGTGAGCTTATTACTCTCCAATTCTATGGTATCTCAAATTGAAACAGTTGTCAATAGGTTGCCGCAAGATTTGTAAGATACGACAATTATCAGAAATTTGACACAGGGGCAAGTTGTGAATTTAAAACGTTGCACGGTGACACACCCCCTATGTCAAAGTGGTATTTGTTTATCAATTAATGTTTGATGTGCTTATGAAATCCTTTTTCTCCACAACAGTATAGTTCCTGTTATAAAGCCTAGTTTTACTTATTGAGCTTGAGCAGCTTGTTAAGAATGGTGTAACAGAGTTTTATGTTGGTGTTGCTATCGGCTTTGACACGCTTGCTTCAACATTATCCTCGGAAGTGCCGTCATCGGCACATTTCTTGTAATATTCTTCAACTTCCTGCACTTTCTGATTATCCAAAAGCACCTTTGCAATACGAGGGTGATATTTAATGGAAACGGTAAGACCGTCAGACACGGCTTGGTCCATAGTGTAACGGTCAATCTCATCACCAAAGGTCTGATATGTTTCCGTTATCGGAGTACCCGTAAAGCCCACAAAGGCTGCGGTCATCGCCAACGGCAGAGAGATGCAGGCGCTCTTGTTCGATACCACCGAGCTGGAAGCGAAACAGGCCCAGCTCCTCGAAGAAACGCAGGTGGTTTCTGACTTGGTACAGCAGGCCATTCAAGAGAACGCCCTCACCGCTCTGAACCAGACCGCATACCAGAAACGCTACGACAGCTTGGTGCAGCGCTTCGACCGGGCCAAGATCCGATTGGAAGAAGTGACCACAGAGATTCAGGAAAAGCAGACGGCCAGCGCCAACGTGGGAACCTTCCTAAAAGCCTTTGACCAGATGCCCGATGCACTGACGGAGTTCTCCCTTGAAAGCTGGCACAGCATGGTGGATTTCGCCACTGTCTACAGCATCGACGACATCCGCTTCACCTTCAAGAACGGACAGGAAGTACAGGCATGAACCCATAGACGCAGAAACGCCTCACCACTAGATTTGATCCGGCGGCGAGGCGCTTTTCTTTTTATTCAATTCTCGATGCTTTTTTCTTCAAATACTTAGCAATCTCATCAACAAGTTCGGGATGCCATGCATCTGAGTTCAGCACTCCTTTATGCCACATTGAAAATTTGGCTCCCGCATCGGTAGTACCCCAACCGTTGCCGTAATGAATTAGCAGACCCATTTTTTCCATTATCTTATTCAGGGCGTTTACGCTTTTAACATCAAAACCCATGTTCTGTAATTTTTTGACGATTTCTATTTTATATAAATCTCCCTTGCAATTGTATGGCATATTTCTCACTCCTGTCTTAAATCATATTCATGATGAAGAATATTGCTATTCCCCATATGGCAATAGACCAGATGCCGCCCGTAACAACTTGAAGTCCATCGACAAAATTGTGAAACTTCGAATCGTCTCGAATAATCCATTTCTTTGTGATGACCGCTAAAAATGTTCCTATCTTCGAAAAAGGGGCTGCCAAATCATAACCCAATGCTGATACATATGCCTCTCCTGCAGAACGACGGCTTTTTTCAATTTTACAAGCAAGTAAATGTATCAAAACAAAAAGCAGATAAGCTGCTCCAAATATTACCAGCATATAAAGCATCTCTGGATCTCTCATAGATATTGAACCCAGAATCGTTAACAGCATCGCCCACAGTGCGGTTCTTCTAAATACACCTATTATGTACATTTTTGGTTCTCCTTTAATTAGTCATCATTCGGCAGATACCAACCGTGCTCACGATGAATACCCGGTGCATGAGGCGTTTCGTCTCCCCACGTTCTTTTGCTCATCTCTTTGTCAAATCTCCACAACAGGTTTTGTAACCTGCTGGCTTCTGAGAAATTATCACCAGAGGAGCAATACGCCAGTCTGACTTTTTCTCTTTCTGTACTCAAAGTCTCATCCGTCACAGACTCAAACCACTTACTGCTGTACATATTGGCTTTCTTGATTTCTTCATTCAGCTGATCCCACAGCGCCTTTATTGCGTCCTTGTTTTTCAGACCCAACACAACGGCGATAATTGTTGGAATGCTTATCCCAACAAGAATAAGCTGAGTTTTATGAGTCTTTACCCATACCAGCAGCCCTTTCTTACTTTCAGGGATGTTCTCTGCATTCTGTTCCAGAGCAGCAACATCTTCTTCCATAAGCTCCTTTTTAACATTACTCATGTGCGTCCTCCTTTTCAACAGACAAGCTATCAATCAGTTTTTGAAACTCGGTGATTTGTAACTGGTCGGTTTCAATTTGTTTTTGAAGCTGGTTGATAGTATCTTCCTTCGCTTTGATAGCCTCCGTGAATTTCATTATTTCTCCACGAAGAAAGTTTATGACATCCTCGTTGGAAATACGAGCCTTCTTAAGCTGATCTGCATCAATTAGCTTCTGAGCAATTAATCCTCCTACCATAAATGTCGGAAGTACAGCGGCTCCTACTGCTACTCCAGCTAACGAGGCCTTTGCTGCAGCAGCGTACTTTGGAGAGGATTTTAGAAACTCATGGAGAGCTGCTTCATAGACAATGTGACCACCTTTTTTTGACTCTATGGTTGCTTCAAGCTTTTTGTCACGAATCCATCGACGAACTGTCTCCGGATTTGTATTCAACATCTCAGCAATTTCCTTTACGCTGTAGGTCTTCATACCTTTGCCTCCTGTCCTAATGTAATATAGTATAACGCAAAAAAGTAGTATTAGCAAGAGCTGTGTAGCATTAAAATGTAGTATTAATAGAAATGTTACATTTAAAAGGACGTAAAAAGCTCCTCACAAATAGATTGGTGACGATGAGCGTATACCACATTATTGCAAATTTATACAAGCTCGTAAATCAAGAAAGTACCAACCCATGGCTTTACGACAGTAGGCATAAAGAAGTTTTTAAGGAAACATTGTAATACAGGTACAGCAAGCTAAATAATTACCGAAAGGGTGCTTACAATGATTGATATGATTTATAACCTTCGTGTGGGGGATATTCACGCCGCTGAGTTCTCGGACGAGTTTAACAAGCTCTGTATCCCTTTTGAGGAGTCACTGACAGAAGCACAGATCACCACCTGCCACAAGCTCCTCGACTGCGTGAGCGATACTGTCGCCGCTGAAATGAGAGCTGCTTACAAGGTCGACTTCAAGGACGGTGCTACCTTGATGAGTGAAATTCAGAAATGATTACTGCGATATAGCATTAAAGAAAAGAGGGTGATTCTTGACTGAATCGCCCTCTTTTCTCCAGTGAATTCTGAGAAAAAACTGCTGAAAGATTGACTTTCCAAGGCATTTGCGATATAATGTAAATTAGGTTTTTATTGTTTGTAAGCGCTACAAATACTTGAGGTGAAAGATAGAATGGATAAAAAGAGAATTAGCAAAAAAAAGATGCAAGAAAATAGAATGAGACAATATATTTCCATAATAAACTCTCCTGAATATAGAGAACAGCTTACTGAAATGGCAAAACGAATTGTAAAGCTCTCTGAAACTGCACCTAACGAAGCAACTATCGAAAGCAATTTTGATTGTGAGTTATTTGCGTTCTTTAGAGATAAATTTCATACTCTCGGTTTTGAATACAATCCGACAAAAGAAAAGGCTGTTGCAACAACAAGAAACATTTTAAAAGGACGCGCTGATACTGCTATTGCCTCGTTGATTATAGAATTTAAGCAACCTAAGACATTGAGCAATGACCAGCAGAAAGAAAAGGCGATAAATCAAATCTCAGATTATATGATATCAATCAATTCTGATACATCCGAAAATATTTTCGGTTTTGTGACAGATGGCGTTAATGGTTGCTTTTTGCAGTGTAACACTGGGAAAATTGAAAAGGAGAATTTCTACCAAATTGATTTTGTTACATTAAACAGAATTATTCAATGCATTGTTCAGGTTAAACTTATAGCCCTAAATGCTAAAAACTTAGTTGACGGCATTTGTAATTCGCCTGACAATGACGGCATCGGTTTTCAACTTGCAAAAACTCTATTCTCTATCATATCTACTAACATACACCCTAAGACCAAAATGTTGTTCGATGAGTGGAAACAGTTATTTAACTTAGCACATGATGACATTTCAAAACAACAGGCGATTATAGACAGAAGAAATGCACTCGAAAATTGTTTTAACTGTACATTCAAGGATCGTGATGAGGAATATACGGCACTTTATTGCTTACAAACATCGTATGCTATCATTGTTAAAGCAATTGCCTATAAAATACTCAGTCAAGTTAGATATAATAAATCTTTGATTAATTTCTATGATTCAATGGATTTAGATTCTGAAAGTATGCGTAAACAGCTTATCGATTTAGAAGATGGTGCTATATTTATCCAGTACGGTATAACTAATCTTCTTGAAGGTGATTTCTTTTCTTGGTATACTAACTCCGAACAATGGAACGATGCCTTAGCATCAGACATTTCGTCATTGTATGAGCTTCTAAGCAGATATAATGATAAGCCTATCATTAATTCCTTGGTTAAATCTCAGGACTTCTTTAAGGAGCTTTATCAAGCTATGATCCCCACAGCGGTAAGGCATTCTCTTGGAGAATACTATACTAAAAAATGGCTTGCAACGAATGTTGTTGAAACTGCGATTCAAGACCTTTCGCCCAACTGGAAAGCACTTGACCCTTGTTGTGGAAGCGGCACATTTTTAACTGTTCTTATAGATAAAGTGCTTAAAAGCACCAATTCAACTAACAATAAGGATATCCTTCATGAAATACTATCAAGGGTAAAAGGTATTGATCTTAACCCTATTGCCACCTTGACTGCCAGAGTCAATTATTTTATTAATATCTCCCAATTCATAGATGATGATGCCCAGTTGGAGATTCCGGTTTATCTCGGAGATGCATCATATGTTCCTAATCCAATAACCTACAACAACATAGAATGCTTACAATACACTATTTCCACTATTCTTAAACCAATCGATATTTTAATACCATTATCCATGGTTAGTGATACATCATTGTTTTCCCACAAAATGAATGAAGTTGAAACACAAATCAAATTGCTTAATGTTGAAAACATCTTCAGCATATTCTGCTCTCTAACCAATTCAAATGATTTAATCGAGCCCATAAAGGAAAAGTTACTCGAATTAGCCACTCAATTAGTTGACTTAGAAAAAAGAAAGTGGAATGGCATTTGGGCGAGAATTATCACTAATTTTCTGACTACAGCTAACTTAGGAAAATTCGATTTGTTGGTTGGCAATCCGCCTTGGGTGGATTGGAAAAGCCTTCCTTCAAATTACCGTGATAGAATCAAGTCTTTATGTATATCTCGCAAGCTGTTTTCTGGTGATGTGGTAACAGGCGGCATTAATCTTAATATTTGTGCATTGATTACCAATGTCATCGCTCAAAACTGGCTGTCTGACGATGGCGTAATTGCCTTGTTAATGCCTGAACCTCTTGTATTTCAACAATCATATGAAGGCTTTCGCAATCTGTATCTTGACGATGATGTAAGGTTGTATTTCTACAGGTTTGTGAATTGGAATAAAGCAGGGCATCCTTTTAAGGGTGTTTCACAAAAGTTTTTAACTTACTACATAAGGCGAGATAGAGTTGATTATGATGCAGGCGTTCCCGTACTTGATTACATAAAAAAGCCTAAACTCAGCATTGATGATATGGAGATAATTGACATTGATGAATCATTTGACATCACACAGAGGTTACTTGCAACTTGTCACCCTGAAAAGAATTTCTTTACATATGTATCCGATTCCACTACTGCATCTTATTATCGAAAGATGGCAGGACTATCTCCCTATATCGGCAGAGAAGGTATTGAATTTTATCCACAAGAATTATTGGTTTTTAAACTCTCGAATATGCCTTCTAATGGAAACTTAACTGCACTGGATAATATGCAAAATAAGAAGTCAAAGTACAAAGTTCCAAAGCGGACTGTACTTTTGGAAACAGCATTTCTCCACCCAATGGTTAAGGGAAAAAACATAACTCCATTCCATGTTGAACTATCTGATTTTATAGTCCCTTTTCCATATGATGCAAGCAATCCACAAGTCCCAATAGTCCTTGAAGAATTGTCAAAACAAGCTCCAAAATTAGCACGATACTATATGGATAACAAAGATCTTTTAGTTAGTCAAACAGGATACGCAGATAGAATTATAGGTAAAAAAGATGCTGAATTCTATGCACTTGCAAGGGTGGGCGCTTATAGCTATGCTAAATACTATGTTGCTTTTCGTGATAATACAAAGTGGGCCGCTGCTGTTGTAACAGAGGTCGACACACCTTGGGGTGGATTAAAGCGTCCTGTTTTTCAGAATCATGCGGTATCAATATGCGAAAGAGATGACGATACATTTATTTCTTTTGACGAAGCGCATTATATTTGTGGAATACTAAACACCAATATCGTTGCTCAGTATATGGAAACATCTTCCGACGCTCGCTCTTTCCCAATTAGACCGAGAATTAAAATACCTCGATTTAACGGTAGCAATGCAACGCATATGCAAATAAGCACACTCTCTAAGCAAGCCCACCAAAATTATGATGATAAACAATTCATAGACTCGATTAGAAAACAACTCGATACATTGTATCTTTCAATTCTATAATACTTATTTACCAAAACACCTTAGCCTATTGGTGCACCTGTTTTCCGTTCCACACAAGTCCGATTAGGCATTGTGGAGCATACCACAACAGTCACAAACCCTATTGGAACTGAATAACCGCAAGCTCTCGGAAACGCTCTGCAAGCGTTTCTGAGGGCTTTTTCTTTTCAGCGGTTAGTTTTCCGCTCCGCAGGCTCGGATGGTACTGTGGTGTTTTTCCGTTGCCTGACGGTCAAGCTGAGGTCGGCTCGGTTATTCCGTGACGGAGTTCATACTCACGCACATGGCGGTAGAAAGTATTTGCTGACATATCCATTCTCCGCATAAAGTCCCTGCCCGTGATATGCTTTGCTCTCCATTCCCCGTAGCTGCCCAAACCTCGTACAGTCGGTGGGGATCGGCTTTCATCCTGTGTACTTGCCCTGTGATTTGGCGATCTCGATGCCCTAACGCTGTCGCTGTTTGAGCTGTTCACGCTCCAACTGAGAGAGTGCTGCGAACACGGTGAGCATAAAATTCCCCGTAGGTGTGTCGATGATGTTCAGCAAGTCCTTTGTTGAACGTCCCAGACGGCTGATGCTCTCAATGTAAAGAGTATCTCCCTCACGCACATAGTCAAGCATAGCCCTGAACTGAGGGCGGTCTGCGTTTGCTCCTGACAGCTTTTCGGAGAAGATGCGGTCAGCCTTGTAACTACAAGAATAGTATATTTTAGATCTTTGCATTTTCCCATATATGTAGAATTACAACTTTACCATCTCATTACGAATGAGCTGCTCTACCGAATTTCAATCGGTGTCATCTCGGTAGAAACGCACCGAATTCAACCACTTGTTTGCCACTTATTTGTGCTGAAAATCGCCCAAATCGGCTTGAGATCACCGAACTTGCAATGCTCGGAAATGACGCAAAATCGGTTTTTTTCGCGTTTTACTAAAGACCACATCAGGTGTGCGGATTAATTCAATTCCCGTACGGGTCACCAATTAGCAATCCCACAGATGGCTTAAAATAGCCGTTTGTGGGTTTTCTTTTTTCTAAAAATCAGGCTTTGGCACTTGTTTGGCACTTATTATCTTTTAACTATTAATTTGGGTATCTTGGGTATCCGCAGAGCTTTCGCTCTGCGGTACTTTTTTTGCTCATAATGCCAGCACCTGCTGCTCGGTCTCAGTTTCGGTATCGTCCTCGGCAGGACTTTCCTCCTCTGTGCCTATATCGTTTGTGAAGCTCAGCGCATTGCTTATTGCATCGCAGTTGCGAGCCTTAGCTTCCTGAAACATATGAGAATACAGATTCAAGGTAGTTCCTACGACGCTGTGTCCCATATCCGAGGATACCGCTACAACGTCTACGCCTTCAAATATAAGCAGGCTTGCATGGAGATGTCGCAGTGAGTGGATATTCCTGAACGGCACTCCGATACGCTCACAGTAGCCTTTCAGCCACTCGAACGGTGTCTGCGGATTCATAGGTGCTCCATTCCATTTTGTGAACAGCCTGTCATGGTCTTCCCACTTGGTGCCGAGCTGTGCAGCTTCTGCCTCCTGTTCAGCTTTGAAGTGTTTGAGCAAGTTCATGATAGAGACAGGCATCTTGGACACTCGCTTTGACTTTCTTGTTTTCGTAGTGTCGGTATAAATACCCTTCTCGGCTGTATACTGTGATGTTCGGCGGACGTGGATAATGTTATTTTCAAAGTCGATGTCTTTCCATTCCAGTCCCAGCATTTCACTGCGTCG
>ERZ825384.3902-NODE-3902-length-12593-cov-2.681927_pt1 | contig 12593 bp, 16 predicted proteins | sample MGYA00519931_ERZ825384 | MGnify/ENA primary metagenome ERZ825384 (study PRJEB31778, sample SAMEA3449200) | human gut metagenome | biome: human gut; feature: human-associated habitat; material: faeces | place: United Kingdom | collected 2010/2012 ...
GACGACCGCCTGATGCGCGAAACGCCCGAGCGCGTCGTCGGCGGCCTGCGCGTCGTCCTGCAGATCCTGCAGCCGAAGCGCGCCGCCATCGGCATCGAGCAGAACAAGCCCGAGGCCATCGCGGCCATCTCCGCCGTGCTGGGGAGCGGCATCGACCTGCTGCCGCTGCACGTCCGCTACCCGCAGGGCGCGGAAAAGGTGCTGGTGCAGGCGGCAACGGGCAGAAAAGTCCCGGCGGGCGGTCTGCCGGCAGACGTGGGTTGCCTTGTCATGAACATCGGCTCCGTCTCGTTCCTTGCAAGCTACATGCGCACCGGCATGCCGCTGACGATGAAGCGCGTCACGGTGGACGGCAGCGCCGTGCAGAAACCGCAGAATGTCATTGTGCCCATCGGCACAAAAATTCGCGAGGTCATGGAATTCTGCGGCGGCTATAAGGAAGAACCGCAGAAGCTCATCATGGGCGGCCCGATGATGGGCGTCGCCGTGACAACCGACGAGCTGCCGGTCTTAAAGCAGAATAACGGGTTACTCGCGTTCGGTGCGGAAGAAGCGCGCCTTTTGGAGCCGACCGATTGTATCCGCTGCGGCCGCTGCGTTGCGGCATGTCCCATGAACCTTGTGCCCGCAAAGCTTGAAAAATACGCGGAGCGCAAGGATGTGGAAATGCTGAAAAAACTCGACATCATGACGTGCATGGAATGCGGCTGCTGCGCATTCTCCTGCCCGGCGAAACGCCGCATCGTGCAGGCCATTCGCCTCGGCAAATACTATGTAAAGAAGGAGGCGGCTAAAAAGTGAACAAATTCATCGTTTCCTCCTCGCCGCACTTTCAGTCGAAAGACACCACCCAGACCTTGATGCTGGACGTCATTTTGGCGCTGACCCCGGCGATGATTGCGTCCGTCATCATTTTCGGCTTCCGCGCGGCGGTTATTATCCTGACAACGGTCGCGTCCTGCATTTTGAGCGAATACATATCCCGCCGCGTCATGAAGCGCCGCCAGACGGTCGGTGACCTTTCCTGCGTTGTGACGGGCGTTTTGCTCGCGATGAACCTGCCCGTTTCCATCAGCCCCATCATTGCGGCGTTCGGCGGCGTCATCGCCATTGTTGTCGTAAAGCAAATGTTCGGCGGCATCGGACAGAACTTCGTGAACCCCGCGCTGACGGCGCGTATCATTCTGATGAACTCGTTCCCGGCGAAAATGACCGCGTGGACAGCGCCGATGGACCACAGCTTCTCCGACGCCATGACGACCGCAACGCCGCTCGGCGTTCTCTCCGAGGGCACGGGTGCGGCGCTGCCGAGCTACCTCGATATGTTTCTCGGCAACACGGGCGGCTGCCTCGGCGAGACCTGTGCACTCGCACTCATCCTCGGCGGCATTTACCTTGTTGCACGCCGCGTTATCAGCCCGGTTATCCCGGTCACGTACCTTGCAACGGCAGCGGTGCTTTCCGCACTGCTCGGCCGCGACCCGCTGATGGATATTCTTTCCGGCGGCCTCTTGCTCGGCGCGATTTTCATGGCGACCGATTACACCACAAGCCCCATCAACTTCAGCGCACGCGTGATCTATGCCGTCGGCTGCGGCGTGCTGACGATTTTAATCCGCCAGTTCGCGTCTCTGCCGGAGGGCGTATCGTACTCCATTGTACTGATGAATATTTTAGTGCCGCTCATTGAGCGCGTTGCGAAGCCGCAGACGTTCGGCAAAATGAAGGCAAAGAAAGCGGGTGACGCAAAATGAAGATCACCGCGAAAGATATTTTAAAACCGGCGCTCATTCTGTTTGTCATCTGCCTTGTCGTCACGGCGCTTCTGGCGGGCACAAACCTGCTGACGAAAGATAAGATCGCCGAGCAGTCCGCACTGGAAGCGGAGCAGTCGAGAAAAGTCGTTTTGAGCGACGCGGACAGCTTTGAAGAAGCGGACGGCTATTACATCGGCAAAGCGAATAACGAAACGGTTGGCTACGTTTTCCAGACGGAGGCGAAGGGCTACGGCGGTGCGGTGAAGGTTATGACCGGCATCAGCGCCGACGGGCAGATCACCGGCGTTGTCATTCTGGAGCACAGCGAAACACCGGGTCTTGGCGCGAACGCGGAAAAGGCTTCCTTTACGGATCAGTTTAAGCAGACTGCGCCGGAAAAGGGCATCACGCTTGTGAAGAATAAGGCGCCGTCGGACGGCGAGAGGATCGTGACGACCGGCGGAACAGTTTCGCGGACGTAGAATTGCAGCCCGTCCAGCGTCGATGCGTCGGCCGTGCCGGTCGTGCCGGCGCTGTTGACGGCCTCGACGGTTATGTTGTAATAGCCGCCTGGATTGTTGTATGACGTCGCGCCCGGCGCGGTCACGGTCGCCGTGTACTGCCCCGACGCGCCCGTGGCGCTCAGCGTGTACCATGTCCCGTTGATTTGGGCCCGGACTTGCGTGATTGCCATTCTTTATCAACCTTTCTGTGATCGTTTGCGCTATGCGCTGGATTTGACATATCTGCGGCCGGATTCGCTTCGCATGCTTTGCCGCCCGGGAAGGCTTCCGTGCGCGTGAACCGAAAACCGAACGGCGGTTATGCGAACCGACCTCCGCGTCGCTTTATGCTTCTGCCTGCGGCTCTCCGGCATACATCTCGCCCGCGCAGACCACCGGCGGCTCGACCCATACCGTCCGCTCGGCGACGGTGACGACAAGCACGGCCGTCCCGTTGGCCTCTGCCGGGTTCGGCGTGAGCGCCGCACTTTCGATTTGGGGTATCGATACATACGGCATCACAGCACCTCCACATCTGCGGCGATGGTGTTCGAGAGCGTGAGATCCATCCGCACGATGTTGCCCGTTTTCGTGCCTCCCCACGGGTTCGGCAGTGTGACCGCGTCCCCGAGCTTTTCGCCCCGCCATACGATTTTGGCGCGTGCGGTATCCCGTTTGGCGTAGTGATTGTATACCCGCTGCGCGACGGCCTGCCCGTTCGCCGCAGATACGAGCGACGCGTCGGTGATTTCAATCACGTTCGGCTTGGTATTTGCGGTCACATTCGGGTTTTCTATCGTATATACGGTTTCCGTATCATCATAACGCACGCCGTCTATTGTAACATTTCCGTTTGCGTTCTCCGTATATGCATGCGCTGTGACCTTGACTGCCGTAACAACGGCGGAGACGTCAACGGATGCACCGATATATACATAGTCGGAATCTATGCTCTCGGATACGCTCGACGGTGAAAAGATGCGGATCGCATCCCCGCTGTCCGCTGCCGCACAAGCTCCGACAGCAAACAAAACCTGCTGTAAAGCTTCACGCTTCGTCGCACCGAGCAGCGCACCCGTCAACCGCTGGTCAATAATGGCAGTATCCTCCAAATCATACATAATGTCAAATTGGCCGCCGACGATTTTCGCTATTATATTGCGCGCAGGGTAACTATTGTATATCCCGCCCGGATAATCGGCGTCTGCATCCAGCACGCCGATGGCGTCCTCAGCGCTGATGCTGTATGTATGCTTAGAAATGCGTTTGACAGACGACAGGTAATATACCCCGACCGTCGTTTCCGACTCCGCCTGCTGTCCGAAGCCGGAGCAGCGCACCTCGAACGGCTGCCTTTCCTGGAATATGTATTCGATGTCCTCCGCGCTGTCCAGAACAAACTCCAGCGTCCCGACGGGAAGGCCGGCCGCAAGCAAATCGGTCTGCGCGATGATTTTCGCAGACCGAATCTGCGTCATGTCGAACACCCGGTTCACGCCGATGACGACCTGCGACAGCTTGGCATACCGCTTCGGCAGCGCGGTTTTGTTCAGCGTGATCTCGATTTTATCAAACCGCTCGACCGTCGTCCGGCAGAAATACACGCCCGCGTTCGGAGAAAAGGCTTTTTCGGTCAGCAGCGCGCCGTCGCGGTACCAGTCAATCAGCACGTCGCTGCAATACCCGCCGTATGCGCCCGTGTCGAACAGCAGCGTGACGCCGAGCGAGGTATACTGCCCGTCCAGCGTCAGCGTGATGACCGGCGCGGGGTCGAGAACGCAGTCTTCGCCGCTGAGGGAAGCCGACCAGTAGGGCTCGACGTCGTCCGCGTACAGCCTTTGCAATCCGTCGAGCGTCCACGCGTTGCGCTCCAGCGTGGCGATTTGCGATACATAACTCCCTTCCTCCGCCAGCATCGTCGGGTCGGAAAACGCCAACGCCTGCGTCGCGGCGACCGACGCGCCCTCCGCAGCGCCGGGGGCGATGTCTTTGTACAGGATGGTCGTTTTGCTCATTGCGGCTTCACCCTCGCGTCGATGGGGACAAAGCTGACGCTGATCTCGCCCCAGTAATTGACGCCGCCGGACACATAGTCGAGCGCCTGCGTGCCGCTGGTGTAATACGCCTGATAGGAAATCGCCGTCTGGCCGTCGGCGGCCTCGAGCAGCACGCTGTCGTCCACCGAATGCGCGACGAGATAGTCCCAAAACGCGTCCAGTCCGGCATAGTTGTTTCCGCGGCGGAAAACCGTGATCGTGTGCCCGACGTATGTGCCGATAATGTCGCGCGTCATCAGGCCGGACATCGTCCGCCCCGCGTTCGAGCCGTCCACGACGTTGAAATTCCGCGCATAGGCGGAGATTGCCACGTCCGCGTCAAAGCTCTGTCCGTTCAGTTTGATGTAGCTCATCGGTTCACCTCTTGTCTGCTCTTCGTCTGTCTTATCCGAATTGGTATCGGTTCGTCAGGCTCGTCCCCAGCCGCGCCGATTCGCCCTGCACCGACGGGTAGCTCCGCAGGGACGGTACCGTGGTCCTTTTCACGCCGAGCGCATCGTCGAGAACGCCTTATGTCATGTATTTTGACAATTCCATCTCCTTTATCAAACCATTCGCTCTTTATCGCCAATTATCTTGACAATAATATAACACGGCTTCCATTATTTGTCAAGTAATTTGGCATATATTATCTAAAAAATCTTGACTGTCAAGATTTTTGACGTTATAATACAAATGAGGTGTGTAACGTGAAATTGCAAGAAATACGGAAGCAAAGGAAAATGAGTCAGGCCAAGCTGGCTGAGAAATTGGGCGTATCCAGAAGCACGGTTTCCATGTGGGAAATCGGAGCGAGTCAGCCCGACAACGATAATCTTCTGCAGCTTGCACAAATCTTGAACATCAGTCTGGACGTCCTTTTAGGGAACGACGCTTCCTCGGCGGAGGATGCATCGTATGTCCTGCCCGTTCAAATCAAAAGGGTCCCCCTGCTCGGCAACATCGCCTGCGGAGAACCGATTTTTGCGGAAGAGGAGCACGGGGAGTATATTTACACCTCGGATGCACTGGATGTGGATTTCTGCCTGCGCGCACAGGGGGACAGCATGATCGGCGCGCGGATTTACGACGGGGATATCGTGTTCGTCCGCCGGCAGGACATGGTGGACGACGGCGAAATCGCCGCCGTGCTCATCGGGGACGAAGCGACGCTCAAGCGCGTTCGGTACGACAAAGAAGCGGAAACCCTGTCCCTGTACCCGGAGAACCCGAAGTACAAAACCATGCATTTTTCCGGCGAGGAATTGGAGGAAATCAAAATTCTCGGCAAAGCCATAGCCTTTCAGAGCGTAATCCAATAAGCAGCGCTGAAACAACGTAACGAAAGAGGCAGCGTTGAGAAAGTGTTCGGGATGAAACGGCGCGTTGCATTTTTGGCCGTTCCCTTTTCTGCGCTTGGCGGCACGTTTAACGGCGTGGTCAAATTCCAGTGCAGCATCTGCGGCGATACATAAGGCAGCATTCAAGCGCAGGCAAAAGGACACATTTGGCAGGAGGCCGCCTGCACGCAGCCGAAGTCCTGTACCGTCTGCGGCGCAGACCCATTGCGGGGCAGATTGGACAAACAAAACCATCGAACGCGCGAAGCGCTGCTTGGACATTATGCCGATGCCGAGAGAACGACTGAAAGGCCAATTTGAATGCGAGAAATTTGCAGACGACCAATTAGAAGAAGCACGAAAAGCGGTCGGGTATTAGTCGGCATCCGGAACGGAAAGCGAAGCAAACGTCTGCGTGCACCAAATGCCGGGCCGCGCTGCCGTAAGGGGACAAATACGGTCCGCAGTGCGGGAAGAAGCAGGTCAAGGAGGTGCGCAAAGCACGCAAGCGCGCCAACGGCCTCGGCATCTCCCGCAAGACGCCGGACGCGCCGGACTGCCGCAAAAGATACTCGGGCGCTTCGATTCCTCAACCACGGCAAGCCTTCATACGCGCACGGATACACAAGCGCGCGTCGACGCGGTCGAAAACAATACGCCATTCCCCAAAACAAAAATGCACCACGATCGAAGCACGAAAGCCCCTGCGCCCCTCCTAAGTTGAAAGAATGCCTCCCTCCCGATGCAGGGAAACAATGCGCTTTTCCCGATGCAGAAAAAACGCGTCCCTCCTCTACGCAGGAAGAATGCGCCCTGCCAGAAATAGGAAAGCAGCGTATCCGCCCAAAGCATAAAAACCATATACCCGCCCCAAAGCAGGAAAAGAATGTCTCCTTCCCGTAATGAAAAAACAACACGCCTCTCCCGAAGCAAAGCGGGATGGCGCGTTGTTTGCGGCCGCGTCAGCAGCGCATTGCATAGGCCGATTGTCCGGCAATGCGAAGCGGAAAAAGCCGTTGCAAATACAAAAGATTTGAATCGCACAGACGATGTGATGCTCTCAAACGATAATGGTTCGGCAAAAACCATCGGCAGCCCATAACGGAAAATTTGATGTGCCGCCGGCCGGACGATCGGGCTGCGCACGGCAGGCACGCCGCCGCTGTTCGCATAGGGCGTGACGGCCGCGAACGCCGCGTCGGTCAACGCCCCGCAAAGCAAGGGAAAGCGCCGCGGCCCGTTTTTGCCGAGCCGACCGCACAGAAGAGAACGGTTCGGTTGCCTGCGCAGACGTTTTCCCGGGAAACCGCGAAGGCGTCTGCAAGGAAGCCGGGTCAATTGTTATGTAAGAACGTGCCGGTGCAAAAGCGATGGACATGACGTCCGGCGAAAAGACGTCCCGCGCTCCGAGGAACGCGCAAATCGATTCGGAAAAGGCCCGACTGCGCGATAAGCCGCCGCGCAATTCGAGCCTGCCCCGGCGTTACGTTTCGGCGGCTTCGCCGTTTTTTCTTCGCCTTTCACACGGACATTGCGCTCCGGCGTATGCCTGTCCCCTTTTTTCACGACGCGGGAAACAACGCTCCGTCCAAGGCCCGCTTCAACCGTTACAGCCTCTGCAACCTCCGCAGCCCCGACAAAACGGCGCGCCATCGCCCCCCCGCGCAGAAGAAATAAGCGGGGCGCTTTCCCCTGCGGCGCAGCGGCAGCGGCGCACCCGCGCGCGCCAGCGCCCCGCGCTTTCCCGACGCCCGCGCGGCCGCGCGGGCGTTTTTTACCATCGGTTTATGGAGAAGGCTAAAGCGGCTTCGACGGCTTTAGCGCCGCCCGCCGTCCGGCGGCGGCCTGCCGCTGCGCTTCGGCGCGGCGCGCTGCGGCACGGCGGCGCTGCTTCTGCAATCTGGTCAGGTCAAGCAGAAAGCGGTTGAAGCGGCTGTTGGCATAGGTTTCGTTATAGATGCGCGTGAAATTGCTGCCCTGCGGACGGCGTCCCGTCCCCAGAAAGAAGGCGAAGATCGCCGGTCCCAGCGTGAGCGCGCAGACGGCCACGGCCACCGGCGTCACCACGTCCGATTCCGCCGCCCGCCCGATCGCGAGCGGCAGCAAAATGCAGGCCAGCGCCTCCGCCAGCATACAAAACGCGATTTTTACAGTCCTCATCCTTGCTCATCTGCCTTTCGTTCGGTTTGTTCGGATCAGGGGCCCCTGCCGACAAATCCAGTATAGCAGACAGGATGGGAAAATTTTGTCGCATTATCAGGAGTGACGTAATTTTCCCTTGTTTTGGCTATGGGAATATACACCAAGCCTTTTTGCGCCTTGCATTAGCGAACCGAGAATCCCCCCCGGCTTTAGCCGTGGGAAATGTCAATTCCTTTCTACCCGATATGATTTTGCGTTACCTGTGCGTTGCATCTCATTATAGGATACAATAAAACAGAACAAAACCGAAAGGGGACTTCAAGAATGGCAGACATGGTCAGCTTCTCAATCCGAGTAAACCCGAAAGTCAGAGACGAAGCGAACGCGTTATTTGAATCTCCGGGACTTGATTTCGCAACAGCAACGAGAATATTCTATCAAGCGGCCATCGATTGCGGCGGCTTCCCGTTCGAGGTGAAAAAGAAACTTCTCAACGAAGAAACAATAAAGACATTACGGGACGCGGAGCGCGGAATCGGTATGTCGGAACCGTTTGACACGGCGGCCGAGCGGATGGAGTGGCTTTATACCGACGATTCAAGCGACGCGGCAATGCAAGCGCGGCTTCCGGCTCGCTATGAAGCGTGGTTGCAATCCTGCATCAATGGAGAAAATCGGGAATCGATTCGCGAACGAGATACCCTTGCCGCCGGCGCCAAGAGATCGCCGGCCGGCCAGCGCAAAGCGCTGCGCCAACGCAGGGGAGGCCGCATCGCGCCGGACCGGCTGCTCATATACAGCAGCCGAGGGAAACGCATACTCGAACTGAGCCGAACAAGCGCTCACAGCGGCTTATTTCGATGGTCACGAACAATGGCGGCGGCGGGGCAGGGCGAAGCCGTCCCATCCCGCCGCTTGCTTCGTTTTACCGTATGGACCGTGTCTCGCGTCCTCTAACGGCTTATCGTGTCGAATATCGTTTTGCCATCTCGGCGGTGACGGCGGCCAGCTCGTCCGGGGTCAGCTGCACGGCGTTGTTGGGCGCACCGGCGGCAGGGTAGACCACGTCATAGCGCTTGAGGCTCTCGTCCAGGAACACGCGCACCCCTTCCGGCAGGGCAAAGGGGCAGACCCCGCCCTGGGGATGGCCGGTGAGGCGCTCCACGTCCTCCACGGGGATGAAGCGGGCCTTTTCGTGGAACAGATCCTTGAACTTGCGGTTGTCCAGACGGGCCAGTCCCATGGCCACCACCAGCACGGGACCGGTGGAGGTGAGGATGGACAGCGTCTTGGCGATACGGCCCGCCTCGCAGTGCAGGGCTTCGGCCGCCAGCGCCACGGTGGCGCTGGAGACGGTGAACTCGCGGTAGCGGTCGCCCAGACCGTGGGCGGCCAGTTGGGCCCTGACGGCTTCGGTGCGCATGGCTGGATGCTCCTTGGCTGAAACATGCTCCGTTGTTGCCGGTGATGGCAGCATGCCGGAGGCGGGATCTCCCCGTCCGGGCGGGGATGAAAAAAGGGGCCTGCCGGGCAGGCCCCTCCGGTATGGTTACAGGGTGATGGGCAGGGGGCCGAAGCTGGCCTCGTAGCGCTTGCGGAACTCGTCCTTGCTGAAATGGTGTTCCTGCGTGCCCAGCTGCTCGATGGCGTAGCAGGCGCTCACCGCGCCCAGCTTGGCGGCTTCGGGCATCTCCAGGCCGCAGACCAGGCCCTTGAGCAGGCCCGCGCGGTGGGAGTCGCCCGCGCCGGTGGGATCCTTGACGCCGTCGCAGGGGATGGCGGGCACATGCACGTCCACGCCCTGGGCATTGCGGATGCGCTGGCCGTCGCCGCCCAGCGTGGTCACCAGCCAGCCGGTCATGGCCACCAGTTCTTCCTCGCTCTTGCCCGTCTTCTTGCAGACCATGCCCAGCTCGTAATCGTTGGTCACGCAGGCATAGGAACCGCGGATGGCGTCGCAGAGGTCGTCGCCCGAAAGCACGGGCAGCTGCTGGCCGGGGTCGAAGATGTAGCGCACGCCCTTTTCACGGAAGAAGCCGGGCAGGCGGCGCATGTCGTCCACGCTGCCGGGGGAGACGATGGCCCAGTCCTTGGCGGGATCGAGGTTGGGGAAGGTGTAGGTGGCGGGCTGGCTCATGGCGCCGGGGTAGAAGCCCGTGATCTGGTTGTTGTTCTGGTCCGTGGTGATGTAGCACAGGGCCGTGAACACGTCGGAATCGCGCCGGATGCCTTCCAGCGACAGGCCCAGCTTTTCCCAGGCCGCCGCGTAACCGGTGAAGTCGCGGCCGGCGGCGGAGACGACGATGGGTTTTTCGCCCAGCAGGGCCAGCGTGTAGGCGATGTTGCCCGCGCAGCCGCCGCGGCGTTCGTCCATGCTGTCCACCATGAAGCTGACGCTCAGCATGTGCAGCTTGTCCATGAGCACATGGTCCTGCAGGTTGCCGCCAAAGGTCATGATGCGGTCAAAAGCCAGGGAACCGGAAACATAAATGGCCATCTTCGTTCCTTTTATTCGTTGAGCTGCCCTGCGGGCAGGCTGTTTTGGGCGATCCAGTCCAGGAAGGGCGCGTTGCCCTTCTCCAGCGGCATGCCCACGATACAGGGCACTTCATAGGGATGGGCCGCCTCCACGGCGGCACGAAAATCTTCCCACGCTGCCCGGCTGACCTGGGCCAGCAGCAGGCATTCGCGGCTTTCGCGGACCTTGCCTTCCCAGCGATAGATGGAAAGGGCTCCGGGCAGGATGTTCACCCCGGCGGCCAGCCGTCGTTCCACCACCAGATGGGCCAGGGTTCGGGCAGTCGCTCCGTCGGGCACAGTGACACAGGCAAGCAGGCTCATGGCGTCCTCCTGTTCGGGAAGTGGGAAAAGCGGACAGAAGATACACCAGCGGGCCGTAAAAACCAAGCGTGCCCCGCCTTGCTCCCCCTGTCTTCCTGTGGCATAGCAGGCCCATGAGCGTAAAAAAATCCCTGCCGCGCGGTGCCCTGGCCCGCGCTGAAAAAGTCCTGGCGGCCCTTCAGGCCCGCTATCCCCGTCCCGCGACCCATCTTGAAGCCGACAACGCCTGGGAACTGCTGGTGGCTACGGTGCTGGCCGCCCAGTGTACCGACGCCCGCGTCAACACCGTGACCCCGGAGCTGTTCCGGCGCTGGCCCGGCCCGGCCGAGCTGGCCCTGGCCACGCAGGAAGAGCTGGAAAGCGTCATCCGTTCCACGGGCTTCTATCACAGCAAGGCCCGCAACCTGCTGGGCGCGGCGCAGCGCGTGGTCTCCGTCTATGGCGGCGAGGTGCCGCCCCGTCTGGACGAGCTCATCACCCTGCCCGGCGTGGCCCGCAAGACCGCCAATGTGGTGCTGTTCGGCGCCTTCGGCATCAACGAGGGCCTGGCCGTGGATACCCACGTCAAGCGCATCAGCTATCGTCTGGGCCTTACCGCCCACACCGATCCCGTGGACATCGAACAGGATCTGATGCGCCTCTTCCCCCGTGCCGAATGGGGCGACGTCAATCACCGCATGGTCTGGTTCGGCCGCGATGTCTGCCACGCCCGCAGCCCCCGCTGCGCGGAATGCGAGATGGCCGACTTCTGCCCCCGCCGCGAACCGCCCAAGGGAAAATAGCTGTTGGGGAAAAGAACGTGGGGGAAGGGGGGAACTTTGGCTAGCGCACAAAGTTCCCCCCTTCCCCCACACCCCCATCCTCCTTCAAACGCGCTTTATCCGTTCCTCTCCATAATCGCCGAACACGGCTCTTGGGGAGTCCCTCGGCTTCTCCTCTCGCGCATGTCAGCCAGTTCCCGGTCCGCTGGGGCCTTCTTTTCCTGGGGCGTCTTGGCCGGCCTGAAGTGAGCGGGGCAGGGAAGGCTGGGCGTCCGGCTCCGTGACAAAAAAATAGCCCGGCCTCCATGGAGACCGGGCTGTTGTCGTTATCGGGAAAGGGCTGTTCCCGGAGAGAGCCGGGACAGGCTCACTTGCGGTCCACCCACCATTTTTTGTCCACGCGGCCGTACCACCAGCGGTTATGGTCCGTACGCAGGATGACCTCGCACAGGGCCTGGGCCTGCGGGCTGCGCAGGCGTTTGACCGCGCTTTCCAGCCAGTCGGCGGCAAATTTGTTGCCCTTGTCCAGCTCGGCCTTGAGGTTGCAGATCAGGTCCAGCTGGTCGGCATCGTGGGCCAGGCGTGCCTCCAGGCTCTGGCGTTCCTGCAGTTCGTCCCAGCCCTCGAGGATGTCCTTCTCCAGTCCGGTGCCGTCCACGGCGTCCTGCAGGGCATCGCGGTCGCGGCAGGTGTCGTAGCGGTGGTTCACATAGTTGAAATCGCCGGTACGTGCTTCATGCAGATCGTGGAAAAGGCAGAGGAAGGTCACGCGGGCGGCATCGGCACCCGCCAGTTTGGCCAGGGTGTAGCCGATGACGCTGGTACGGTAGGAATGCTCGGCCACGTTCTCGCTGCCGGAGCCCAGGAAGGCATAGCCGCTGCGCGGCGTGTGGCGCAGATGTCCCGCCTCGTGGAAAAAGTCCGTGATGCGTTCCAGCTGCTGTTCATCAGGCAGGCCCGCTGCGGGCGTGCTTTTGTTTGGGCTGTCCTGTGCCATGTGTGTTTCCTCATGGAGGGAGCGCGGTGCCCCCTCCGTTGCTGATTTGTACGAAAACTGTCCGGCGCGCGCCATCGACCGCCTCTTTTCGTCTTTGCTCAACCGCCGGCAGGCGGTGTTTTTTCGGGGGACGGTCACCCAGGTAAGGCCGTGGCTTTCCGAGCCTCGTCATCCTTCCGAACAAAGCGCGTTGGGGGAGGGATGGGGGGCGGGGGG
>ERZ825384.3905-NODE-3905-length-12592-cov-4.298716_pt1 | contig 12592 bp, 9 predicted proteins | sample MGYA00519931_ERZ825384 | MGnify/ENA primary metagenome ERZ825384 (study PRJEB31778, sample SAMEA3449200) | human gut metagenome | biome: human gut; feature: human-associated habitat; material: faeces | place: United Kingdom | collected 2010/2012 ...
TCACCGACCACACCAAGGTGAAGCTGGTGTCCACCCGCATGGGCCAGACCACCACAAAGGATATGACGCCGGAGACGTTCCGCGAGGCCTACGGCTTTGATCCCATTCACATGATCGACCTGAAGGCGCTGATGGGCGACAGCTCCGACAACATCCCCGGCGTACCGGGCATCGGAGAGAAGACCGCCATGGCGCTGGTGCAGGAGTACGGCAGCGTCGACGCGCTGTACGCGCAGATGCCGGACGTACACGCCAAGCCCGCCGCTCTCCGCAAGCTGCAGGAGGGGGAGGCGTCGGCACGGCACAGCTACTGGCTGGCCACCATCGTCACCGACGCACCGCTGGACTTCAAGCCGGAGGACAACCTGCGCCGGCCCTTCAAGCCGGAGCTGTATGACCTGTTCCTGCGTCTGGAGTTCCAGAAGCTCATTGACAAGTACGGTCTGTCCCCCGAACGCACCACGGAAGAAAAGCCGGCCCGCACAGCCAATGTGGAGATCGTGGAGACGGCGGCGCGGGCAGAGGAGCTGCTGACCCTGTGGCGGGAGGCAAATCATGTCACCGTCTATGGCCTGCCGGATCTCTCTGCACTGGCGGTAGAGTGTGAAGCGGGGAAGGACGCGACCTTGATGGCGGAGCTGTACGAAAGCCGCTACGCCGGGAACTGGCATGATCTGCTGGCGTCGCTGTTCGCGGCGGACATCAAAAAGGTGGGACATCACATCAAGGACACCATGCGCGCCCTGCTGGAGCGGGAGCTGCCCGCCGAGGGTTTCGTGTTCGACACGGCGCTGGCGGCCTACCTTTGTGACGCCACCGCCGGCAGCTACGATATCCCCAAGCTGTTCCTCTCCTTCTACAACGAGGAGCTGCCCAAGCCTGCCCATCTGGCGCCGGAGGCGTTTACCTCCCTGCTGGGGGACGACGCGGCGGCGCAGACGGCTCTCATCAGCTATACCTCCGCCGTGTCGGCGCTCCGAGGGACACTGACGCCCAAGCTGCGGGAGCTGGACATGGAGCCGTTGTACTACGATGTGGAGCTGCCGCTGTGCCGGGTGCTGGCGGAGATGGAGACGGCGGGCTTTCTGGTGGACCGGAAGGCGCTGGCCCAGTACGGCGAGACGCTGCAGGGCGTCATGGACGAGACGGAGCAGGCCGTCTACGCCGCAGCGGGGGAGACGTTCAACATCAACTCTCCCAAGCAGCTGGGGGCCATCCTGTTTGAAAAGCTGGGGCTGCCCCACGGGAAAAAGACGAAAACCGGATGGTCCACCAACGCCGATGTGCTGGAGAAGCTGCGGTACGATGCGCCTATCGTGGCGGACGTGCTGCGCTACCGGCAGTACGCCAAGCTGAAAAGCACCTATGTGGACGGCCTTTTGAAGGTCATCGACCCGGACGGCCGGGTGCGCACCAGCTTCCAGATGACGGTGACGGCCACGGGGCGGCTGAGCTCCACGGAGCCAAACCTCCAGAATATCCCCACCCGCACGGAGCTGGGCAGCCAGCTGCGGCGGATGTTCACCGCGCCGGAGGGCTGTGTGCTGGTGGACGCGGACTACTCCCAGATCGAGCTGCGGCTGCTGGCCCATATCGCCGGTGATACGGAGATGCAGGCGGCGTTCCGCTCAGGGGAGGACTTCCACACCGTCACCGCCTCCCGCGTGTTCCATGTGCCGCCGGAAGAGGTGACACCGGAGATGCGCCGCCGGGCCAAGGCGGTGAACTTCGGCATCGTCTACGGCATCTCCGCCTTCTCGCTGGCGCAGGACATCGGCGTAACGGTGGCGGAGGCCAAGGCGTATATGGAGCGGTATTTTGAGACGTATCAGGGCGTGCGGCAGTATATGACCGACGTGGTGACCAAGGCGGAGCAGGACGGCTATGTCCAGACGCTGATGCACCGCCGCCGCGCCCTGCCGGAGCTGAAAAGCAGCAACTTCAATCTGCGGGAATTCGGCAAGCGGGTGGCACTGAATATGCCGGTGCAGGGCGCTGCCGCCGATATCATGAAGCTGGCCATGGTGCGGGTACACCGCCGCCTGAAGCGGGAGGGCCTGCGCGCCCGGCTTCTGATGCAGGTACACGACGAGCTGATCGTGGAGTGTCCGGCGGCAGAGCAGGCGCAGGTCGAGCATCTGCTGACGGAGGAGATGGAGCAGGCGGTCAACCTGTCTGTTCCCCTGATCGCAGAGGCGCATAGCGGCAAAAACTGGCTGGCGGCAAAGGAGTAAGACATGAAACAGGTAAAGATCGTACCCATGGCGGCGGAGCATCTGGACCGGCTGGAGCAGCTGGAGCGGATGTGCTTCTCCCGCCCGTGGTCCAAGAAGATGCTGGCCGAGGAGCTGGACAACCAGTGCGCCGCCTTTCTGGTGGCGGTGGAGCCGGAGACGGAGAAAGCGGTGGGCTACGCGGGCCTGCTGGTGGTGGCCGATGAGGGCTACATCACCAACGTGGCCGTGGACCCCTCCTGCCGCAGGCAGGGCGTGGCGGCCCAGCTTCTGCAGGTGTTCGACAATTTCGCAAAGGGCAATCATCTGGCGTTCCTGACGCTGGAGGTGCGGCCCTCCAATGCGGCGGCCATCGCGCTGTATGAGGGCTTCGGCTTCCGGGAGGTGGGGCGGCGGCGCAACTACTACGACCTGCCCAAGGAGGATGCTCTCATTCTCACAAAATACTACACGGAGGAGGCGGCACAATGAACATTCTGGCCTTTGAATCCTCCTGCGACGAGACGGCTGTGGCAGTGGTGCGGGACGGACGGCAGCTGCTGTCCGACGCGATTCTCTCCCAGGCGGACATGCACGCCCTGTACGGCGGCGTGGTGCCGGAGATTGCCTCCCGCAAGCACGTGCAGGCCATCGCCGCCCTATCCGACAAGGCGCTGGCCGACGCGGGCCTGACGAAGCGAGACATCGACGCCGTGGCGGTAACGTATGCCCCGGGGCTTATCGGCGCGGTGCTGGTGGGGGTGTCCTTCGCCAAATCCGCTGCCTACGCGCTGGGGGTGCCGCTGATCCCCGTACACCATGTGCGGGGCCACATCGCCGCCAACTATCTGGCGTTTCCGGAGCTGGAACCGCCCTTCGTGGCACTGGCCATCTCCGGAGGCAACACCCTGATCGTGGACGTGCGGGACTACACGGATATGACGGTGCTGGGCGCCACCCGCGACGACGCGGCGGGGGAGTGCTTCGACAAGGCGGCCCGTGTGCTGGGACTGCCCTACCCCGGCGGCAAGCCCATGGACGAACTGGCGCAGCAGTCCGCCGGCGGCAAATATGAGCTGCCCCGTGCCCACGTGTCCGGCGCGGAGCTGGACATGAGCTTCTCGGGCCTGAAAACGGCGGTGGTGAACCTGGCCCACAACGCCCAGCAGAAGGGAGAGGAATTGGACGCCCCCGCGCTGGCACGGGACTTCGCCTGCGCCGTGTCGGGCGAGCTGGTGCCCCGCGCCATGCGGGCGCTGGAGCTGACAAGGTATGACACGCTGGTGGCCGCCGGGGGCGTGGCGGCTAACTCCGTCATCCGCGGGGATCTGGAGCACGCCTGCCGTAAGACGGGGACGCGGCTGTTCCTGCCGCCGCTGCGATGGTGCGGAGATAACGGCGCTATGATCGGCGCGCAGGGCTACTACGAGTATCTGGCGGGCCGCCGTGCCGGACTGGACCTCAATGCCTACGCCACCATGGATCTGGGTACACTGACATAACGTGCAGCCCCGCTCTTTCGGGAGCGGGGCGTTTTCCTGCTCCGATGGCTGGCAGAAGGGGCCGTTATGGTAAACAAGATGGCTGTGCGCGTCGATTTGTGATGTTATGTAAAGTAAAACGTGGAAATTGGAAAAGTGGAAACCGAAGTATGACTGTCGGTGAATCTGGAGAAAAATGCGGAAAAGCATTGAAAATACAGGGAATACATAGCTGTGGAAAACTTTGTGGAAAGTGTGGATAACTCTTTGTAAAAATTATGTCATGTAGGATTATGTAAAATATATGTAAAGGGAACGTCTTGCAGCGGAATAGCGAAATTGTCAGGGAAAAGCGGGGGAATAGGGAAAAGCGAAGCTTTTTCCCAGGGTGTGACGGAAACGGGGAAGGGAGCAGATTTTCGCGGCGTGAGAAAAAACGGCAGGCTTCGATGGGAAGATTACGTTATGTATTATTTCGCCGGAACGGCGAAAAGACGGTTGACGGCGGCACGGGGATATGCTATACTATCATCTGGTATTTCACCGTGCTTGTGTGGCTCAGCTGGCAGAGCAGCTCACTCGTAATGAGCAGGTCGCCGGTTCGAATCCGGCCACAAGCTCCAAAAAAGACGTCCGGAAGGACGTCTTTTTTTAAGCTTGTCCGGAGTCGAAGTTTATCCCCCGTAGGAGGAAATCCGGCCACAAGCTCCAGACTCCTCGCGGATAACGCGAGGCGATAAAATGAGTACAGCAAAAAAGGCCGCCGCAGGGAATTCCCTGCGGCGGCCAGCATCAGCACCGACATCGATCAGCGCCAGCGTGCCCGGCCCGAATTGCCTTTTGTTTTTACTCCCTGCTTCTATGTCTGCGCTGTCTTTACAGGCAGATATCTTTCTCGGCTTCGTCATGCCAGAGACAGCAGGTACCTTTACCCAGACGCTTGGCCCGGTACAGGGCCTTGGTCGCTTTTTCCAGCAGCTCGGAAAAGGGACATTCCTCGTCGCCGCACAGGACGGCGCCGGCGGAGCAGCTGCCGAGAAGCTCCGCACCCGGCAGGAGCTCGCCGATGGCGCGGCAGATCTCGGTACCCTTGCGCCGGACCGCCTCGGCGTTGTCCATGCGGCGGAGGATCACCACGAACTCGTCCCCGCCGTAGCGGCAGAGAATGTCGCCGTTTCTGGTGCGCCTGCGCAGCAGCTCGCCGAAGGCTTTCATCAGCTGGCTGTCGTGGTCGTGGCCGCAGCCGTCGCTGACTTTTTTCAGGCCGCCCAGATCGAAAATATACAGCGCCAGAGGCAGGTCCTCCTGCCACAGGGAATCCAGCGCGGTATGGAGTCCGCGGCGGTTCAGAAGACCCGTCAGATAGTCTCGGCAGGCATGGTTCTGCAGCGTGCGCTCCCGCGCCTTGCGGGTGGATAAGCCGGTCAGCAGCTCCAGCCGCTTCCGCAGACCCATCTGGGTATGGGGCTTTTTGATGAAATCGTCCGCACCGGCGCGCAGGGCCTGCCGCTCCAGCGCTTCGTCCTGCGGCAATGTTACCAGAACAGGGACGTGCCAGAGAGCGGGGCTGGTCTGGATGGCAGACAGCACGTCGAAGGCTCCCTGCTGCGGCAGGGTCATGCTCAGCAGCACGGCGAACGTCTCGTCGCGTTCGTGCTCCGCCACGCAGGCAAGAGCCGTGACCGCGTCGGCGGCCTCCAGCACCTGGTGGAGGCCGGAAAAGGTGGCGCGCACCTGGGCGCGGTAGTCGGGATCCTCGTCCGCCACCAGCAGAGTCTGGGCAGGGCGGGTGAACACCGCGCGGCCCATGATGGCGCGAGAGGGCTCCTCGGTCAGGTATTTTTCAAACTCGGCGCTGGGCATGGGCTTGGCAAAGAAGTAGCCCTGCACGTAGTCGCAGCCGATGTCGCGGATGTGCTCCAGCTGCTCCCGGGTCTCCACGCCCTCGGCCACCACGCTGAGGTTCAGCCGGCGGGCCAGCTCGACGATGAAGCGGAGGATGCCCTGCTCCAGCGGTTTGGCTGTCTCGCTCTGGATGAACTTCATGTCCAGCTTCAGGATGTCCAGCTTCATCTGGTTCAGCATGTTCAGGGAGGAATAGCCGCTGCCGAAGTCGTCCATCTCGATGATGAAGCCCAGGGAGCGCAGATGCGCCACGGTGTCGATGATCTGCTGCGGGTCCTCAGTATAGGCGCTCTCCGTGATCTCCAGATGCAGCAGGGCGGGATTCAGCCGGTACTTTCGTATCAGACCCAGCAGCACATCGGCCACGTCTGCCTGATAGATGTCGGCGCGGGAGATGTTGACGGACACGGGGACGGTGGTGAGCCCGCGGCTCTGCCAGTCGTGGAGCAGGTGGCACGCCTCCTCCCAGACGTAGCGGTCCAGCTGGGTGATGAAGCCGTTCTTTTCAAAGAGGGGGATAAACTCACCGGGGGACAGGAAGCCCATCTCCGGATGGATCCAGCGCACCAGCGCCTCGGCACCGGCCAGTCGGTCGTCCAGCAGGCTGAACTTGGGCTGGAGGTAGACCTGAAACTGCCTCTGGGCGAGGGCACCTTCCATGGACTCGGTGATGACCTGCTCCCGCAGCAGCTTGCTGCGCAGGCTGTCATCGTAGACGGAGAAATGGGCGTTGTACTGGCCACGGATGCTGTCCGCTGCCAGAAAGGCGCGGTCGCACATCTGCTCCACAGAGACGCCTTCGCTGGCCACCTCATACACGCCCCACTTCATAACGGTGTTCTTCGCCGTGCTCAGCATCTGCTGACCGGTCTCCACAAGGTGATCGTAGTTTGCGGTGCGGTGCTCCTGACTGAGCAGGAGCATGAAGCGGTCGGCGTTGAAGCGGCCGCAGATCTCATCGCGGCCCTTGAGCTCCAGGAACATTTTGGCGATCGCGCGAAGCAGGCGGTCGCCGGCGGCGATGCCGAACACATCATTATACAGCTTGAAGTTTTCAACGTTGGAGCAGATGATGGTATACTGCCGCTCCGGATGGGTGCGCATCTGCTCCTGCGCCTGCTTATAGAAGAATTCCTTGCTGTAAAGACCGGTGAGCCGATCATAGCGGAGCTGGTTGACCATGGCTGCATTTTCCCGCAGGTTGATGAGGCTGGCCACGCGGTGCAGGATGATCTGGGGGCGGTAGGGCTTGGGCACGAAGTCCGTGGCGCCGTGCTCCAGCGCGGCGATCTCGTCGGCCTCGCTGTCATTCTGGGTGGTGACGATGACGGGGATCAGGGCCAGCTCGGGGTCCTGCTTCACCAGCTCCAGAAACGTATAGCCATCCATCTCCGGCATCATCACATCCAGCAGGATCAGGGCAATATCGTCCTTGCGATCCCGCAGAAGGTTCAGGGCTGTCTGGCCGCTATCCGCCTCTGTCACGTCGTATTGGCCGGACAGGATCATGCGCAGCATCTCGCGGTTGATCTGGTTGTCCTCCACCACAAGGATCTGTTTCTTCAATGACATCTCTACTACTCCTCTTTTGCTTGTTTGACAGCGATGCCGCGCATCGGTTGGGGGGGAGAGCTGCGCCCGGGCCGCCCGGCTGCCGGCGAAAGGTTTCCGGGGTCATGACGCGTCGCGCCTCAGCTTTTGCTGCCGGTCTCGTCTGGCGCGGGGGATACGCTGCAGCCGCAGCGGCCATGGGCCTTGGCGGCATAGAGGGCGCTGTCCGCCGCCCTGAACAGGCTGCCGCGGAAGTCATTCTCATCGGAGAAGGCCACGCCTGCGCTGAGGGATACCGCGGGGAGGCCGTCCTCCGGTACGGCCAGCAGGCCGTTGATCTCCGCGATTTTATCGGGGATGGTGTAGTATAGCTCGCGGCTCATATCCACCATGATGACGGCAAATTCGTCGCCGCCGATGCGGCACACGTAGTCGATGGAACGGAAAGTGGTGTGCAGGAGCGCGGCCACCCTTTTCAGGATGCGGTCGCCCGTGTCGTGGCCGCAGGTATCATTGATCTGCTTAAAGACGTCCACATCCGCCAAGATCAGAGCGAAGCTGCTCCGGTCTTTTTCATACAGGCTCAGGATCTGATCGAAGGAACGGCGGTTCAGCAGCTCCGTCAGACTGTCGTGCTCCGCCTGATGCTTCATCAATATCTCCCGTTCCTCATTTTCCTCGTAGATGCTGTTATAGGTCTCCGCCAGCGTCCGCAGCTCCGCTACTCCGTGGATGGGGGCGATGACGCCGTGGCGGATGCTCTCGTTATACTCCAGCAGGGGGCGCACGATGCCGCGGCGGATGACCACGCACTCCAGCAGCATCACTGCGGCGAAGAGTATCACGCAGACGGTGATGGTCCGGAAAATGCGGGCAAACACATCCGCTGCCCGCTGCTGCCGTGCCGTCAGTGTGTCGGTGAACACGGCCAGAGCTGCGTCCACGTCGCCGGCGATCTCGGACTTGGCGTCCTCGTACTCGGGACTGATCAAAAGCTCCTGAGCGCGGTCCATTTTGCCCGAATCGGACAGGGCTGCGTCCGCCGACGACAGGGTCACATCGGACAGCTCCCGGGGCCACCGGGCGGCAGGGGCGGGGATGGCCTCTTCCACCAGACGCATGGCGTAATACTCCGTCTGCATCAGGTCCGTGGAGGCGGACAGCGCCTGCTCCAGCGAGGTCACGGCGTCCTCGCCGCCGTGGAGGGCGGACAGGTCCGCCAGCGCGGTCTCACGGCTGCGGGTGACATTGGCCTCCTCAAAATAGGCGTCGATATAGGCCTGTTCACCGGTGGCGGCGGCCAGCCGCACCCGTCGGGTCAGGGTGTCCGAGCCTGTCTGGAATCGCTGGGTTGCGGCCTCACAGGCGATGTAGTCCCGGGTGGAGCTTTGCAGCACTTCGTATTTCCGAAAGCCCAGAATGGACATGGCGATACAGAGGATCGCCAGTACCGCGGTGATCCCCAGACTCCAGTTGCCCAGCGTCCGTATTTTCAAATTTCCGGCCATGCCAACGCCTCCTTTCCGGGCGCACAGGGCGCAGTCCTCCGAATGAACAGAAAACAAAATCGCACGGGCGTTCTTGACAGTATTTTAACGATATTATACAGCATTCTCTGGAAAAATCTACAAGTAATTTTGTGCAAAGAGGAAAATTTTGCAAATCAAAATTGGAGATTCTGCCGAAGGAGACAAGCAGATGAAAAAGCGTTTCAGATGCCGGAGCGGGCGAAGTGCTATGATCTGCCGGCAGCGGCCGCGCATCAGATATGCTGCATCAGTATGAACCCACCGAATAGAATTGTCAACCTGCCCTCGCCGCTGACAGAAAAAACGCCGCCCCGGCGGGCGGCGTTTCGATGACGGACGATATATACTATGGCTCCTGCATGTCACGTATCACTGTCGGCAGAGCCGCGGTGGGCGTCGTGGCGGCGGCAGACCTGCCGGTAGATCAGCAGGCCGACACCGGCGATGACCAGCGTGGCGAGGAAAGTGACAACGGCGAACTGGTAATTCTGCATGCCCAGAGCATCGCCGCCCACGGTGGACGTGACGATGGAGGGGATGCGGCCCACGGAGGCGATCAGCAGCCAGGAAGACCAGCTCAGGTCCGTGAGGCCCGCAAAGTAGCACAGCAGGTCCTTGGGTGTGCCGGGGACGGTGAACACCAGCCACAGCAGCGCTGTCCGCTTGGGGGACGTGCGCAGAAAGGACAGCTTTTCCAGCTTCTCCCTGGGGAAGAACACCTCCACCAGCGGGATACCCCATTTCCGCACCACGGCGAACACCGCCACACTGCCCAGAATCGAGCCCAGCAGGCACAGCACCGTGCCCCACACGGCGCCGAAGGCGTAGCCTCCCGCGATCTCCAGCGGTTCGCCGGGGATGATGGCTACCAGCACCTGCAGGAACACCATGCCCGCGTAGGCGGCCATGCCCCAGACGCCGTGACCGGCCACCCACTGGCGGAACGCCTCCGGCTCCCTGGCGAAACGGACCATGGGACGGCCCGCAAACCAGGCCAGCGCCGCAGACAGCAGGACAAAAATGACGATCGCGCCGCCGGACAGCAGTTTTTTCTGTTTTTCAGTGAACGCGCGGTGCTGTTTCATGTGTGCGGGCCTCTTTCGTGGAAATATAGTTCATCATGCTGCATGGTATCCTACCACAAAAAACGGGGGAATATTTGAACGAATCATAAAGATTTCCTTAAACGGGGAAAGAGAGCCGCAGCGCAGCCCTCTTTTTGCGTGATGAAGAAGTTCAGCGGATACCGGCGATAAAGCAGGCAGGGTCCGCCGCCAGCTGGCGCCTGGCCCATGCCAGCATGGCGTAGGTGTTGACGGCGGAGGTGACGACGCCCGCGCCCCAGTGGTCAGCGGTGACGCTGCGCAGGAAGTCGTCCGGCGCGGCGGTGCGCACGTAGTAGGGGTGGGCCTCGGCGGAGCCGTCCAGCTGGGCGGTGTCGGCCTTGCCGGTGTAGAAGGACTTGTCACCGGACAGGATGGTCAGACAGTCCTGCACCACATTGGAGGCGGTGGGGAAGCGGCCCGCGCCCTGACCGAAGAAGCTCTGGCGGCCCACGCGCTCGGCGGTGCAGGTGATGAGGTTGTAGTTGGCGGGCACGGCGGCCTCCGGTTCACCGGCGTCCACCAGCGTGGGCTCCACATAGGCACAGACGCCGTTTTCCGTGGACTCCGCTGCGGCCAGCAGCTTGCACACGAAGCCGTGGGCCTTGAAGGCGGCAATGTCCTCCGCCGTGACGGTGCGGATGCCGAAGGTGGGAATGGCCGTCTCCTCCAGTACTGCGTCAAAGGCGATGTTGGCGGAGATACACAGCTTCCGGCGGATGTCATCACCGTCGATATCGGCGGAGGGGTCCGCTTCCGCGTAGCCCAAGTCCTGCGCTTCCTTGAGAATGGCGGGGAAGTCCACGGGGGACTTGTGCATGGCGTCCATAATGAAGTTGGTGGTGCCGTTCATGATGCCGCCCACGGCGCCCACGGTGTCCAGCCGCTTGACACGGGCCAGATTCACCAGCCACGGGATGCCGCCGCCCACGGCGGCGGTGCAGCGCAGGGCCACGCCCTTTTCCTTTGCCAGTGCCGTCAGCTCCGGATAGTAGGCGGCAATCAGGGCCTTGTTGGCCGTGACCACGTTCTTGCCCCGCTCCATAGCGGCGCTGACGTACTCGTAGGCGGGGTGCAGCCCGCCCATGACCTCCACCACCGTGTCGATGGCGTTATCGGTCAGAATGTCGTTGAAGTCGTAGGTGGCCAGGCCCTCCGGCAGGCTGGCCTTGGGGCTGCGCAGCAGCACACGGGAAACGGCGATGTCGCTGCGGCTCTGGGTCAACTCCAGCACGCCGCCGCCCACCACGCCAAAGCCCAGCAGTCCGATGTTCATTGGGAAGTACCCCCTGTCAGTTGATTTTGCTCCATTGTACCCAGCCGCAGACAGGTTGTCAACAGGAAAAATGCCTGTACCAGCGGCGGTACAGGCATTCGGTTCACTGCATCAGACGCAGGATCTCCGGCTGGGAGACAAGTCCGATGGATCTGTTCACCAGCTGGCCGTTCCGGAACACCAGCAGGGTGGGGATGCTCTCGATGCCGAACTGCATGGCAAGGGCCGGTTCCGCGTCCACATCCACCTTGACGATCTTGAAATCGTCCCGATCGGACAGGGACTGCAGCACGGGGGCCAGCATCCGGCAGGGACCGCACCATGCCGCCCAGAAGTCCACCAGCACCGGCTTGTCCGCGTGCAGGACCTCCTGTTCAAAGCTCTGCGTCGTTGCGTGTACAATGGCCATGACACGTCCTCCTTTGTGGATGATTTTCTTTAGTATATGGAATGTTCTGCCGAATATCAGCGGCATATGCAACAATCAGACGGTTTTTTCCAGACAGACCAGCTGTACGCCGGGGATACCGTTGAAGCTGCCGCCGATGATGCCTGCCTCGATGTAGCCCAGACGGGCGTACAGGGTGCGGGCGGGGGTGTTGCGGGCATTGGTGTCGATGCGCAGGCAGTTCCGCCCCGTCTCGCGGCCCAGCTGCTCGTAGAACCGGACGAAGGCGGTGCCATACCCCTTGCCCTTGACGGCAGGGTCCACCACCAACGTGTGGAGCACCAGCACCCGCTCCGGCGGGGCCTCGTACTGCCAGGGACACTGGGCGTACTGGGGCATCTGGTGCTGGTCGATCTTGGCGGCAGCGGTGACGCGGCCCTCGTCCTCCAGCACGTAGAGGGTGCCGGCGGTCAGGGCGTCCAAGGCCGTCTGCTCCGTGGGGTAGATGCCGCGGGTCCAGCCGGTGGTCAGCAGACCCTGCTCCTCACGGTCCAGCAGGGCATTATAGATGGCCGCGATGGCGGGGATATCGGCGGCGGTCGCTTTTCGGATCATCATGTTGTTCACCTCACCGGCATTATAGCATCCGAAAGCGGCGCTGTCACCTGCTTTTTCGCGGAAAACCGGCTCCCCGTCAGACGGAGAGCCGGTTTTGTTATCGGTACAGCAGCCATGCCGCCAGCGCGATCTGCGCCAGCAGGATCGCGGGGATGCCCCAGACGAAGTACCAGTGCTTCGTCTTGTGACGGAACGTCCGCATGCCCAGCAGAGCCCCGATGCTGCCGCCCAGCAGGGGCAGCAGGAACAGCGTCTTTTCCGGTACGCGCCACACGCCCCGCTTGGCGCGGCTCTTGTCGATGCCGTACACCGCGAAGGTGGCCAGGTTGATGACGATGAGCCACAGGGCCAGTACACCGGCGGGGGTGGTCAGGAGCTCCTTCACCGTCAGTCGGCGTTACGCAGCTTGCTGAGCTCCACTGCGGTGGCAGTGGCCAGACGGGCGTTGTTGTACACCAGCTGGATGTTGGCAGCCAGGCTGCTGCCGCCGGTGATGTCCTTGATCTTGGCCAGCAGGAAGGGCGTGGT
>ERZ825384.3906-NODE-3906-length-12590-cov-4.840048_pt1 | contig 12590 bp, 8 predicted proteins | sample MGYA00519931_ERZ825384 | MGnify/ENA primary metagenome ERZ825384 (study PRJEB31778, sample SAMEA3449200) | human gut metagenome | biome: human gut; feature: human-associated habitat; material: faeces | place: United Kingdom | collected 2010/2012 ...
GGCCTCGCCGTTCACGATCTCTGGCATGCCGGCGTTGGGCTTGGCGATCAGCGGCACGCGCGCGTATTTATGCAGACGTTGGAGCTGCGGCAACATCTGCTCGGGGCCTGCCGAGCAGTTCAGGCCGAATGCGCTTACGCCCATGCCCTCCATCACGGAAAGCGCCGCGACCACGTCCGTGCCGGAGAGGATCTTGCCGCTCTCATCGCAGGTAAAGGACACAAGGATGGGCTTTTTGCTCATGCTGCGGATCGCCAGAACCGCCGCACGCGCATCGGTCAGCGTCATCATCGTCTCAATGACGTAGAGGTCGACGTCCGCCTGCTCAAGGCCCGCCGCCTGCTCGGTGTAAATGTCGACGAGCTCTTCAAACGACGCATCGCCGAGGGGGGCTAAAAAGCGGCCCGTGGGCGCAATATCGCCCGCGACCCATGCTTTTCCGTCCGCCGCCTGCTTCGAGAGCTGCGCGAGCGCTTTGTTCATCTCCTCCGTGCGGTTGAAGATGCCGCGCTCTTCGAGCTTCTGGCGGTTGCCGCCGAACGTCGGCGCGTAGAGCACATTCGAGCCGCTCGCCACATACTTGCGCTGAATTTCAAGGATGCTCTCGGGATGCTCGAGCACCCATTGCTCGGCGCTCATGTCGCCGGTGAAGCCGCGCTTTTGGAGCTCGGTGCCGGTCGCGCCGTCCAAAATCACGGGAAACTGCATTTCCATAGGGTTTTCCTCCATTAAAAATTCCTGTTCGGAGCGATTTTCAAAATGTCAAACTGTCGGTGAACGCGCGGGAAAAGTCGTCGCGCCCGGAAAGCTCGAGATAGCGGCACTTTTCGGGAATCTCCGCGAGCTTTCGCCAGTTTTCCCCGTCGAGCGCCAGCATCGAAGCGCCCGCGAGCGCCGTGTTGCCAAGCGGCCTGATTTTACTAAGGCACGCGCGCGGCAGCATGCCGATGCGCACTACATTCTCGGGCGAGAGATAGTTGCCGAACCCGCCCGCGAGCTCCACACTCGCAATGTCGTCCGCCGTCACGCTGCGCTGCTCGAGCAGCACCCGAATACCGCCTGCCACCGCCGCCTTGGCAAGCTGCAGGTTGCGCACGTCGCGCGCCGTCAGGCTAACGGCCTTCGTCAGGTGAAAGACACCGTTGCCCTGGCCATCCTCGGTCAGATAGCGGCGCATGTCCTCCGGCGCGTCCTGCGGCGGCAGCAGCCGCCCGCTTTCGTCGATCACGCCTCGCTCCAAAAGCACGGCGACGAGGTCGACCAGTCCCGAGCCGCAGATGCCCTTTGCCTCTCCCCCGCCGACAATGTCGCAGAGGAAGCCCCTGTCATAGCTCACATGGCTCACCGCGCCCGTGATGCCCGGCATGCCGCAGCTGATGCCCGCGCCCTCGAACGCGGGGCCCGAGGCGACCGCGCAGCAGAGCGCGCCACTCTCATTTCCCAGCGCCATTTCGCCGTTCGTGCCGATATCGAGAAACAGCCGCAATTCCGGCTGCGCGAAAAGCCCGTCTGCCAACAGTCCCGCCGTGATATCGCCGCCGACATAGCCCGCGACGCACGGGGCAAATTGCACGGGAATGCCCGAAAGCAGCTCACCCGCGCCGTCTTCAAACAGCGTCTCCGGCTGAAACGGCGCGCGGGCGATGGACGCGACCTCGCGCCCGTCGAAAAGGTGCTGCATCACGGTATTGCCCGCAATGACGAGCTCCTTGACTTCATCCGTCTTCCGTCCGGCGGCGGAAAGTGTCTGTCGCAAAAGTGTCTCGGTCTGCGCGCGGATACAGCGCGACAGCTCGCCGAGCCCGTCGGACGCTTCCATCGTGTGCTGGATGCGGCTGATAACGTCCGCGCCGTAGGGCGCCTGCGCGTTCCAGTCCTGAGCCTGCGCGAGCAGCTTTCCGTCTGCGCGGTCGAAGAGCCGCAGCGCCACCGTCGTCGTACCGAGGTCGACTGCCGCGCCAAGGCCCGAGCGGCCCGCCTGCGCCTTCGGCAGTGTGAGCGTGTCCGTCAGGATGACGCCGCGCATCGTCTCGGGCAGGTCGATCCAATCGCCGTCCTGCGCTTTCGTCTTGCAGGCAAGGCGCGGCACGCCATTCACCTTCACGCGGCATTTGCCGCAGCGGCCCTTGCCGCCGCAGGCTGCGGGGATGGAATATTCCGCCCGCCGCAGCGCGGAGAGCAGCGTCTCCCCTGCTTCGAACGGGACCGGCGTGATTTTCGCCCCCTGCTGAACTTGAATGCTTGACACGAGCTTCCCCCACCCATATAATAGATAAATAATGTATAAATAGTATTTTATGCAGAAATAAATTTCATTGTCAAGAGGCATTGCTTATGGCAGACCTTCTCACCCTCACCCACGAGGTCGGCTTCTCCCAGTGCGCACCGGTGAATATGGATGCACTCGATCCGCTCGAAGCCGTTCGCGACATGTGCAAAGCTGACCGCTGCGGCCGCTACGGCAAAAGCTGGAGCTGCCCGCCCGCCTGCAGCACACTCGAGCAGGCAAGGGCGCAAATCAAGCGCTATTCGCAGGGAATTTTAGTCCAGAGCACCGCGCAGCTCGAGGATGAATTTGATTACACTGGTATGACGTCGCTCTTGGAGGCGCATAAAAAGCGCTTTTCGACCTTCGCCCGTCAGGCGCGGCTCTTATATCCCCACTGCCTGCCGCTGACGGCGGGCACATGCACGCTCTGCCATACCTGCACCTATCCGGACCGTCCCTGTCGACATCCCAAGCAGCGGCTTTCCTCGATGGAGGCCTACGGGCTGTTCGTCAGTGACGTCTGCGTCCGCTCAAACCTCGCCTACAACTATGGTCCCCGCACTTTGACCTACACAGCCTGCGTGCTGTATTGATAAAGGAGATCTTCCCCGTGTCTACCCCGAAAGGAATTTTTCTTGAACTCATCAAGCCCGACGGCCAGCCCGAGCGTCAGCTCTGCCAGTATGAAGCGCTGCACATGTGCCTCACGGACCCCATCAACACCTATCTTCGCGGCAACCGCAAGCGCGGCTCCGTGAGCAAGGACCGCTGGGGCACGACCATCAGCTTCCCCGAAGATGCGCCCGGCCCCATCCCCGTCCACACACCGGAGCTGACGGTCTGTCCCGATGTGACACACTGGAAGGACACCGTCCACGTCCCCGATCTGAGCGTCTGCTCCGAGGGCTGGGAGGAGTGCCGCACGCGCTCGCGCGCCGCCGCGGACGCCGAGGGCAAGCTCCTCGCCGGCTTCATGGGCACAGGCATTTTTGAGCAGTGCCACTTCCTCATGGGCTTTGAAGATACGCTGACCGCGCTCTATGAGCATCCCGACGAGATGCACGAACTCATCGAGACGATTACTCAGTACCGCCTCGATTATGTCCGCCGCCTGATCGACGGCCTGCAGCCCGATGTCATCTTCTCCCACGATGACTGGGGCACGAAAAATGCCCTCTTTATGAAGCCCGACATGTGGCGCGATTTTTTCAAGGAGCCCTACCGCCGCTTTTATGGCTACATCCGCTCGCGCGGCGTCATCGCCATCCACCACGCCGATTCGTACCTCGTCCCCATCGTGGACGACATGGCCGAGATCGGCATTCAGGTCTGGCAGGGCACGCTGCCGGAGAACGACATCCCCGCCCTCCAGCGCCACTTAAGCGGCAAGCTCACGCTCATGGGCGGCTTCGGCGCGGCCATCGACCGCGCGGATGCGCAGCCGGATGAAATTCTCGCCTACGCAAGAGACACGCTCGCGCGCTGCTGCCCCGGCGGGCACTTCATCCCCTCGATCACCTACGGCCTTGCCGGTACGGTCTTCCCGCACGTGGATCAGTACCTCGATCAGGCCGTGAACGAGTACAACGCGGGGCTGCACATCCCCGTCACGCCGCTCCCCGCCGTGCCGAAGCGTGAGATCGGTGCCGCAAAGGCCGAGGTGGTGCAGGCCGCAGCCTCCGCGCAGGAGTCCGCCGATGTGTTCGAGAACATCGCCCGCGCGCTCGAGCGCGGCCAGCAGAAAAAGCTGCTCACCCTCTGCCAGCAGGCACTCGACGAAGGCCACGAGCCGGGCGACATTCTCTCCAAGGGCATGATCATCGGCATGAACCGCCTCGGCGAGGCGTTCTCCGCCAACCGCGCGTTCGTTCCCGAAATGCTCATGGCCGCGCGCTGCATGTCCGCCGCCACGGAGCTTCTGAAGCCCCTGATGGTCGGCGAGGGCACCGAGCCCGTCGGCCGCGTGTGCCTCGGCACCGTGAAGGGCGACATGCACGACATCGGCAAGAATCTCGTCCGCATCATGATGGAGGGCAGCGGCATCGAGGTCTTTGACCTCGGCGTAGACACGTCGGCGGAGCAGTTCGTCAGCACCGCCGTGGAGAATCACTGCGGCGTGATTGCCTGCTCGTCGCTGCTGACCACCACGATGGAGGAAATGCGCGAGGTCGTCAAGCTCGTCCACGAGCGCGGCCTGCAGGACCAGATCAAGGTCATGGTCGGCGGCGCGCCCATCAGCCAGAGCTTCTGCGACGAGATCGGCGCAGATTACTACGCCGAAGATGCCGGTGCCGCCGCCCGCGAAGCCGTCGCCATCCTAAAAGCACAGAAGGCGTCATAAACAATTACAATACATCAAAAAGGTCCCGTCCGAAGACGGGACCTTTTTTCTATGCATTCTGTTGTACGGTACGTGTCCTTACTTGCCCGCGTACTCGACCAGCATCTTGAAGAAGTTCAGGCAGGTCTCATAGTCGCACAGGGCCTTTTCGGGGGTCTTGGTGTAAAGCACGAACTTGCAGTCATTCTCGGGGTGGAACTGCACGCCGAGGCAGAACGTCTTATCCTGACGCTCGACCGCCTCGATGATCTCCACACCGTCGATCGTCGCCGTGCTGACGACGGTGAGGTTCGTGCCCTCAACGCCGCCGACCGCCTGGTGGTGCCAGGAGGAGACGTTCTTCAGCTCCGTGGAGCCGACGATCTTATAGAGCCACTTGGAGGCGTCCTTATTGATGACCACATCGTGGCGGGCATAGGTGCGGTCAGGCGCGTCGGCCGGCATTCTGTGCGTATCGTTGTAGGTCTTCCCCTGCTCCTTATAGTAGTTGGGGATATCCTGGATGAACGTGCAGCCGGAGACGATGGACATCACCTGCTCGCCGCGGCAGACCGCGAACGTCGGCACGTCTTTTTCAAGGCAGTAGGCCATGAGCATGTAGTCGGAGATATCGCGCGTGGCGTTGATCTCTTCGCCCTCGTTCTTTTCCTTCTCGGGGACCTTGAACAGAGACGGGCTCACATCCTCGCCGCCGGTGAAGAAGACGCCGTCGATGGCCTGCATCACAGCGCCGACGTTGCTGGCCGTGAGATCCTTTTCCTTCACCTTGTCAGCGTATTCCTGCTTGAGCATGCCGCTCTCTTCGAGATACGCGGACTCGATCTTACCCTCGGCATCGTACTTCACGGCCGTGCTCGTCACCTGATCGAGCTCGACGGGGATGGCGCCGACGGTCTTGAAGATCGTCTTGTGGGAGTCGTAATTCTGGCCGTTGTAGGACCAGCTGATGCCGATGACCGGCTTGTCCGCGATCGCCGCGGCATTCTTGAGCATCTGCTCGAGCATCGCCGTCGTCACGGGCTTGGACGCCTCGTAGGTCAGGCCGTCCATCAGGCCGGACCAGACGGCCATATCGTCATAGTCCGCGGGCCAATCCTTCAGCAGCGCCTTGTCCAGACCGGTGCTGCGCAGGATCATCGCGGCCGCTTCCAACTGCGTAACGGCTGCGTCGGGCGCAAATGCGTCCTTGCTGACGCCGTTGACAATGCCCTTGGAGTAGGCGAGGTTGATCGCGCCTTCAAACTTGCTGCCCTCGGCAACATCCTTGAATGCGCTCGCATCCTTGGCGCTCGCTTCCGCCTGTGCGGCGAGGCCCATGTTCTTGATGACCTCCTGCGTCACTTCGGCGCGGGTCATCGAAGCGGCGTTATCATCTGCAAAGGCGGTGACGGAGAGACTGAGCGCGAGAACAAGTGCCAGGATCAGGGACGTTGCTTTCAGAGACAATCTTTTCATACAAATTCTCCTTCGTTCGATATTTGGCGGCACGCGCATGCCGCTCTACCGCCATGATAGCGGGGCAAAGTGAAAATAGCAAGTTAAAGTTTAAACAAACTGCATTTTTAGCCACTGTATACAACATATCGACTCCTTTCCCCGTACGACATGCACAATCGCTTTTCCGCTCTCGTATTTTCGCTATTCAAGCCGCCGGTGTACGATTTTTGCCCCGCCCTTGTTTTTACGAGTCAATCACGGTATACTATAAAGTAGCATTGTCCCATTTCATCAGGAAGGAAATATTCTATGGACATTAAATTTTCCGGCTCGGACGCCGGCGGCTTTCAGTTCGACCCGAACTCCGCGTCCAAGCCCAAACGCGAGCGCAAGCCCCGCAAGTCGATCGGCAGCAAGGGCGGCCGCATCGCGGTCAACACGCTCGTCACGCTGCTTGTCGGCGCAGTCTTCTTCTACGTGCAGATGCCCGCCATCAACCTGCATGCCGAAGAGTTCTACGGTTTCGTGCTGTTGCTTTGCGTCACGTACTGCATCTGCGCGCTCTTCACCTCCGGCTTTCAGGGCACGGGGGCCAAGGGCTACTTCACGTTCGTCAAAAAGCAGTGCACGGTGCCCTTCTTTGTCGTGGCGGCGCTCATCGTCACGGCGCTCGTCGGCGCGCTGACATCGTGGGTCGTGCTGCGGGCCAAGGACTATCAAGCGCTGCTGCCGATCGACAGCGGCAGCTTTGCAAGCGAAATTGAAGAGGTCTCGTATGACCGCATCCCGATGCTCGACCGCGACAGCGCCGAAAAGCTCGGCGACCGCAAGCTCGGCGAGCTGGCCGACATGGTCTCGCAGTTCGAGGTCGCGGAAAACTACACGCAGATCAACTACCATGGCCGCCCCGTGCGCGTCACGCCGCTGCGCTACGGCGACATCATCAAGTGGTTCAACAACCGCTCCGCCGGTCTTCCCGCCTACCTCATCATCGACATGGTCGATCAGAGCGTGGACGTCGTCCGCCTTGACGAGGGCATGAAGTACACCACCGCCGAGCACTTCTCCCGCAACCTCTACCGCCACCTCCGCTTCCAATACCCGACCTTCATGTTCGAGGAGCCGGTCTTTGAGATCGACGAGGACGGCACGCCCTACTGGGTCTGCGCCAAGAAGGAAAAGACCATCGGCCTGTTCGGCGGCACGGACAACCACGGCGCGGTGCTCGTCAACGCCATCACGGGCGAGAGCGAATACTATGAAGAGCCGCCCGCGTGGGTCGACCACGTCTACTCCGCCGAGCTCATCATCGAGCAGTATGACTACTATGGCCAGTATCACAATGGCTTCTGGAATTCGATCTTCGGCCAGCGCGACGTGACCGTCACGACCGACGGCTACAACTACCTTGCCGAGGGCGACGACGTCTATCTCTACACGGGTGTCACGAGCGTCGGCGGCGACGAGAGCAACATCGGCTTCCTGCTCTCCAACCAGCGCACAAAGGAGACAAAGTACTATCCCTGCGCAGGCGCGACAGAGTACAGCGCCATGGACAGCGCCGAGGGTCAGGTGCAGAATCTGCGCTACAACGCGACGTTCCCGCTGCTGCTGAACATCGCCGAGCAGCCGACGTACTTCATGGCGCTCAAGGACGCGAGCGAGCTTGTCAAGATGTACGCGATGGTCAATGTCAACCAGTACCAGATCGTCGCCATCGGCGCGACGGTCGCCGACTGCGAGGCGAACTACCGTCAAATGCTGCTCAAAAATAACCTCATCTCCGACGATCAGGGCTCCATCGACGTCACGCCGAGCGATTATAAGAGCGTCGAGGGCACGATCGCCGAGATCCGCACGGCGGTCGTAGATGGCAACAGCATCTACTTCCTGTGCTTTGACGGCGAGAGCGCCTTCTCCGTGCGCATGAGCGCGGCTGAGGTCGCCTATGCGCCGCTGCTGAACGTCGGCGACCGCGTGTGCGTCTACTACCGCGACGGCTACGTCACGGAAAACTGGATCGAAGCGTCCGACGTCGAGCTGCTGGATGGCAGCGCCCAGAGCGCACCGCCCGTAGAAACGAGCGTTTCGACTGAGGACAGCGCGGATCCCGTCGAAAACGCACAGGAAATGCCGTAAAGCGGCGGCAAAGCACTTTCTATTACAAATTTTGATAGGGGTGGCGACACCCCTATCACTTTTTGGAATGCATTGCACAAAAATGCAAGATTATGAGCAGTTTTCCTCGATAAAGTAACCACTTTGAAAGTTGACTTGCATCAATCTAATATGTTTTATTAAAAAAGTTAAAGTTTTTTGCCAAATTTTCTGCCAAATGCACAAAAAGTCAGAAAGAATTTCTTGCACAGCGCCAATAGCGTTTTGCTTGAGAATTTTTTCCTTTGGTGATAAACTCATAGACAAGATGGCTGAACCATCAAGCCCTGATTTTCAGGGTAATTTTAGAGGAGGCTACTTATCATGAACGCTTACATTGAGAGAGTTCTTGCCGAGACCAAGGCCAAGAACGCGAATGAGCCCGAATTCCTGCAGACCGTCGAAGAAGTCCTGTCTTCCATCGAGCCGGTCATCGACGCCCACCCCGAGTACGAGAAGGCCTGCCTGCTTGAACGCATGGTCGAGCCCGAGCGCACCATCGAGTTCCGTGTTGTCTGGATGGACGATAACCTTCAGTATCACGTCAACCGTGGTTACCGCGTGCAGTACAACGCGGCCCTCGGCCCCTACAAGGGCGGCCTGCGTTTCGCTTCCAACGTTAACCTTTCCATCATCAAGTTCCTCGGCTTCGAGCAGACCTTCAAGGATGCTCTGACCTGCCTGCCCATCGGCGGTGCCAAGGGCGGTTCCGACTTCTCCCCCATCGGCCGCAGCGACGGCGAAGTCATGCGCTTCTGCCAGGCCTTCATGACCGAGTTCCATCGTCACATCGGTCAGGACATCGACTGCCCCGCTGGTGACGTTGGTGTCGGCGGCCGCGAGGTCGGTTATCTGTACGGTCAGTATCGCCGCATCGTCGGCGCTGCCGAGTTCGGCGCTATGTCCGGCAAGGCTGTCTGCACCGGCGGTTCCATTCTCCGTCCCGAGGCTACCGGTTTCGGCGCTGTCTATTATCTGCGCGAAGTCCTGAAGCACGACGGCAAGGGCATTGAGGGCCTGCGCGTCGCTATGTCCGGCTACGGCAACGTGGGCTGGGGCATCATGAAGAAGGCTTCTCAGCTGGGCGCTAAGGTCACCTACTTTGCCGGCCCCGACGGCTATATCCACGATCCCGACGGCGTCATCACCGACGAGAAGCTGAACTTCATCCTCGAGATGCGCGCCAAGGATCCCATGCACTGCAAGCCCTATGCCGATAAGTTCGGCTGCGAGTTCGTCGCCGGCGAGAAGTGCTGGGGCGTCAAGGATGTGGACGTGTACATGCCCGCCGCCATGCAGAACGACGTCAAGATGGAGTCCGCTGAGAAGATCGCTGCTTCCGGCGTGAAGTACTACATCGAGGTCGCCAATATGCCCACCACCAACGATGCTCTGAACTATCTGCGCGCGCAGAAGGGCATCATCGTGGCTCCCTCCAAGGCTGTTAACGCCGGCGGCGTGGGCGTCTCCGCTCTGGAGATGGCGCAGAACTCCGAGCGTCTGGTCTGGACCGCTGAGGAAGTCGACCATCAGCTGCACAAGATGATGGAGAACATCCACAAGGTGTCCGCCGAGGCGGCTGCCGAGTACGGTCTGGGTTACGATCTGGTGGCTGGCGCCAACATCGCCGGCTTCAAGAAGGTTGCCGAGGCCATGATGGAGCAGGGCTGCTTCTAAGCCGAACGCTTCACAGGCTGTCTGAAAAGTGCAAAAAAGGAACTCCCGCTCCGGCGGGAGTTCCTTTTTTGCCGGAAAAGGCCCCGTAGAGCTTTTCCGGCAAAAAAGGAAAGCAGACCGGCAAAAAAAGCGACGTTTTGTTTTGCCGGGCCGGCGGCTGCGGCGGGCGTTCCTCCTGTACGTACGGAAAGACAGGCGGCGGCTTGTGTGGTGGTGTTTCTTACGTTTTTCTGAAGTTTTCCGTGGCGCGGTTGACATTTTTTCCGGAAACGGCTTATACTATAGCATCCGCGCGTCCTGCGGGGGCGGCGGGCCATACATGGTATTGCCAAAAGAGGACGGGGCGTATGCCGCATTTTGATATGGGAAAAATTTTACAGATGCTGCCGGATCTGGCGGTGCTGGCGGCGGTGTACCTGCTGGTGCTGCTGCCCCGCTGGCGGCGGGCGGGAGGACGGACGCTGGCGGTGCGGACGGCGTTCTTCCTCTATCTGATCTGCGTGCTGGGGGTGACGCTGCTGCCGGTGCTGGGGAACCTGCCGAAGCTGGCGGGGAACCGCTATGTGCCCATGGAGCTGGAGCCCTTCCGCGACCTGCGCAACGGGTACGGCAACGCCGCACGGCAGCTGGTGCTGAATGTTGTGATGACGGTGCCCTTCGGCTTCCTGTGGCCGCTGGTGCGGCAGCGGAGGGGACTGTGGCGGACGGTGCTGGCGGCATTTCTGCTGAGTTTGGGCATCGAGTTTCTGCAGCCGCTGCTGACGACACACCGCACGGCGGACATCACCGACCTCATCGCCAACACGATAGGGGGACTGGCGGGCTATCTGCTGTTCCTGCCCTTTGCCGGACCGCTGCTGCGCCTTTGCCGGGAGCCATAAGAATGAAAAAGCCGCCGTGCGGAGCGTTGCCTTCGCACGACGGCTTTATATCGCGTATTTACAGATCTTCGGGGCGCCACGCATGGGGGAGGATGGCGGCAACGGCTTTTGTCAGCTCCTGAAACTGGCGGCAGGTCAGGGACTGGCCGCCGTCGGACAGGGCGCAGGCGGGGCGGTCGTGTACCTCTACCATCAGGCCGTCGGCGCCGGCGGCGGCTGCGGCCAGAGCCAGCGGCAGCACCAGCTCGCTGCGGCCCGCCGCGTGGCTGGGATCCACCAGCACCGGCAGGTGGGTGGCCCGCTTCAGCACAGGGATGGAGGACACGTCCAGCGCGGCCCGGGCGGCGGACAGGCCGCTATGCACCCCGCGCTCGCAGAGGATCACCTGCTCGTTGCCGCCGGCGAGAAGGTACTCCGCCGCCAGCAGGAGATCCTCCACCGTGGCGGACAACCCCCGCTTCAGCAGTACCGGGCGGCGCAGCTGGCCCAGCGCCTTCAGCAGTGCGTAATTCTGCATGTTCCGGGCGCCCACCTGCAGGATGTCCACGTCCTCCAGCAGCGGCAGCTGGGCGGCGTCAGTGATCTCCGTGATGACGGGCAGACCCGCATCGCGGCCCGCCTGCACCAGCAGCTCTATCCCGGCGGCACCCAGCCCCTGAAACGTATAGGGCGAGGTGCGGGGCTTGAAAACGCCGCCCCGCAGCACCTGCGCGCCGGCGGCCTTTACTGACCGGGCCACGGCGGCGATCTGAGGCGCGGACTCCACGGCGCAGGGTCCGGCGATGAAGCAGAACGTCCCGCCGATCCGGGCATCGCCCGCGGCCACCACCGTATCGGCGGGGTGGGCGGCGCGCCCGGCCAGACGGTAGGGCGGCGTCAGACGGCGCACCTCCCGCACAAAGGGCAGCGCCTGCAGCGCGTTGGGGTCAAGACGCCACGTCTCGCCCACCAGCGGCAGCAGAATGGCCTCCTCACCGGCCACGCAGCCGCCCTTGACGTGCAGGGCGGCCAGTTGGGCCAGAAGCTGGCGGATGGCCGCCTCCGGCGTTTCTTTTTTGATGATGATGACCATGTGTGCCTCCTATGTCAGATGATAACGCCACATTATACCGCGTTCCGGCGGTTTTGGCAATCCGCCGTTAGCGCATATTGACAAAAATGTGAAATCGTTATACTGTTAACAGAAAGATGATCCTGCGCATTGCGTAACATAATTTTCTGTATTACATGGAGGAGAACATGGATAGACAATTTACGCTGAGCTGCTGCTCTACCGTGGATCTGCCGTACAGCTACATGGAGAGCCGGGATATCCCGGTGCTGTTCTACACCTATGTGGTGGACGGCGTGGAGTACGACGATGATATGGGTCGCGACCCGGAGGCGCTGCCCCGGTTCTACCGGTTCATCCAGGAGGGCAAGCTGCCCCAGACCAGCCAGATCAATGTGGCGACATACATGACGTTCTTTGAAGAACTGCTGCAGAAGGGCGACCTGCTACATATCGCCTTCACCTCCGGGCAGTCCGGCTCGGTACACAACGCCCTTCTGGCGGCGGAGGAGCTGCGGCAGAAGTATCCGGACAGAAAGCTCATTGTCATCGACTCGCTGTGCTCCTCCTCGGGCTATGGCCTGCTGGTGGACAGCGCCGCCGACCTGCGGGACGCGGGCAAATCCCTGGACGAGGTGGCCCAGTGGGTGCTGGACAACCGGAACAAGGTGCATCACCAGTTCTTTTCCAGCAACATGACCCAGTTCCGGCGGACGGGACGTGTGTCCGGCGCGGCGGCCACCGTAGCCACGGTGCTGAACATCTGCCCCATCATGC
>ERZ825384.3908-NODE-3908-length-12587-cov-8.971992_pt1 | contig 12587 bp, 10 predicted proteins | sample MGYA00519931_ERZ825384 | MGnify/ENA primary metagenome ERZ825384 (study PRJEB31778, sample SAMEA3449200) | human gut metagenome | biome: human gut; feature: human-associated habitat; material: faeces | place: United Kingdom | collected 2010/2012 ...
TCTGCGACAGAGCGCGAGCGTGTCGCGTTTCTTATACCCTGCCAAGGGCTACGGGGATATTTCACTAACTCTCAATTTACATCCACATCGAATTACTAATTGACGTAACTACATATCCATATTATGATGAGAATAAATAAGACATTTTCGTAAGAATTTGGAGGTAATAGTATGCGTGAATATGATGATGCGGTACTGGAATGCTTCCTGGACAAACAGCTCCAGCTTTTTCCGGAAGCCGTGGCAGAGACTCTGGATGAAGCAGAAGATTTTCTGGAAGAGTGCATGGCAGTCGTGGTAGATTCCGTGGATGATGTCATCGAGTATTTCGATGAAGCCGGCATGGACGTGGATGGCGCTGTGGATGATGAGATCCTGGAAGCGGATGAAGTATTCGATATCGGAGACGGTAGATATCTCATCGTGGAAGCATAAGGCATGATTCTTGGAATCGGTATGCTATATATGTGATTTGTTATAAAACAGTGGAATGAACCGGAGCTCTCTGACATATATATGTTGGAGGGCTTCTATTTTTCTCTTCCCCATTCGCCGGGAATGCGTTATAATGAACTGATGGACTTTTACAGAAAGGTATGGTAAGGAAAATGTTAGAAGGACAAAAATGTCTGGTCATCGGCTCCGGCATCAGCGGGATCGGTGCAGTGGCTTTATTGGAAAAATACAATGCAGACGTAGTTCTGTATGACAGCAGTGATAAATTGACAGGGGAAGATCTGAAGGCAAAGCTTCCGGAAGGAAGTCAGGCGGTCTGCATCGCCGGAGAACTTCCTGAAAATGTGGAGTTAAGTATTCAGGCAGCAGTATTAAGTCCCGGAGTACCTACGGATATTCCTCTGGTGAACCGCATGAGAGACCGCGGTGTACAGATCTTAGGCGAGATCGAACTGGGATTCCTTGCGGAGCAGGGCAGAGTGATCGCCATTACCGGTACCAACGGCAAGACGACGACCACCACACTCACCGGTGAGATCATGAAGGCACACTTCGGTGAGGATAAGACTTTTGTGGTAGGTAACATCGGTAATCCCTATACCCTGGAAGCGGATAAGACTTCGAAGGACAGTGTTACTGTGGGAGAGATCAGTTCTTTCCAGTTAGAGACTATACATACCTTCCATCCGGTGGTATCCGCAATTCTGAACATCACACCGGATCACCTGAACAGACATCACACCATGGAAGCCTATGTGGCAGCTAAGGAAGCAGTGGCCTCCCATCAGACGAAGGCAGATATCTGTGTGCTGAATTATGACAATGATTATACCAGAGATTTTGCCGACAGATGTCCTGCCACCCCGGTACTGTTTTCCTCGCATCATGAACTGGAAAACGGTTATTTCCTGCGGGGTGACAAGATCATCAAGAGCGTAAACGGCGAAGAGCACGAGCTGATGGATATTCATAAAGATATGAATCTGGTAGGATTGTGCAATGTGGAAAATGTTATGGCAGCCATTGCCATCGCAGAGGGCATGCAGGTACCCATGGAGACGATCCTTACTGTGATCCGCGGTTTTCACGCAGTGGAGCACAGAATTGAGTTCGTGGCCACCAAGGGTGGTGTGGATTATTACAACGATTCCAAGGGCACCAATCCCGATGCCGCTATTCAGGGCATCAAAGCCATGAGCAAACCGACGGTTCTCATCGGCGGCGGTTATGACAAGCAGAGCGAATATGACGAGTGGATCGACAGCTTTGACGGCAAGGTAAAATGCCTCGTTCTCATCGGACAGACCAGAGAGAAGATTGCCGAGTGTGCTAGAAAGCACGGTTTTGACAAGATCCGTTTCGCGGATACCTATGATGAATGTCTGAAGCTGTGTACGGAACTGGCAGTACCGGGAGATGCGGTTCTTCTGTCTCCGGCATGTGCAAGCTGGGGTATGTTCCCGAACTATGAAGTCAGAGGACAGCTTTTCAAAGAGTATGTGCATGGTCTGGCAGAATAATAGTAATAGAAAGTAATAATGTATAGAAATAAAGGAGTAAAAGCAGGCATGGCAGAAGCTCGCAGAAAACGTAAAAGGAAACAACAATCTGAATACTTTTTTGACTACAGTCTGCTTTTCATTGTACTGTTTTTATTGGGATTTGGCCTGATCATGATCTATTCCGCCAGCTCCTATGAGGCATATGACACTTATGGGGATGCAGCCTATTATATGAAAAAACAGCTGATCGCCAATATCATCGGACTGGTATTCATGATCATCATTGCCAATATCCCGTATACGTTTTGGGAGAGGTTCGCAACACTGGGCTATGTGGTCTCCATGGTACTGATCTTCCTGGTGCTGACACCGTTAGGTATCAGTTCCCACGGTGCAAGACGATGGATCGGTATTCCGCATACCGGCTTTAACTTACAGCCGGCAGAGGTGGCAAAGCTGTGTATGATCCTGTTCCTGGCAAGTCTGGTATGCAAGATGGGAAAAAGCGTCCGCACCATGAGGGGATTTATCATTATGATGGCAGCACCTCTGCCGATCGCGGCATGCGTATATCTCATTACGGATAACTTAAGCTCTGCAATCATTATTATGGGTATTGCCATCCTGATGGTATTTGTGGCAAGCCCGGATTACAAGAAATTTATCATTATGGGATTAAGTGTGATAGCCGCTGCCGCGCTGCTGGTATTTTTAGTAGTACAGATGGGTGATAAAATAGAAGGCTTCCGTCTGGCAAGAATCCAGGCATGGCTGAATCCGGAGAGTCAGGCGCAGGACAAAGGATTCCAGACATTACAGGCACTGTATGCCATCGGTAGCGGAGGCATCTGGGGCAAGGGACTGGGACAAAGCATGCAGAAGTTAAGCTTTCTGCCCGAGGCACAGAACGATATGATCTTCTCCATTATCTGTGAGGAACTGGGAATCTTCGGAGCGATTGCCATTATTCTGATGTTCATTATGCTGCTGTGGCGGATGATGGTCATTGCCAACAATGCACCGGATCTGTTCGGTGCCATGCTGGTGGTAGGTGTTATGGGACACATCGCGATTCAGGCGATCCTGAACATTGCGGTTGTGACTAACTCCATTCCGAACACCGGAATCTCCCTGCCGTTTATCAGTTACGGCGGCTCTTCTGCGCTGTTCCTTTTGTCGGAGATCGGCCTGGTCTTAAGTGTGGCGCGAAGGATCCAGCTAAAAGAGTTGTAGAAATGCATATTTAGAAGACATGGTACGAAACAGTGCCTTCCTACATAAAATAAGATTATCATAAAAATGGGGATGGTGCTGTATGAAGGGAATCCGCATACAGGGCGGCATGCCGCTGCAGGGAAAGGTACGCATACAAGGGTCTAAAAATGCGACACTTCCGATCCTGGCGGCAACGCTTCTTACCAATGAAGTATCCTATATTCAGAACTGCCCGAGGATTGAGGATGTGCATCGGTTCGTACATCTGTTGCGGGAACTGGGATGTATGGTACACTGGCAGGAGAATGGAATCCGGGTACAGCCGGGAGGCAGAGATGACCTGCCCTGTGAGAGAGCAGAGGCAAGGAGAATGCGCGGAGAAGCCATTACCGGTATGCGCTCATCGCTGTGTCTGCTGGGAGCATTGCTCGGCAGATGCGGTTATGTGACCATGGAACATCCGGGAGGATGTGTCATCGGCGACAGACCCATTGATCTGCATATTCATGCACTGGAACAGATGGGTGTTGAATTTCTCGAAGAGGATGGACTTTTGTCTGCACGGGCAAAAAATCTGCACGGTGCCCGGATCACACTGAAGTTCCCAAGCGTTGGCGCCACGGAGAATATTTTACTGGCAGCGGTAAAAGCCACCGGAGACACTGTGATCACCGGTGCAGCTTTAGAGCCGGAAGTGATTGCACTTTGTGAATTCCTGACGGCATGCGGGGCTTCAATCGAAGGAATCGGAAGTCCGGAACTTATCATCCATGGTGGCGAAGATCTTCACGGAACTCGGTATACGGTTCCGACGGACCGGATCGTAGCAGGAACGTATCTGTTTGGCTGTATCGGCTGCGGCGGGAGTGTACTGTTAAATCAGGCACCCTGGAGACAGATGGAAGCAGTGACTGTGGCTGCGGAGAGAATGGGAGCACAATGTACCGTCTCCGAAGAGGGATTGTTCGTACAGGCACCGGGAAGACCGAAGAGTATCGGGCATCTGCAAACCGGACCGTACCCGGAATTCCCCACGGATCTGCAGTCGGCGGCGATGGCGGTACTGACCATGGCAGAGGGGATCAGTTGTATTGAAGAGAATATTTTCGAGAATCGGTTTCGAATTGCAGAACCCTTAAACCGTATGGGAGCACAGATCGTCTTAAAAGACGGACAGCACGCGGTGATCACCGGAGTGGAACATCTTCATGGAGAGCGGCTGGACGCCTGTGAACTCCGAGGTGGGGCAGCACTGGTTTTAGCAGGACTTGCGGCGGAGGGTGAGAGCTTCGTAACGGGACAGCATTTTATAGAACGCGGATATGAGAATATCTGTAGAGATTTCAGAGAATTAGGAGCACGGATCATCAGTGTATAGAGACCGAAGCAGAATTATCAGAAGAATAGTGATCATAGGCATCCTGCTGCTTGCACTGGGCGGGGGAGCCGTCGCATTGCACTCCGTGTATACGGTCCGTACCGTGTATGTGGAGGGCAATGTGCATTATACGGAAGACGAGATCAAAGAGATCGTAATGGCGGGACCGTTAGGGGACAATTCCCTGTATCTTTCGTTAAAATACAGAGACCGAGGTATTCAGGACATTCCCTTTGTGGATGTGATGAACGTATCCATTCTGGCTCCCGACACCATCAAGATCACCGTATACGAAAAAGCACTGGCAGGATATGTGAAATATCTGGATACCTATATGTATTTTGACAAGGACGGCTATGTGGTGGAAAGCTCCGGGATCCGTACCCAGGGGATTCCACAGATCACAGGACTGTCCTTCGATCATATCGTGCTGGGGGAGCAGCTGCCGGTAGAAGATCCGCAGGTATTTGCCAGAATCATGGATCTGACCAAGCTGTTAAATAAGTATTCACTGGCTGCGGACAAGATATACCTTCACTCTTCCGGAGAGGTTACGATCTACTTTGGACAGATCAAGGTAGCCATGGGCAGTGACAGCAGCCATCTGGAGGACAAGCTGCAGCTTTTGCCTGGTTTTTTGGAGAAACTGGAAGGAAAAAGCGGGACCCTGCAGATGGAAAATTATGAGGAAGGAAAGGGGAAGTTTACATTCAAGCCGGATGCGTGAAACATTTGTGAAACATTTTGAAAAAATAGGTTGCTAAATTTGTAAAATGATTATATGATAGTCTATGTGAAGTTGAAAAAGGTTAAAAGGAGGAACTAACCTTGCTGGAAATTAAGACGAATGACGCGGATGTAGCTGCCAAGATCATCGTAGTCGGTGTAGGTGGCGCGGGTAACAACGCTGTAAATAGAATGGTAGATGAGAAAATTGACGGAGTGGACTTTATCGGTGTGAATACCGATAAGCAGGCATTACAGCTCTGTAAGGCTCCGAAGCTGCTGCAGATTGGTGAGAAGCTTACTAAGGGTCTTGGTGCGGGAGCCAAGCCTGAGATCGGTGAGAAGGCTGCCGAGGAGAGTGCGGAAGAGATCTCCGCAGCACTGAAGGGTGCAGACATGGTATTTGTTACCTGCGGTATGGGTGGCGGTACCGGAACCGGAGCTGCTCCGGTAGTGGCAAAGCTGGCAAAGGATATGGGCATCTTAACCGTTGGTGTAGTGACGAAGCCTTTCCGCTTTGAAGCAAAGGCTCGTATGGTGAATGCGTTAAACGGTATCGAGCGTATCAAGGAACACGTGGATACCCTGATTGTAATACCCAATGATAAGCTGTTGGAGATCGTGGACAGACGTACCACCATGCCCGAAGCACTGAAGAAGGCGGATGAAGTATTGCAGCAGGCAGTACAGGGAATCACTGATCTGATCAATGTTCCCGCAGTCATCAATCTGGACTTCGCAGATGTACAGACTGTTATGAAGGACAAGGGTATCGCGCACATCGGTATCGGTGAAGGCAAGGGCGATGACAAGGCTATGGAAGCTGTCAAGATGGCAGTAGAGAGTCCTCTGTTAGAGACCACTATTTCCGGTGCTTCTCATGTCATTATCAATATCTCCGGAGATATTACTCTGGCAGACGCATCCGATGCGGCAAGCTATGTACAGGAGCTTGCAGGCGACGATGTGAATATTATCTTCGGTGCCATGTACGATGAGTCCAAGTCCGATAGCTGTACGATTACCGTTATCGCTACTGGTCTGGAAGATAAGGCAAACAGTGCGGTACAGAGCCGCTTAGGTGGAGGTGCTGCATTCAGACAGCCCGCTTCCCATATGACTCCGACTTCTCTGAAGGGACTGCAGCCCACCGCGCCTGCTACCCCCGCAACACAGGGAGGACAGGCTCCGAGACCCGTACAGTCCGTACCCGGTATTCATAAGCCTACGGATATCAGAAGCTCCGTAGAAGAGAAATCTTTGAAGATCCCTGATTTCTTACAGAGAAAGTAATACTTAGCACTTTTTTATCATAACGGAACATAATAAGGGCCACGACACAGAATACTGTGTTGTGGCTTGTTTTGTTTATCCTTTTTTTAGAATAAGGTAAGAGAATATCCATTGATTGTGTGGCAAAAAGTGTCTATGATTGATTTATTACAACAGATTTGGACAATAATACAAGAATGAGAAAGGGAAAATGTATGCAGGAAGTCAAACAACCAAACAAAAAACCGTTCATATTCTATTATATGATTGCACTGATCGTGATCATCCTGATCAACAGTCTTCTGGTACCGCAGATCGTACAGCGGGCAGTGAAGGAAGTGGATTACAACACTTTTATGCAGATGACTTATGATAAACAGATCGATGAGGTACAGGTCCAGGACAATCAGATCGTATTCACGGCAAAAAATGACAAGACCATCTACAAGACCGGTCTGATGGATGATCCGGACAGAACGCAGAGACTGTATGACAGCGGGGCAAAATTCTCCAGTGAGATCGTGGAGGAAGCATCGCCGATTTTAAGCTTTCTGATCAGCTGGCTGCTGCCTTTGATCATCATTATTGGCTTCGGGCAATTGATGTACCGTCAGATGGCGAAAAAGGCCGGCGGCGACTCCATGATGTTCGGCATGGGAGGCATGGGCAAGAGCAATGCGAAGGTCTATGTGAAGTCTTCCAATGGTATCAAGTTCACCGATGTGGCAGGAGAGGATGAGGCGAAGGAAAATCTGACAGAGATCGTGGAATACCTGCATGACCCCGACAAATACAAAGAGATCGGTGCTTCCATGCCGAAGGGTATCCTCTTAGTAGGCCCTCCCGGAACCGGTAAGACGATGTTAGCCAAGGCAGTAGCCGGAGAAGCCAATGTTCCCTTTTTCTCCATGTCAGGTTCGGAATTCGTGGAAATGTTCGTAGGTATGGGTGCCTCCAAAGTAAGAGACCTGTTCAAACAGGCAAAGGAAAAGGCTCCCTGCATCGTATTTATCGATGAGATCGACGCCATCGGTAAAAAGCGTGACGGCCAGATCGGTGGTAACGATGAGAGAGAACAGACCCTGAACCAGTTGTTAACGGAGATGGATGGTTTTGAAGGCAACAACGGTGTCATCATCCTGGCGGCCACCAACCGTCCGGAGAGTCTGGATCCCGCACTGCTACGTCCCGGTCGTTTTGACAGACGTGTGCCGGTAGAACTTCCCGACCTAAAAGGAAGAGAAGAAATTCTGAAAGTGCATGCCCGTAAGATCAAAGTCGCAGACAATGTAGACTTTAATAAGATCGCCCGTATGGCATCCGGAGCCTCCGGCGCAGAGCTTGCCAATATTGTCAATGAGGCAGCTCTTAGGGCAGTCAGAGATGGACGTAAGTTCGCAACCCAGGCAGACTTAGAAGAGAGTATTGAAGTAGTCATTGCCGGTTATCAGAAAAAGAATGCTATCCTTACAGATAAGGAAAAGCGGATCGTGGCATACCATGAGATCGGACACGCACTGGTGGCAGCAAAGCAGACCAATTCCGCACCGGTGCAGAAGATCACCATTGTTCCCCGTACCTCTGGTGCACTGGGTTATACCATGCAGGTGGAAGAGGAAGGCAATCATTATCTGATGAGCAAGGAAGAGATGGAGAATAAGATCGCCACACTGACCGGCGGACGTGCCGCGGAAGAGATCGCCTTCGGGTCTGTGACCACCGGAGCTTCCAACGATATCGAACAGGCTACCAAGCTTGCCAGAGGCATGATCACCCGCTACGGTATGAGCAAAGATTTTGATATGGTAGCCATGGAGACCGTGACGAACCAGTATCTGGGTGGAGATTCCTCCCTGACCTGTTCCATGGAGACCCAGACAGCCATCGACAGAGAAGTCGTGGAGCTGGTGAAAAAACAGCATGAGAAGGCAGGACAGATCCTGATGGAAAATCGTGCTAAACTGGATGAACTGTCTCAGTATTTATATGAAAAAGAGACCATTACCGGAGAAGAATTTATGAAGATATTGAATTCCTAAAAGGGTTCCCGGAGAAGACGGAATCGGCGTTTGTGCCGGTTCCGTTTTTGCGTGAGTAAATTAAAGAAATCTTAAAGAGGTGCTAATGGCATCTTAAACCGTGCCTACTGTTATCTTAAAAAAGAAACCTTTATACTTTTCCTGTAAGAAAAAGCTGTGGAACACACAGCAGAATGGGAGAAAGGCATAGGGATTAAGATGCAAAACAGAATTTATTGGAATAACAGTAACAATAACATGCAGAAAGGAATTGCACTGGCGACCTGTATGGCGATCGTCATAGGACTGTTCACCGGCTGCGGGAACAAGAATGATCTGCAGATCCAAACATCTCCGGAAGAAGCGCAGAAGGGACGTTATGTGGAGACGGAACTTTCGCCGCCGGAGGAATGGGAGGACAAGAGTATCAGTCAGATTTTCCGTTCGGATGACGAACTCCATTTTCTTGTGGCAGGAGGCGCAGAAGGTCAGGTCTCTTTAGAGGAATGGAAGCTGGGAGAAGGAGATACTCTGACGGAAGTGACGAAGGACTGGCTGAAGGCGCTTCCCGAGGGAAAGGGCCTGGAGAGCAGTGACAGTTTTACTTTGCTCCAGGATGCGGAGGGGAATCAGTACCTGTACGGCAACTGTTACCGTGACGAGGAGAGCTCTTCCGCACATCTGTGGAAGGAAGCGGACGGCAGTGCGCTGGATATTACACCGCAGAAGTGGCTGGAGCCTATGGATATGGATGGCTATCGGTTCTTTGATACGCCGCAGTATGTGACACTGACAGAGGACGGATTGTTAGTGGGACTGTCTTATTTTTCCCTGGATGTTGTATTGGCACAGGATGGAAGTATGGTGAGTAGTCAGGAGAGTGACAGCCTGACAGACAGTGGCAGTCTGTCGGATAATAAGTGGGTCAGTGCTGTGGGAGATACGTTGTATCTGGCACAGGCGGATGAACAGGGGAACGTGAACGGTCTGTTGCAGATGCAGCTGGACGGAAGCAATGGGGCAAAATCTAAGGGAGAGATTCCCTTTTCCCAGGACAGTTATAGCTCTGCTTATTTCAGCGTGCTGGGAGACGGCACAGTCTATGCGGCGGATGCAGACGGATTCTTCCGCTGCGACGTGGGCGATACCAACTGGCAGAAGCTGCTTCAGGGAGTCGATACCGGTTTTTCTCTGTCGAATCAGTGGTGCAGGGATATTGTGGCACTGTCGGATGGCAGTGTATACGCGTGGTTTGGAAGTGAGAGCGGGGATAAAATAATGATTTATCGATATGATCCCGATGCGGTGATAGAGGTGACCGAAGAACTGACGCTGTATACCGTGGAGGAGAGCTTCTTTTTACAGCAGGCTGCGGTGCAGTATCATAAGCAGCATCCGGAGGTACTGATTCATGTGGATGCGGCAATCTCCATGACGGATAAATATAGCGGAAATGCGGATTATCAGCAGATCTATCAGGATCTGAACACTTCCCTGACCTCCGGCAACGGACCGGATCTCATGGTGATGGATCATCTGAAACTGGACACGTATGCCTCTAAGGGCTTGCTGTTTAATCTGCAGGAGATATTGCAGCCCATGGAAGAGGACGGAACCCTGCTTTCCAACATTACAACAGCCTATGAGGAGACGGATGGAGCCCGGTATGCGGTGCCGCTGCAATTCGGATTATTGTTAGCTGTCGGCAGGGATGTGCAGCCGGAGGAAATGAGCAGCATGGACGCTATTGCAAAGACGGTATCCGGAAAGACGGAGAGCTATCTGGGAGACCGTACCTGCGGCGAACTGGTGGAAGAGTTCTATCCGTTGATCGTGGATGATATTTTACAGAACCGTCAGGTGAATCGTGATATCTTACGTCCCTGGCTGGAAGATTTGAAGAAGATTGCAGATAACTGCGGCATCCTGCCTTCCAGAAAAGAAGGCCGTGCAGCGAATATCTGGGATCTGGGATCCGATGTGAGGCTGGTACTTCAGGAGACTGACGGCTTTAATGAGGCAATGATGCCTTATGCAGTGGCGGAGCTTTTGAATGCCAATGTGGTCTCCATGGAAAACGCATTTTATCCGAAGATGGTCATTGGAATTAACAGCCGGAGTGAGCATGTGGAGACCGCAAAAGAGTTCCTGCGTTTTGCTCTGTCTGAAGAATTACAGAGCGTGGATACCTATGAGGGATTCCCGGTCAATGCAAAAGCGTTGGAGACGCAGGCAGCAGCAGACCGCAGCATGGCGGAAGCCTATACCACCTATGATATCGACGGAAGCACCGCAGAGTTCGCCATCAAATCCTACTCTGAGGAGACCGCGAACCATCTGATGGAGCTGTGTCTTGCAGCCACCCTGTGCCTCAAGGAAGACACTCAGATTGAGACTTCCCTGACCGAGAGCCTGCAGGCATACCTAAATGGGCAGGCGAGTGTGGAGGAAGCCATGGATACTGTGGAAGGAAGCCTGAAGATGTATCTGGCGGAGTAGTGCTCCGCCTGGCATTCAATAGTCGATTTCCACAGGAAAGTAACTTGTAAACATAGGATAAAGCCGCTATAATTTTAAGTACAGGAAAGGCGGTGGAGAACTTACTTATGCAGATTTATGTGGATGCGGATGCCTGTCCGGTGGTGGACATAGTGGAAAAGATTGCAAAGAAATATCAGATTCCGGTGACACTTCTGTGTGACACCAACCATGTGCTGACTTCCGGTTACAGCGAGGTAGTGGTCGTAGGAGCAGGGGCAGATGCAGTGGATTATAAGCTGATCAGTCTCTGTCGCAGGGGTGATATCGTGGTAACTCAGGACTATGGCGTGGCAGCCATGACGCTGGGCAAGAGTGCCTACGCCATCCACCAGTCCGGTAAATGGTACACGGATGAGAACATCGACCAGATGCTCATGGAACGACATCTGAATAAAAAGGCAAGAAGAGCTTCTCATAAAAATCATTTAAAAGGTCCGAAGAAGCGAACAGAAGAGGATGACGAGAGATTTGCACAGTCCTTCGAGCAGCTGATAAAAGCGGCGCTGAAGGAAACCGTAAAGACTTATATTCCATAGGAAAGCAGTTTGTATAAGTATAAAGGATCTGAAGAGACGGACAAGGGAGTATAAGAGAGGGTCGTGTAATGGGATTATTTTCTAAGAGAACCGAAAAGAAGACTTACGACAGAAGCAATCAAAAACCTGTCATCAAAGCCAGCATCTGCAACGGTGAACAGGTGGCGGGATTCAAGGATATCCACACGGGAAAATTTGAAGAAGTCATGCTGATCCGCCGGGCGGAAGACCTTGAGACATTTAAGACGATGTATGGGATTGAGGGAGAGATTACGAAGGAATACTGAGGAGCCTCGCTTCAAATAGATGGCTATGAATGAAGATCTGCTATGGGAAACGATACAAATGTTAATATTGGAAATTCCGGAGAATATTTTGTTGCCGGTGAATTAGAGAGAAGAGGAATGTCTGATGCAATTGAAGAATAAAGACAGATTGATTTCTCAGTCCCTCTTGTTGTATAATCTATTTAGAAAGGCGGTCGGAAGTGAAAATTCCGATTTGCCCTCAGTTGTTAGATTGAGAATAGCATCCTAAACTTTGCGAGGGTAGAGGATGCTATTTCTTTTTGTTATTATTATCACCATGTCTGTCAATGTAAGATAAAGCTGCAAAGACAACTAACAATAGAGTAAGTACTTCCATCGTATCCATGGGCATCCCTCCTTTGTGAACCAGAGGGCATTCAACAATCGGAAAATCGCATCCGCTTTCTGTTCGACTATACAAGCATATTATAACATAAATAGAACATATGTTCAATGACTATCTAAAGACATTTCAATCCTAATGCCGGATTTGTGTATTTTCCAAGGCAGTATTTAATGCTATGACATCGTTTTGTTTGTAACCGAAACACAAAAATACATGATATAATGAGCGCAAGTAAGCCAATATGCTTGCATAATTGGCGAACGGCGAATTTGATCATGATCGTTGCGAA
>ERZ825384.3914-NODE-3914-length-12560-cov-5.480208_pt1 | contig 12560 bp, 10 predicted proteins | sample MGYA00519931_ERZ825384 | MGnify/ENA primary metagenome ERZ825384 (study PRJEB31778, sample SAMEA3449200) | human gut metagenome | biome: human gut; feature: human-associated habitat; material: faeces | place: United Kingdom | collected 2010/2012 ...
CAGATTCAGCTGTGCAATGACAGTTTCTACCACCTGACGGCTCTGGATCAGCTCCGCATAGTCCTTGGTCAGAAGGGAGCTTGCCTGCAGGTCTCCGCTTGTTACGGTATTGCTGCTGTCCTGTTTGGACAGTACATACATTTTCGTTGTCGATTCATACTGCGGCTTCATCAATACTTTGCTGACCAGTACCATCAGAAGGCCAAGTGCCAATGCAGCTAAAATCACATAGCCAATTTTGCTCCAGAGCACACGAAGCAGTTCCAGTAAATCGATTTCAATTTCATCCTGATTCTGTTGATTCGTTTCCATCTTCTTCTCCTGACTTTTTTTAGATTTCTCCGGCATCCCTTAAGATTTCCATCGGATTATCGTGGAAAATCCTTTCGGCATATGCCTCTCCCATTTTTTTTGAAACATAGGCAGCGCCTGCTCCTATGTTGGGAATACGTGTTTTTGTGTTGTGGGAATCGCTGCCGACAAAACCGAGCAGATCTTCCTTCATCAGTTTTCTGCAGTACCGTTTTGCCCCCCACGTATACTTTCCAAGTATACTTTCCACATTCACCTGCAGTCTTGCACCCATATCCACCAGATCGCTGGAAAATCCGACGCTCTTTACCGTTGCCTGATAGCGCTCCACATGCGCAATAATCGGTTCATAACCGCAGGACAGTACATTGTAGACTCTCTCACGGATATGCTGTGCGGAATCTCCCTCGGAAAATTCCAACAGAACATAGGATGAACCGGCCATGGTCACATATTTCCGTTTTTCCAGGATATCCTGAAGATCCATGTTCGAGTGAAGTTCACACCCGAGATAAAGCGACATATCCGGATATTCCTTTTTTGCCGCTTCCTGCAGTTTCAGAAACTGCTCATGTACCTTTTTTGCCGGTGTTTCAAACATCCGCCGCCGATAATGCGGTGTGATGATAATCTTCCTGACCCCGTCCTCGTGCTGCATTTTCAGCATCGCCAGCGACTCTTCCAGGTCAGCTGCACCGTCGTCTACCCCCGGGACCATATGGCAGTGTACATCAAATAATTCCTTCATACCTTATCCCTCTTTTTGTGTTCTTTCTTCAAGTCACGCATACTTAGACATTCTATTTTAGTATACATCCTTTTGTGAGCTCTGGCAATACAAAAAACATACTCTGTATTTATTTTTTAACATTTTTGTCAAACTTGCCTAAAATGAGGGATAAAAAAGAGACCCCCATTTTCATGTCGGCCTCTCCCGTTATTTTCTGCAGATGAAAACCCCTGCCTCTTTTGTGATCACAATTCCGCCGTGTTTCTGAATTTTCTTTTCCAGAAATTCTTTGAATTCCCGCTGTCTCGGATACAGATACTCATTCTGATTTCCATGGCAGGAAAGGATATAGTCCAGAAGCGGCTCCGGCCGGTCGACCCAGAGACTGTCCTCGTAGATTCTTTTCTCTACGCTGCCAAAATAAGGCTTTAACTGCTTTTCTCCGTGATCCAGACCAAAAATAGTATACAACGCCACCTCCGAAAGATTGATCTGCGGATCAAACTCCTGTACCAGATCGGTAATCTCTTTCATATGGCCTTTTCCATACGTACTGCAGTAGAACACGCCGTCATCTGAAAGCACACGGCTGATTTCCTGCAGACCGCGGGACAGATTCTGGACATAGAACAAAACATGATTTGCAATAATCCGGTCGTATTCCGCATCTGGAAACGGAAGCTTCTGGCAGTCCAGTGTCCGGAAATCAAAACAGGATGCCTTTTCTTCTCCCAGATTTTCCGCCGCATCCCGGATCATGCCGTCCGACAGGTCAGACAGACAGATATACTTTCCTTTCAGCACGGATGGCTCCGCATTTTTCCAGAGCTGTCCGTTTCCGCAGCCAATCTCCAGAACCCGGCGTGCACCGTCAAAATCCATCTGTTCCAGAAGCCACGGGAACCATCCCTTTTTATTTTGGGAATACTGCTCGTGCAGTGAAATACGGATATTCAGGTTTTCCCCGTTTTTGTACTGCTCCACCAGCATCTTTTCCATATCGGTCAGATGAATCAGGTTCAGAATGCCGGTCCAGTCGATCTGGTTCGTCTCCTCCAGAATCTGTGTCGTATTCTGCAGCGCCTTTTCCATCTGTTCCAGATTTTCCATCTTCTTGTGCACAAGTCCGATCTGCATTTTCAATGATTTCAGAATATCCGCACTCGTATCGTGAATCGTCATATTTCCGATCTCATTCAGGGAAAATCCGAGATATTTCAGCGATAAAATTTTCTGCAGCTTCAGAAAATCCTCATCCGAATACATCCGATAACCGGATTCGTTAATAAAGCTCGGCTTCAGCAGCCCTTTTTTGTCGTAATAGCGAATTGTCCGAATGGTCACATGGGCCATCCGGGCAAATTCACCAGTGGTATAATATTGATCCATATCCACCACTCCTTCGCAAAAGCCGCTTTTTTGCGGCCTTTGCATTTCACTTTTCTCTCTTACAGACGGTCTTTGTACATCTCAGCGAAGTAGTTCTGATACTCACCGCTGATGATGTGTTTCCACCAGTCTTCATTGTCCAGATACCACTGAATTGTCTGTGCAATTCCGGTATCGAAATTGTATTTTGGTTTCCATCCAAGTTCAGTCTCGATCTTGGTCGGGTCGATTGCATATCTTCTGTCATGGCCCGGGCGGTCTTTTACGTATTTGATCAGAGATTCCGGTTTGTCCAGAGCTTTCAGGATGGTCTGTACTACCTGAAGGTTTGTTCTCTCGTTGTGTCCGCCAATGTTGTAAATCTCGCCTACTTTACCTTTGTGGATAATCAGGTCGATTGCTTCGCAATGGTCGGATACGTGCAGCCAGTCTCTGACATTCTCACCGTTTCCGTATACCGGAAGCTCTTCGTCTGCCAGTGCGCGGCTGATCATAAGCGGAATCAGCTTCTCCGGGAAGTGATATGGACCGTAGTTATTTGAGCAGCGGCTGATGGTAACAGGCAGACCATAGGTCCGGTGATACGCCTGCACCAGCAGGTCGGCGGCAGCCTTGGAGCTGGAGTAGGGGCTGGAGGTGTGGATAGGCGTCTCCTCGGTAAAGAACAGGTCGGGCCGGTCCAGGGGCAGGTCGCCGTACACCTCGTCGGTGGACACCTGATGATAGCGCTGGATGCCGTATTTGCGGCAGGCGTCCATCATGGTGGCGGTGCCGATGATGTTGGTCTGCAAAAACACACCGGGGTCCTCGATGGAGCGGTCCACATGGCTCTCGGCGGCGAAGTTCACCACCATGTCGGGGTGCTCCTCCTCAAACAGCTTGTAAACGGCCTCCCGGTCGCAGATATCCGCCTTCACGAAGCGGAAGTTGGGGTTGTCCATCACAGGGGCAAGAGTGGACAGGTTTCCGGCATAGGTCAGCTTGTCCAGGCATACGATGCGGTAATCGGGATGCTCCTTGAGCATATGGAACACGAAGTTGCTGCCGATAAAGCCGGCGCCGCCGGTAACGATAATGGTCATGGCTCATTCTCCCTTTCCGTAAACGAAGTTGCAGTCGCTGTCCGCCAGCAGCGGAGCGTTTTTGTCCTTGTCGGACAGAATGGGGTCCGTCACGCCCCAGTCCACGCCAATGGCAGGGTCGTCGAAGCGGATGGACCGGTCGCTGGGATGGTCATAGAGGTTGTCCGCCTTATAGCAGAAGTCCACGTCGTCCGTCAGGGTCACGAAGCCGTGGCCAAAGCCCCGGGGAATGTAGAACTGGCGCTTATTTTCGGCGCTGAGCTCCACGGATACCCACTGCAAATAGGTGGGTGAGCCCTTCCGCAGATCCACCGCCACGTCCATCACGGCGCCCCGCACCACCCGGACGATCTTGGCCTGGGCCATGGGGTCCTGCTGGAAGTGGATGCCCCGCAGGGTTCCCTTCTTAGCGGTGAAGCTCTCGTTGTCCTGCATGCTGTTGAAGTGCAGGGCTTCATACTTGGGCAGGGACCAGGTCTCCATGAACCAGCCCCGGTGGTCGCCGAACACGTCCGGCTCGATGATCTTTACCTCGGGAATTTTTGTGTCCAGAATTTTCATGCAAATCACCTATCAATATCGAATTTTGCCCTCAGCCACATGCATCAGGTGCTGGCCGTAGGGGGACTTGCCATAGCGCTGGGCGGACTGGAGCAGCGTCTCCCGGTCGATCCAGCCCTCGGTAAACGCGATCTCCTCCAGTGCCGCGATCTGGGAGCCCTGGCGGGTCTCAATGGTGCGCACAAAGTCCGCCGCATCCACCAGAGAGTCCATGGTGCCGGTATCCAGCCAGGCATAGCCCCGGCTCAGCAGCTGCACGTTCAGGGTGCCGTCCTCCAGATAGAAACGGTTCAGGTCCGTGATCTCCAGCTCGCCCCGGGCGCTGGGCTTCACCCGCTTGGCCATGTCCACCACCCGGTTGTCATAGAAATACAGGCCCGTGATGCAGTAGTTGCTCTTGGGGTGCTGGGGCTTCTCCTCCACGGAGATGACCTTGCCGTTCTCGTCGAACTCCACAATACCGAAGCGCTCGGGGTCATTGACGTAATAGCCGAAAATGCTGGCCCGGCCCTGCTGCGCATCCGCCGCCGCCTGCTTCAGGCGGGCCCGGAAGCCGCTGCCGTAGAAAATGTTGTCGCCCAGCACCATGGCGCAGCAGTCGTCGCCGATGAACTCCTCGCCCAGCAGAAATGCCTGAGCCAGGCCGTCGGGAGAGGGCTGCACCTTGTAGCTCAGGTGAATGCCGAACTGGCTGCCATCCCCCAGCAGGCGCTCAAAATTGGGCAGGTCCGTGGGGGTGGAGATGATGAGGATATCCCGGATCCCCGCCAGCATCAGGGTAGACAGCGGATAGTAGATCATGGGCTTGTCATACACCGGCAGCAGCTGCTTGCTGGTGACCATGGTCAGGGGATACAGGCGCGTGCCGGCTCCGCCGGCCAAAACGATACCTTTCATGAGATGGCTCCTTCCTTATGTTCCTCCGCGGCCCCTTGTTCCTTGGGCCATACGGTGTAAAAATGCTGCCCGATCCGCTGTTCCGGCGGCGGGGGCGTCATGTAATCGCCATAGGTATGGCGCAGCATCCGATCATATCCGGCGGGAATGGGGAACTCTGCATCCTCAAAGGGAACATACAGCGTTTTTTCCAGGTCCTCCCGCGGGAACACGATGTTCCAGTTGGTATCCCAAACGGTGCAGCCCACATAGCGGCACTTCTCATAGTCCTTCTGCCGGGCCCAGGCCTCGATGCGGTGGATGTAATGGGCGCTTCCGTGGAGCCGGGCCCAGGCAAAGCCCGCCAGCTTGGCGGGGGTGTGGAGCCAGCCCCGGCGGCTGGGCGTGAACCGGTCGGCGGCGCAGCAGTTGATGAACTTCACATCCCGCATGGGCTGCTGCACCCAGGCCCTGGCCTCCTCCTCCGTGTCACCGCAGCCGTCCAGCGGATAAATGTCCACAAACAGGCCCAGGCCGTAATCCCGGATGCCCTGGTATTTCACCCGGTAGCGGGTGTCGCTGAAGCGGGCGATGGGGTACACATACCGGGGGTTGTCGTCCACGGTCATCAGGCGCATGGGCAGAAGCTCCTCCCGGTGCCGGCGGCAATATTCCACCAGCCTGTCAAAATCCGGCCGGGGCATGGCCACGTCCAGGTCGTCATCCCAGGGGATGAAGCCCTTGTGGCGGATGGCCCCGATGAGGGTCCCATAAAACAGGAAGTACCGCAGCCCCTGCTCCCGGCAGATGCCGTCCAATTTTTTGAGAATGTTCAGAGCGCCCTCCTGCATTTGCCGCAGTGTCAGTTCCTCCACTTATCTCACTCCTATCCGATATTTCGTCTTTATCTGTCTATTTCTGTCCCGATACGCAGCGGGATGTCCCGATTTTGCCCGGGTTTTGTCCCGATTTTATGCCGATTTTTTGCGGAACACCGCAACAAGTTTCATAACCTGATCCCGGTGCCGGGCAGCCCACAGGGCGCACACGCCCAGTCCCGCTGCCAGCAGGCCCATCCGGACCCAGAACAGATCCGTCAGTGCCACCGTCACCAGCGACACCACCGACACCACTCCCAGCCAGAAGAACTGCTGGAGAATGTCATACACCATGCCCTTGTGGACCCACCAGGCAAATACCACATGCAGCAGATAATACAGCAGGTAGCACGCCACCGTGGTATACGCCGCCGCCACATAGCCGAAGGACGGAATGAACACGGCGTTGAGCAGGATGTTCATTCCCGCCGCCAGCATGGTGCCCAGAGCGATGAGCTTGGTCTTTTTATAGTAATACTCCACCGACGAGGGCAGGGTATACAGAAATGCGTAGTACATGGACAGGACAATGGGCATGGTCACATACCGGCTGTCGCTGTATTTGGAGCCGCCGGCAATGAGGATGACCTCCGGAGAGATCAGCGCCAGGGCCATGGCCCCGATGGACACAAACACCACATACGCCGAGGCCGCCCGGCGAATGGCCGGATACTCCCTGGCCTTCATCTTTTCAAAGAACCAGGGCGCCCAGGCAGTGTCCATGGAATTGGTGATGACCTGGAAGATCATTCCCACATTATAGGCAAAGCTGTAAAGCCCGGCCTCGGTGCTGCCGATGATGGACTTGATCATAATGCGGTCAAACTGGTTCAGCAGCAGCTGGCTCAGGCCGTGGGGCACGGTGGGCAGACTGATGCCCATACCGTAGCGCCAGTATTCCCGGCTGACCAGGGGCCGCTCCTTCCGCCACAGGCGGACCACCACATAGATGCCCACCAGCACCGCAGGAATCAATGTGCCCAGAATGCGGCCCAGATACCCCTGGCCCCGGCAGAGGGTCAGGATCAGCAGCACGGAGCCGCCGATGCCGGCCACGGCATACACCAGGCTCAGTACCAGGTACTCCTTATACTTATAGTCCACCGACAGCACGGAGTTGTAGAAGGTCAGCATGGCCATGCCGAAGCTCTCCAGCACGATCAGCGCCGGAAGATATGGCTGCTCCAGGCTCAGGACCCGGGCCAGCGGCGCGGCAAACGCCAGGCTCAATGCCAGCAGCAGCAGGGAATTGCCGATGACCAGCAGCGTCACCGAGGAGCAATAGGACCCGGTGCGCTCAGCATAGTCCAGCTTTGCGTTGCGGACGCTGGTGTGGAGGGTGAAGCCCGCCAGCACCGTCATGATCATGACATAGGAGCTGAAGGTGCTGTAAATGCCGAAGTCCTCCACCGTCATCAGCCGCGCAAACAGCGGGATGGCCAGGAAGGACAGGCCCTTCACCAGCATATTGCCCACTGTGTAGCCAAGGCCGGCCTTCAGAGCTTTTTTTCCGCTTGATTCATTCGCCATTGCAATAAACTCTCCTGTTGCGTGGGATTCAGGCGTTCTGCTCCTCCAGCGCCTGGGGGACCGACAGGGTGACGGCATACCAGGCGATGCCCAGCACGGCGTTCATCCAGGGGTTGAACCAGGTGACGACCCAGAAGGTGCACAGGCCGCAAACAACGGCCGCCCCCTCCGGGCACTCCCGCAGCAGCGAACGCCGCCGCAGGCACCACAGCACCACATAGCCAAAGGGCAGAATGTACAGCACCAGACCCACGATCCCCGTCCGGGCCAGCATATCCAGGTAGAAGTATTCGTCCACACCCTTCTCCCGGTTGGCGGCAGAGGCGCCCAGGCCGCAGCCGATGACGGGGCTGCGCCGGATATAGACCTTCAGGCCGTCCTTCGTCTCCTGGCGGAGCTGGTCAGACCGCTCAGTTACCTCAATATAGGAACGCTGGCTGTCCATTTCGCTGCTGTCCGGCTGATTCCCGGGCGTATCACCCCGGAGCCTCTGGCGCAGCTGGGACGCCCAGGAGGCGGGAATCTCCCTGCCGACCGTGCGGGAAACGGCAAAGCTGAGATAGCTGCCCTCCAGCACGATCTCCTGGACCGTGCTCATGACACCGAAGCACACCACCACCGCCAGCAGAAATGCCAGCACCCGCTTGCGCCCGGCGGGGCACAGAATCAGCACCGCCGTGATGCTCAGCACCGCCGTCAGGCCCAAGGCCCCATACAGGGAACGGGTGAAGCTCAGCAGCAGGGCGCACAGCAGCAGACTCACAGCCAGCACATAGCGCCAGCGCAGCTTAGGCGCCTGTGCCTGGCGGAACAGGGCGATGACGCAGGCCACGACCATATAGGGGCTGCTCTTGAAGAACACCCGCACTAGCCGCGCCGACACCACGTCCACGATGCCTACGGCGTGCTCGTTCAGCCACCGGCACAGAGGGGCAGGGTCGTCCATCAGCACCACGCCGGCGTTGACTGCCAGAATCACCGCGGCCTGGATCACCGCGCCGGCCAGGACCCAGCTCAAAAGCACCCGCAGGCGCTGCCGGGACCGGACCGTGGCCACAAGCACAGGCACCAGCAGCAGCCACATAAAGCCCTTCACATCGGTTATCAGCACATCCATGCGGTTTTCCGCCCGGATGCCGCGCCAAGCGCAGAACACCAGCCACACGGCGAAAATCACCGTCAGCCAGATAACCGGCTTTTTCAGATATGCGCCCAGATTCCGCAGCAGCTCCGGCAGCGCCAGAACAGCCGCCAGTCCGCCCAGCAAAATGCGGATGCTCACCGGACCGGCCTCCCAATAGCGGCCGCCGCCGGTGATGCTGCACTCCAGAAGAAACAGGCACAGCACGCCGAAGGAAAGCTGGCTGCACCGCTGGGCAAAGGTGCCGCGCCGGAACTCCTCCGCCACGTTATGGATTCGATTATGCAAAAAAGTCACCACCAAAGAATTTGTCCTATACGGCGATTCAGGCCGTACTTCCACAGACCCCGCCGCCGATAAAGGGCCAGCCGGGCCAGTTTTCCCCGTTGGGGCGCGGCGGCATAATCCGCCAGCAGTGCCCGCTGGTCCGGGGTCAGCTCCTGCTCATAGCAGGCAAGAAACGCTCCCGCCTGACGGGCGGTATCGGAAAGGGACCGGCGCACGGCGCCGCCCTTCAGCTTCTGGAGCACATAGCCCGCCGAGCGGGGGTCCTTGGCGCCCACCACATTGCCGCCGTGCTGGCGGTAGTCGATGGTGGCCCGATCCAGGAACACGGCACGGCCCATGGCGGCGGCGATCAGCGCCAGCCACCAATCGTGCATAAGCATGTCCCCCTCCTCCACCGGGCGGCAGGCCAGCCGCGCCAAGGAGCGGTTGATCATCACCGTGCAGCCGGTGACCACATTCTGGACCAGCAGCTGGGGCAGGGACAGCCGATGGCCGTCCAGGCCGGAATAGTGCTGGAACGAGGGGTCCATCTCCCGCAGCTCGCCGTCCACCACCCGCAGGTCCGTGTGGACCAGCACCGGCAGGGACGGGTCCGTCTCCACCTGCTCCATGAGCCGGAGGGTCAGGCGCACCTTGTCCGGGTGCCACACGTCGTCCTGGTCACAGAACATGACGTAATCCGCCTGATCGCCAAACTGCTCCAGCAGGTGCATAAAGTGCTTCTGGGCGCTGCCGAACCGGCGGCCGGAACGGTAATGGGTAATCCGATCCGGATACCGGTCGGCGTATTCCTGCAAAATGGGGGCGGTATCCTCTCCGTCGTCCGACAGGATCAGCTTCCAGCCCCCTACATCCTGGGCCAGGATGGAATCCACCATGGGCCGGATGAATCGGCCGCCCTTATAGGCCGCCAGCAGGATCAATATTTGTTTTTCCATGGTCTTATCCTCACACAATGCCCCGCAGCAGGGCAGCGTAACGGGCCTGCACCACCGGCAGGTCAAAGGTTTCGTCAAACACCCGGCGGACATTCTCCCGCATGCGCAGGCAGTCCTCCACCGTCATTCCGGCCACCTGGGCCGCCGTATCCGGTCCCACGTTGACGCCCACCTGTTCCCGGTCCACCAGCTCGGCGGTGTCGGCGGGAATGTTGTTGAGAATGGGCAGGTCATGGCGGAAATAGTCCACAGATTTCATGGTCAGGCCCACGCAGACGTCGGGCTTCATCAGGTTGAAGCCAAAGTGACAGCAGCTCATGACGGCGTGCTTCTCCGCCTCGTCGTACACCACGCCGCGCCAGTCCACCTCCGCCCCGGCGTCCTTCAGCGCCTGGAGCAGCTGGGGACATTTCTCGCCGTCGCCGATGACGTGAACGGTCACGGGCTTCAGCCGCCGGAGCTGAGCCGTCAGGTCCGCGATGGCATCAATGTTCACCACGTTGTTGATGGCACCCAGGTAGCACAGGTCCAGGCCGTCGGCCCGAAGCCTGGCCTGGTGGGGCTGGTCCGGGGAACGCTGAGCCGCCAGGTAAATGGCGTTCTCCTCCGGCAGGCCCAGCTTGCGGCAGAACAGCCTGCACTCGGGAATGACCCGATCCGCAGCAGGCAGATTCTTATCCCGCAGCCCCGCCCACACGGAAAACGGCAGGGCCAGCAGCTGCTTCACGGAGCCGGAGGGGAACGTCTCCGGCCACATATCGAAGATCTCGAATATCAGCTTGGTATCCGGGTGGCGGCGCTTGAAGCGGGCACCGTAATGGGCCAGATAGTTGGGGGGCAGCTGGGCCACCACCACATCCGGCGGATCCTGCTCCAGCTCCTGGAACACCAGCCGGGCAAAGTCCCGGTGTGACAGGATCCGGGCCAGGGAGAGGTTTTTCCGGTAGGGCCGCACATGGATCTGGCGGCATCCGGGGACCGAGCAGTGAAACACCTTTTTGGATGAGTGGTCAAAGTCGCCGGTATAGTACACCGTCTCATAGCCCTGGGACTTGAGATAACCGTCGATGACATAGAGCCGGTGGTTATAGTGGTCGGAGCAGCTCAGCAGCACCGCCCGTCTCGTGGTATGCATTACGGTTTTTCCTCCGTTTTTTTGTCCTCAAACGCCTCGGTGCTTTCCTCCGGCGTCAGCAGCACCAGCGCCGTGCGCAGGATCAGCTTCAGGTCAAGCCAGACGCTGTATTGCTGGATGTAGGCCAGGTCCATAATGAGCTTATCCCGGGGGGATGTGTTGTACTTGCCATAGATCTGGGCAAGACCGGTAAGCCCCGCCTTGGCCCGCAGGCGATAGCGGAACTCTGGAAGATCATTGGTATATTTCTCGACATTCTCCAGCATTTCAGGCCGGGGACCCACGATGCTCATGTCGCTTTTCAGGACATTGATCAGCTGGGGCAGCTCGTCGATGCGGAACTTGCGGATAATCCGGCCCACCCTGGTAATGCGCTGGTCCCCCTTGGTGGCGGAGACGTGAATGTCCCCGGCTTGGGCCCGCATGGAGCGGAACTTGTACACCTCAAACACGCGGCCACCGTAAGTGGCGCGCTTCTGGCGGTAGAACACCGGGCCGTGGTCCTCCATGCGGATGGCCAAAGCCGTCACAAGCAGGATGGGAGACGTCAGAATCAGGCCGAGCAGGGAGATGAGAATGTCGCCTGTGCGCTTAACGATGCGTTCCTCAAAGCGCAGCTCCCGGACGGGGCAGAACATCAGGGTCTTGTCGTCAAACATGACGCGCTCCCCGGCCATAGCAACCACATCGGACATCTCCAGGCTGTAATACACGTCCTTGCGGGTCTGATAGCAGTACTCCACCAGTTCCGTCCGCTCATGGACGGAAAGCTCATACAGAAAGACGGCATCCGCCTGGTCCACGCAGGACAGCAGGTCCGGCTGATCCAGCCAGGCCACCTGCTGGATGTTATACTGCTTCTTGTAGCGGCCGACCTTCCGGATGAGGTCCTCGACGCACTCCCCGCGGCGGGCCACCATCAGGCAGCGCTGGGGCTTGTTGACCTTGAAGTACAAATCGTTTCCGCCATAAGCCATGACGATCACCAGGGCTACCTGCAGCAGATAGACCGCCAGCAGCAGCAGCGGCCGCTCATACACGAAATGGCCTCCGTGGATGACGGTGGTATTCATGATGCACAGCAGAAAATGCGTAACCAAATCCGTCAGCAGCAGCACCAGGGCCATGGAGAACACGATGGGCTTGCTCTTACGTTTGCCGATGTCGAAACCGCCATAAACCTTGGTCATCAGCACATAAACCACAATGAAGGCCACCGCAGTAACGCCCAAGGTGCGGCTGGGCCGCAGCAGGAAGAAATATTCCAAACCAAACAGTCCAAAAAAACATACGCCGCACAGCAAAAATGCCAGCAGCTTCATTAAAAAAGTGACAGACGATTTAAATCTCTTTAGCATAACAAAAATCCTTTTCCGGTTATCCTTTGACAAGTCCGTTCATTATAGCAGGTTTGAACGAAAAAATCAACCTTTTCCCCGCTTTTCGGGAACACATCAGAATAAAACCCGGATGATGTGAGTATTTCCATATTCCGTGGATTTTAATTGGCTCGCACTTCCCATGTTTTCCTATTATACGCACTTTTTCCAGTCAATGGTGAAATAATTTTGAACAATCTGTGAAATTCGGATTGAAAAAACATATATTTCCGCAAAAAAAGCGGACATCCAAAGATGTCCGCTTCGTGTTGGCGCTACCTATTTTTCCGGGCCGTCTCCAGCCAAGTATCGTGGGCAGAA
>ERZ825384.3915-NODE-3915-length-12558-cov-4.389187_pt1 | contig 12558 bp, 10 predicted proteins | sample MGYA00519931_ERZ825384 | MGnify/ENA primary metagenome ERZ825384 (study PRJEB31778, sample SAMEA3449200) | human gut metagenome | biome: human gut; feature: human-associated habitat; material: faeces | place: United Kingdom | collected 2010/2012 ...
ACAGCCGCCAGTATCGGGGATATTCCTTTGTAGATCATCGGAAGAAAAATAAAAAAGATACAAAGCATTGTAAATACCAAGCTTAATATTGATGAAATTCCTTTTCTTCCACCGACTGCAACCACGATTGCTACAAACACTGCTGCCATCAGCCATACCATAGGTCCTCTGTTTGCACTATATACAGACGCCAGCAACTCTCCTTTCGATTCATTAATGATCGCTATGACTTTCATTCCTTTTTTACATTTTGCACCAAATAAATAACTTTGAGAGCTTGTTGCCTGTATTATTTTTCCTTTATGATCCCCTGAGAGAAGTTTTAATTCTACGGTTTGTTTTCCACTTCCACTATTTGATAAGTTTCCAGAGATCACGTTTGTTACTTCTGCTTTTTCAAAATTTCTTCCATCTGTATCTAGAAGTTTTGTCTTCTCAATTCCAGAAAAAGAAAAAAACAGCAGAAGAAAGAGAATGCCTGCGATCAGCAGACACACTCCTTTCATCTGTTTTTGTTTCATTGTTATTTCACAGTCACTTTCAGAACTTTGCTGTAAGAACCGTAGATTTTCTTACCTTTAACTACTTTGTATGCACGAACCTTTACATAACATTTTTTCTTTGATCTTAATGACTTGATTGTATAAATTGTTTTTCTTGTATTTCTTGTCTTTGCTTTTTTAAAGTTCTTGTTTGATGCATATTTAATCTGATATCCAGATACAGATGCTTTTTTGATCTTAACTGTTACTTTCTTTTTGCCAGCTTTTAATTTTGCAGATGCTTTTGCTACTACAACTTTCTTCTCTGCTGTTGGTTTCTTTACTGTTGCTGGTTTTGTTGTTGCTTTCTTTTCTAATCCTGCTTTTGCATTTGTCAGAACTTTTAATGCATTTTCAACTTCATCTTTTGTTGCTTTTTTGTCTGCTGCAACTTCTTTGGCTCCTGTAAGTGCCTGTTCAAAGACTCTATAGCTTTCCGTTGTATATGCATCTTTTTGCTTTACAATGCTTTCAGATGCTTTAATTTCTGCATTAAGTGATGTCGTATCCCCTTTGCTCTTTGTGATAGAAAATGTTTCATCAATCTTTTCATCATTATCTGTACGATATGTATTGATCGTTAAACTATTTTCTGTTACATCAACAACTGAATATGTTGGGACATCTTCCTGCCAACGGTGTGCAATATATGTCTGCTGTCTTGGTACCAGATCATAATATTTACTTCCTGAAGAAGAACCTGCTGTCATATAAAGGACACCTTCTGGATTGATTACAGAGCTTCCCTGTTTTTTGACGGTCTCAATTGCTTTTTCATCCATGATACTTTTAAGATATGCTAAATATTTCTGATCTTTTTCATCTGTGCTGTCATTTTTAATATTTCCTGGTGCCACTGTTTTTGTCGTTGGATTTTCACCCGCATCCATATCTTTCTCTAATTCTGCATCAAATTCGTCATCTGTATAATCATTCGCTTTTGTTCCACCTAATAACATTTTAGATCTTGAATAAGCATGATCATGACCTGTTAATACAGCATCAATATCATTTTGTTCGAAAATCGGTGTTAACTGATATCTTAAATTTGTGATCTCTGGCTCATTAGAATGTTCTGCTGATCCATAAATATCCTGATGCAGTGTTACGATTCTCCATTTGCAGTCTTTATTCGCTGCAACTGTCTGCTCAATAAACTGTTTATGTTCTGCTACATTTGTATCCTGTGTATTTAACATGATAAATAATGCATTTCCATATTTGAAATAATAATCTCCACCGACTACCTTATTACTTCCAAGTTCACTTGCATTTGTTCTGTTAAAATGGTATGTATAGTTTGCATTATCTGCATCATGGTTACCTACTGTCGTTGCCACTGGAAGTGATTTTAATGCTTCTGGACTTAAATATCCTGTATACTCAATTTCACTTTTTGATGCATCTTTGTTTGGTAACTTTTTCTTTGTTGTCTGAATCTGGTCACCTGCGGATACAACAAAACTTAACTGATCATCTGTCTTTTCTAATGCTGCGTTTAACGTAGAAGACCAGTTAAATGCATCACTCTTTACTGCATTTGACTGTGCATCGTAAAATTCTTTCGTATCTTTTCCCTTTAATTCATTTGAAGATCCGATCTGTGGGTCACCTACAAATGCAAATGAAAAATTGTTTGTAGATTTTGTCGTGTATTCAGCTGGCTTTGTGTACCCATTTCCATTGTCGTAACTATAATAATATGTTTTGTTTTCTTTTAATCCTGTTGCTGTTACTTTATTAGAATTATAAGTTTCCCCATTGTTATCCTGTTCATCTTTTACTGCTGTTTGTTCTGCCTCGTACACCTTGGCATTTTTCATATTATGTCCTTCACCAATGATCAGTTTTGGAACATTTGCATTTGAATGATCATCATTTGTCTGCTTTGGTGTATACCATGCAAAATTCAACTCCGTTGCATTGCTTCCTGGTGACAATGAAATTTGTGTCCAGTCATTTTTTAAAGTTTCCCATTCTTTCTCCCAACAATTCCACTGTGCCGTTGTTCCCATTGTCTGTGCAATGTCTACTGCATTTGTCTTGCCATCTGGAGCGGCACTTGCAAATACTGGTGCTACATTTGTTGCAGAAAGTGTCAATGCTAATGCACTGATCATCATTTGTTTTCTCCAATTAGATCTCATATATACCTCCTGATACCTTTGTCTTTTCATATCTTTCTGACTCTTAAAGGATTCTATCATATATATGTAAATTCTAATTGTATTGAATTGTAAATAATACGTAAAAAGATTCTGAGATATTAAGCTATCTCAGAATCTTTTTGATGATGTTATATTAACTTTTTGTGTTATTTACCTTGATGTTCTAAGGCTGCTTCTACAAATCCTTTAAATAATGGATGTGCTTTATTAGGTCTTGATTTAAACTCAGGATGTGCCTGTGTTGCCACAAACCATGGATGTTCTGGAATCTCTACCATCTCTACGATTCTTCCGTCTGGTGAGCATCCGGATAACATCATTCCATTCTCCTGAAGGATGTCACGATATTCGTTATTTACTTCATATCTATGACGATGTCTTTCGTGAATCTCTTTCTCTCCATATAATTCATATGCTTTGGATCCTTCTGTTAATACACATGGGTAAGATCCTAAACGTAATGTTCCACCAAGATCTGTGACTCCGTCCTGATCTGCCATGATATGAACCATCGGATGTGTTGTGTCTGGATTAAATTCCTGACTGTGTGCATCAGAGAATCCTAAGACATGTCTTCCGAATTCTACTAATGTAAGCTGCATTCCTAAGCATAGTCCAAGATATGGGATCTTGTTTTCTCTTGCGTATTTGATCGCACAGATCATTCCTTCGATTCCACGATCTCCGAATCCACCTGGAACTAAGATTCCGTGAACTCCACCTAACATCTCATCGACATTGTAAGAGCTGATTCTCTCTGAATCTACCCAGCGGATCTTGACATCTGCTGAATTCGCGACTCCGGCATGCTCTAAGGATTCTACGACACTGATGTAAGCATCGTGTAAAGATACATATTTACCAACTAATGCGATCTCTACTTTATGTTCTGGATGTTTCCATGCATTGATCATCTTCTTCCAGTCATCAAGATCTGGATCTGGGCATGGCATGTTCAGACATTCACATACTTCATGTGCTAGATGTTCTTTCTCCATCATCAAAGGTACTTCGTATAATACTTCTGCATCTAAGTTCTGAATAACTCTTGAACGTTCAACGTTACAGAACTGTGCGATCTTTCTCTTGATTCCATCATCTAATGGATAGTCTGAACGGCATACAAGGATATCTGGCTGGATTCCCATTCCCTGTAAATCTTTGACACTTGCCTGTGTTGGTTTTGTCTTTAATTCTCCTGAACTCTTTAAGTATGGAATTAATGTTACATGAATTAAAATACAGTTTTCATGTCCTACTTCATGCTGGAACTGTCTTAATGCCTCTAAGAATGGCTGACTTTCGATATCTCCTACAGTTCCTCCGATCTCAATGATCGCTACTTCCTGATCGCTTGGGTCTTCACTTCTGTAAAAACGGCTCTTGATCTCGTTTGTTACGTGTGGGATTACCTGTACTGTGTTACCACCATAATCTCCACGACGTTCTTTAGATAAGATACTCCAATATACTTTACCTGTTGTAACGTTTGATTTCTTATTCAGTCCTTCATCGATAAATCTTTCATAATGTCCAAGGTCTAAGTCAGTCTCTGCTCCGTCATCTGTTACGAAAACTTCTCCGTGCTGGATTGGGTTCATTGTTCCTGGGTCAATGTTGATATACGGATCAAACTTCTGGCTTGTGACATGATAGCCTCTGGCTTTTAGTAATCGTCCCAGAGAAGCTGCTGTGATTCCTTTACCTAATCCAGATACAACTCCTCCTGTAACAAATACATACTTTACTGGCATGTTTCTTCCTCCTATATGTGAATTTCTACTACTTTCTTATATTATCCCATTCAAAATAATATCATATCATATTATTTTTGATTTGTCATTGTGATTTGTTAAAAATAATGAAAAGGATTCTTATGTTTCTATATCATAGAATCATAGGAATCCTTATTTTCATATTTTAAAAATCGAAAGTGCTCACATCACAACTTAGATAGAGGATTGCAGATAAATATAAAATGATTGTTGATGATGATAATCTAAAATACAATTCTTTCGAGATTCTATGGGGTATGGGCGATGAATAATCGCAGGAAAACCGTAGTTCTCGAACTGTTTATTAAGGGGAGTTTGTGCTGTAAGCACTTTCTACCCATAATTTACCATATCACTTTATATTTGTCAATTATTTCCTTTACTTTTTTTGTAAAAATTTACATAATTATTATTTTCATTATGATTGATCAATGATATCACCTGATTTTTACTATTTCCTTTGCTGTATATCCAGCTTCCTAACTTGCCGCTCTGTGGCGTTTTCTTGATCATAAATGTATTTAACCATTCTTGTGCATCCTTGGATGAGATACCCATTTTTTCGAAACAGCCTTTTAAGAATATCTTTTCTTCTTTTGTGAATCCTTTGAATACTTCTGTTTCATCCCAGTAGATCAACATCTGTTTGATCTTGTGATCTTGCAAAAAGATCTGAACATTTTTCCTTGCGTATAATTCTTCATCATTATAAGAACGAAGAATAACTTCATTCGCAGCTGATCCACTATGATCTGATATAGCAGTCCACATCTCTCTGCCACTTTGTGGAAGGTCAGATAGATTACTCCTAAGCCCAATCACTTTGTTAAAATCAAATCGAATGATAAAACGTTTGTAATTATACAGACATGTTAGTCCATTTTTCTTGAATGTATGCCATTTGTCTGTATTATGGAACAAGTATGTTTTATCTCCAGCTTTTACTTTAATCCCTGCTGTATCTTTTTCGCATTGTTCCATCCATTTTTTGATTCCTTTGTATCCTGAATTCTCCATCGTATTGATCAATTTGGAGTTTTTCATATAATACTGGGATGTTCCATTGATACATCTCTTATGATTTTCATTTGTTGCATACAAAAGACCGTCTTTGTAATTCCAATTGAGATTCTGAATTTCTTGTTTTTCTGAATCTGTAAGCTTTTGATAATTTTCTTCGAATGTATTGTCTGGTCTTTGAATGATATCATAAAATCCATCAGTATCGTAACTGTCGAAATCTACGTCAGAATCAGTATCTTCATCCGATTGCTGTATTGAAAATCTACGAAGAACGGTGTCTTCTGCTCTTAAACGCAGCTCATACTCACCCGTTTTATCTTCCAGGATACTCGTTTTCCATACTTCATAACTTCCACTGTCATCTAAAAGAGTCGAACTTTCATCGTCTGATTTCATCATCTTATAAAATTTTTTCAGCCATTGTTCATTTTTTATTTCTCTTCTGTCTTCTGAAATCTGATCGATCTTATCTTCTGTGATAAAATTGTTTTCATTTGCTGACAGACTGATCGTTGATACGAACTGTTTTTTGCTTGTCAAAGGATAGATAAGTAGTCCTGCTGCCATACAAAATCCAAGAAGGATCGCTATTTGTTTAATTCTTTTTCTTTTCTTAAATGATACGCTATACCATTTTCTCTGTAATTTTGACGGATGACGGTAAAGTACGATTCCGATCGTTGCCAATAAAGCTAGAAGGATCAGTGGTGATAATATGATAATATAACTAATTGAAGTTAAAAAATACATTATACTGCCCTCCTTTTCTTACGCTTTTCTACTATATAATATATGATCGTTGCGATCACTGCTGCCAGAATGCCGCCTGTGTATGACTGAATCTTGAACCCTGTCACTACAATGAACAGTGAAACACAGAATGGAAAGATCCATACAAACAGATGCTCCATCCATGGAAAATACATAAAATTATTCCTCTTTGCCATATCTGACTTTTGAAATACATAAAATGCAACTCCAAAAAATACTGCGATCAATACGATCTGAATCAGAAGGATCTGTGCAAAATGATCAAACGAAGCCATCGTCACCAGCTGGTTCACACCTTTATCCCATATAAACTGTTTTGTGATCGGTCCATTTTCAAAAAATACAGCCATCCACCAGCCATGATATATTGTATCTGGGAATGATAATACTTTGGGCATCATATAATCCATAAAGTTTGGAAATAACATTGCTCCGATTCCGATCGCTCCTGCGATCCATGGTCTTTTGCAGATATTCTGAAAAAATATGGCAATGGCATAGATGAGTGTCAGTGATACCCATATAAATAGAAGATACGCACACAAATGTATCATGTTATCATTTCCAAGAAGTACTGCTCCGTTCTTACATACGGATAGATTCATCTCATACCATGACTGTGCCTTTGTTCTCATCATAATCATTCCGAATGAAAGGAAAAGCCATGGAATCGTATATGTCATCATTCCTGTGATCGTCCTTGTTAGAAAGATCTGGCCTCTCTTGATTGGAAGCTGCATTAGAAATTCACCACATTTTGATGTGCTGCTTTCCCGATACTGTATTACCGCTACAAAACTAACCGGTATCATAAGAACGATAATAAACATTTTATAGTATTGATCTAATGTTCCTAAAAACAAATTACCATAATCATTATAAATTCCTCCATAAAAATTATTGATCTGATCCGCAGTTCCTGAAATATCGTTTGCGATCACATATTGTAATATAAAACATATCACTATGGTATACACTAATGTTATGGCTAGCAGATTTCGTTTTTCATGATTAACAAGCCCTCTCATAACATTTCCTCCTTATTGTCTGAATAATCGATACAGCAAAATATGTGATCACTAATATCATTACCAAATATATAAGCCAATGTACTGCATTTAATTTCTGTATGATCAGTTTATAACTGTCTGATGAACACATAAATTCTTTTCCCCATGCGACCAATCCATAAATTCTGGTTCGAAGCGTCTCGTCATACTTAAATATATGAACATATATCTCATGATTACTTAATGCATTAAAACATAGGATCGTGATCACTATCGTCGTGATGACTTTATTCTGTATCTCTGATAATCTTGTTAACATTCGATTCTGTGCCTGATCCTGCTTGATAAACTGTCGTTTTGCAAACCAGATACTAAAGACTCCAGCTGCAAATAAAACGACAATACAGATAATAGCAGAATTTACATATTGTGCTTTCCAGATCGGATTGCTATCCAAGATATTCGCATCAAGCTGATAATTTAATGGATATAAAAATGTTCTGCCGAATCTTCCATAGATAACCCACTCGAGTATCGCAAATCTAGAAGATCTTACCTTAAACAGCAACTGGAGTAAAAATACCAGATTCTGAAGGATCATCGGCAATATCACATAAAATGTAACGACTGCTATGATAAGCCCTTGCCAGATATATGCTGTCACGATCAATGAAATCTGTATGAGCGCACAAAATGTAAAACACATTACTGCATTCCATAATGTGCATATGATCACATTCGTGATTGATTCCGCATTCGGAATCGTTGCGATCTTCATTGCAAAGAAAATTCCATAGATGATCTCTGCGAACAAAAGTGATATATGCAGTTTTGTAAGACTCTTTTGGTAAATGTCTTTCTTTGTCCATGGGAAGCTGTAAATATATTGCTGTTTCTTATTTTGCTGCAGTTGATATACAATTCCTGCTGATAATGCTGCAAATAAAACTGTGATCAAAAACCATCCATTGACAAGATTATCCATTATCTGTGCCAGTTCATTTCCCGGATATTTCATGTTCCATGCGAAAATCCCATATAACAATGCTACTGGTGGAAGTACCAGATCATATTTTCTAAAAAATTTCATCTCCAAGTTCCTCCTCTTAGCGGTTGCTGTAGACGAATACTTCTTCTAAACTTAATGGAATTTCCTCTACTACAATCGCTCCTGCTTGTTTTAATGCCTCATGAATTGGCTCTCCATACCCTTCTAATATTACTGTGTATACACTTCCAAGATTAGAATACGTGATCACTCCCGGAAGTTCTTTGAAGATCTCGCTTTTTGATTCTCCAAATACAACCTGTAATTTTGTAAATCGTTCTTTCATCTGATCCATTGTTCCATGATAAAGGATCTTTCCGTCCTTCATCATACTTGCGGAATCGCAGAAACTTTCTAAATCCTTTAAATCGTGTGATGAGATCAGAACACTCATCCCATTCATATCGACTTCATTGACAATAAAATCTTTGATCTGTTTCTGTGCGATCACATCCAGTCCTGACATTGGTTCATCCATGATCATCACTTTTGGATGGATGGACAGATTCAACATCGAAGCTAATGACATTGCCTGTCCTTTAGATAATTCTTTGATTCTTTTGCTTACATCTAATCCGATACTCTGATTGTAGTCCCTAAATACTTTCTCATCAAATGTTGGGTAGATCTGTTTATAAAATTCTACCATCTCATCGATATGATACCCTTCAAAATACTGGTTGCTGTCCGCAACATATCCTACCTGTGCTTTTACTTTTGGATTCTCGAAAATTTCTTCTCCACAGACCAAAATCTGTCCTTGATCCTGTTCATAAATTCCTGTTAGACATTTGATCAGTGTTGTCTTTCCACATCCATTGCGTCCTACCAGCCCATGAATGCTTCCCTCTTCTATATCCAGGCTGATTCCATGAAGAATCTCATTCTTTCCATATGATTTTTTCACGTCCTTTAGTTCGATTACTTTCATATCCTATCCCTCCAGATCCTGATAGATCTCATGTATCAGGCTTGCTATCTTCTCTTCATCATACCCTTCATAACGAAGCTCACTTAATATCTCTTTTAAACTTGTCTTGATCTCTTGCATCTTTCCTTTGTCTACCTCTTGTGAAGCATTCTCTGCCAAAAATGCTCCCTTTCCTCGTATTGTTATAATTACTTTCTCTTTCTCCAACAACTGATATGCTTTCGCTACGGTGTTGGGTGTTACACTGAGACTTAATGCTAATTTACGAACGGACGGCAAAGCATCTCCAGGTTTTAGATATCCTTTCCACGCTGCTTCTTTTACTTGTTCCATGATCTGTTCATAAATTGCCTTGCCACTGGCAGGGTTGATTCGAAACACATCTGTACCTCCTTATTGTTTTTGTCGTACTGTATACCATACTGTATTAGCTGTACTAACTGTACCATTTCATATGATACAGTTAGTTTATATACTTTTTTCTTATTTGTCAATAACTTTTTTAAAAATGTCAAGAAAATTTCCTATGAAATGAAAAAACCTCAAAGCTTCTTTCCGAAACTTTGAGGTTTTTCCTAAACAAATTGTATGAATATATAGAGGGTTCATTGCTTTCGCAATATAAATCATTCTTATAACAGGCTCTTTGCTGTTCTTCCAATGGTTGTGATGATGAAATAACAGCTGGTTGCTCCTGCATCAAGAACACCTCGAGAGCGTTCTCCAAGGCGGCTTGCTCGTCCGATCTTGGCTACAAGATCTTTTGTAGACTGCCATCCTTTTTCTGCTGCGGCATTCATAGCATCCAAACATTCTGCAAAGTCTTTTCCTGCTTCTTTTGCTTCTACAAATGCTTCTTTTGCTGGAATCAATGTGTCTAGCAGTGATTTGTCTCCTACCTGTGCAGGGCTGATATCCTGAATTCCTTCTACAGAGGCTGTGATCATTTCTGCGAATACATCTGCTGTGATCTCTTCTTCATCTTCACATGCCTGAGCCATCTCATCAAATAACATTCCATACAGGGGTCCCATTGATCCACCGATATCTTCTAACAGTGTCTCACCTAATGTTGTCAGTCCTTCTGACAAATTATATGTAGTTCCTTCTAATTTCTTCTCGCACATCGTAAAACCTTTGTTCATGTTGATCCCATGATCTCCGTCTCCGATCTTACCATCAATCTCACTTAAGTAATCTCTTTCTTTCTGAATTGTCTTGATCAGCTGGTCTACGATAACTCCTGCATCGGCATTTTTAAAACTTGTCATAATTTCCACCTCTTTGAATTAATGTTGTACTTTTCTTATCTATGTTTATTTTAACATACAATCTTTTTTACCTGAAATGATTTTCAGTTCAAATATGGCACTCATTATGGCGCTATGTTTCACTTTGGGTTGTTGTTGGTTTATATAACGTACTCTAAAATTGCTTCCGGTTTCTCTACAATATATGTAGCATTATTCTCTCTTAACTCCTCTGCTCCTCGAAATCCCCATGCTACACCTATCGTATCCATCTTGGCATTCTGTCCTGTTTCCATATCTGTTTTTGAATCACCAATATATAAAACTTCTTCTGCTGGCAAATTCATATGATTAGCAATCTCTAATGCCGCGCTTGGATCCGGTTTCTTAGGAATTCCTTCTCTTTCACGTTCCCCATACACTGCAACCCATGGAAACTGTGAAAAATATTTATTTACCAATGCACTAGTATAATCTCCTCGTTTATTGGAATTTACTGCAATTTTAATTCCTTTTTCTTCTAAAGTTCCCAGTAACTTAAGAATTCCTTCATACGGAATCGTTTTGTTTAAATATCTCTTCTGATATGCTTTTGAAAATTGATCAACTGCCTCATCAAGAAACATTTCGTCTTTCTGTTTCTCTTCTGGCAATGCTCTCTGGATTAATTTACGAAATCCATTTCCAACCATCATCTTACATGCTTTGCTATCATATTCTTTCCATCCGTAGATTTTCATTACGTCATTGACACTATCTGTAAGATCATTGATCGTATCTAATAAAGTACCATCTAAATCAAAAATAATTCCTTTGTATGTTTTCATCTTTGTCTTCCTTTCTACCTGCTTCTAGTCAATATTATACAATTGCAACTCATTAATAGCAAAGATTACTTTTACTAATTCATTACAATTCATAGGGGAATTTCCTATAAATCGAAAAAAAGAACCCCTACATAATCTAATCTGATCATGTAAAGGTTCTTCCAATTCTTTATGTAATTATTCCACTACTCGTCTTACACAAACAATTCTACGGTAGTTTGCTCTTGGCGAAATTTTGATTCCTGTTCTTCTGTTACTTGCATGTACAATCTTTCCATTTCCAATATACATCGCTACATGTCCATTATAACAGATGATATCTCCTGGCTGTTTCTCATTATAAGAAACTTTTCTTCCTGCTCTTCTTAATTCAGAAGAAGTTCTTGGAAGATTATATCCAAATGATCTGTAAACTGATCCGATAAATCCTGAACAGTCAGCTCCTCTGTTTAAGTCTGTTCCACCCCATACGTAGGAGTTTCCAACAAAACGCTGTGCAAATTGTGCTACTGTCTGTCCTTTGTCATATGTTGTTCCTTCTAATGCAGGAGCATCTGTGTTAATATAAACATATTTCTTTAAGACATATCCTGTCTTACCGTTTACAGAAACCTTTCTCCACTTTCCACTTGTTGAATAGACTGTGACAGGTGTTCCAATCTCTAATCTCTTTAAAACTTTTGATCTTTTTGATTTGCTGGCTCTTAATTTGCACCAGTGTCTGAAGATTTTTCCATTATATCCATCATCAGCCTTAACCTGCTGTTTTGGTGTTGTTGTGATTGCCGTACCAAATATAAATAAAAAGACTAATGAGAAAATTGTTATTTTCTTTAATCGTGATTTCATTGATAACCCTTTCAATTGTTACACTTCTGTTACATACTTGAAGAATTTTACCATATAACGACACAAATGTAAAGGAAATAGTGTATTGTTTTGAATTTTATAATTAACAAATGAAATAATTGTAAAATTTGTATCATTGTGTTCTTTTTTTACATACAAAAAGAGACCTGATAAATCAGATCTCTTCAGCGTGGGCGAGAAGATTCGAACTCCCGGCCTTCTGGTCCGTAGCCAGACGCTCTATCCAGCTGAGCTACGCCCACATATTCAATTGTCAAATATGACAATTCAGATGTTATTCACATCTAAATGCCGCAGACCGGAATCGAACCGGTACTCGATTTAACTCGAACAGGATTTTAAG
>ERZ825384.3918-NODE-3918-length-12552-cov-3.038969_pt1 | contig 12552 bp, 9 predicted proteins | sample MGYA00519931_ERZ825384 | MGnify/ENA primary metagenome ERZ825384 (study PRJEB31778, sample SAMEA3449200) | human gut metagenome | biome: human gut; feature: human-associated habitat; material: faeces | place: United Kingdom | collected 2010/2012 ...
GTTCTGCAATTAGGAGTTACGATGGACTATTCCATTTTCCTGTTGAACAGTTATGAGGAGAATAAAAAGCGGTTTCCGGGAGAGAAGGAGCGTGCCATGGGGCATGCGATCGCCAATACATTTAAGTCTGTTGCAGGAAGTTCTGTGACGACGGTTGCCGGATTTGTTGCCCTGTGCGTGATGACTTTCGCACTTGGACGGGATCTCGGAATCGTTATGGCGAAAGGTGTACTGATCGGAGTGGTCTGCTGTGTAACAGTTCTTCCGTCACTGGTACTGGTTTTTGACAAACCGATTGAAAAGACGCAGCATAAACTGCTTTTAAGCAACATGGATAAGCCTTCTGCATTTATTACAAAGCATTATAAGGCATGGATCCTTATTTTTCTGCTCCTTCTGTTCCCTGCGATTTACGGAAATAATCATACTAAGATTTACTATAATATTGCAGAGTCTCTTCCGGAGACATTGGACAGTAATGTGGCGAATGCAGAACTGAAGAAAGATTTCAATATGAGCAATCTGCACATGGTCATGATGGATAAGAACATGGATGCAAAGCAGAAAAAGAAGATGCTTGAAGAGATTGATGAAGTAAAGGGTGTCAAATGGACAATCAGCATGAATTCTCTGATCGGTCCGACCGTACCGGATTCCATGATCCCGGATGACATGAAAGAGATGCTTCAGAGCGATGATTGTGAACTTGCCTTTGTATGCTCAGAGTATGAGTCGGCAACAGACGAGGTCAATACGCAGATTTCAGCCATTGATAAGATCGTGAAGTCTTATGACAAGAGTGGAATGGTCATTGGAGAAGCTCCACTGATGAAGGATCTGCAGGATGTAACGGATGTGGACTTAGTGAATGTAAATGCTATTTCCATTGCAGCGATTTTCCTTATTATCATGATCATATTCAAGTCGATCTCCCTGCCGATTATTCTGGTAGCGGTAATTGAGTTTGCAATCATGGTTAATATGGCAATCCCGTTCTATCAGGGAACCAGCCTTCCGTTTGTGGCAAGCATTGTAATCGGAGCAATCCAGTTGGGAGCAACGGTAGATTATGCGATCCTGATGACAACCCGTTATCAGAAAGAACGTCAGCGTGGAAGAGAGAAGATGGAAGCAATCAGTATTGCACATAAGACCAGTATGCCGTCTATTATCAGCAGTGGACTGAGCTTTTTCGCAGCAACATTCGGAGTAGCCTGCTACTCACAGGTAGAGATGATCGGTTCGATCTGTACCCTCCTTGCAAGGGGAGCGATCATCAGTATGATCGTAGTTATCATGATCCTGCCTGCAATGTTTATGATATTTGACAAGGTAATATGCAAGACCTCGATTGGTTTCCTCGGGTCAAAAAAGAAACCCGCAGAGGTGAAATAGAAGGGAGTTAAATTATGAACAAGAACAGAAAAATCAAACATAGCCTTACAACTTCGCTTGCTGTTGGAATGTCAGTCATGATGGGAGCGGTTCCGGTTTATGCGGCAGGAAGCACAGATACGCAGGATGTATATAAGGAAGAAACGGTTTATGTCAATGCAGATGCGACAGGAAATAGTGACGAGGTGACGGTATCTGACTGGCTGAAAAATTCTGGAAGTGTATCGGGAAACCTGACTGATGAAAGTATTTTGAAAGAGATTAAGAATGTCAAAGGTGATGAGACATTTACGGAGAATGGAGATCAACTGACCTGGAATACTGCAGGAGAAGATATTTATTATCAGGGTACGACAGATAAGGAACTTCCGGTATCCGTAAAACTGACCTATTTTTTGGACGGCAAGGAAGTAAAACCGGATGAGCTGAAGGGAAAGAGCGGACATCTCAAGATCCAGGTACAGTATACAAATAACGAAAAGAAGACCGTCACAGTGGATGGAAAAGAAGAGGAAGTTTATACACCATTTATCATGATGACCGGAATGATCCTTCCGAATGAAACTTTCAGCAATGTAACGATCGACAATGGAAAAGTTATTTCAGACGGAAGCCGTAATATTGTAGTCGGATTTGGTATGCCGGGACTGAAAGACAGCCTTGATCTGGATGAAGAGACAACAAAAGAAGCTGAGGATAAAGGCGTAACGATTCCAGAGAATTTTGAGATGGAGGCAGATGTAACTGATTTCACAATGTCTTCCACCTTTACAGTTGCCCTGACAGATCTGCTGGATGATATGGATATGGATAATATCATAGATGTTGATTCACTGAAAGATTCACTGAATGAGCTGGAAGATGCTGCACTGGAACTGGTCAGCGGATCAGGAACACTGGCAGATGGTGCTTCCACACTGGCAGACGGAGTGAGCAGCTATACAGCAGGTGCAGATGAACTGAATGCGGGCATTCAGAAATATCTTGGCAGCAACGGAGAACTGAACGGCAGCGTGACAGAGTATGTCAATGGAGTAGGCAAAGTTGTCAAAGGCGTTAAAGACTATACAAGTGGAACTAATGCACTGGCAAATGGAGTGACTTCCTATGTGGTAGGCGAGCAGAAGATTGCAGCAGGTGCCGCACAGTTATCTCAGTTAAGCAAAGGTCTGGAGCAGGTGCAGACAGCCGTAGATACATTGAGCAAAGCGGCTGACGGAAAAGGAGAGGCAACAGACGATCTGGTGATCGCAGCCAACCAGCTTGCAGCAGGTACAAAGCAGTTACAGGCAGTACTTGGCTCAGAGGAAGTGACAGCACTTCTGACGCAGGTGAATGGTATGGTGACAACCGGAAATGAACTGATTTCTGCAACGGAATCTCTTTCTGCAAGTCTTCAGACAGGAATTGCCACACCGGTAGCCAATATTGCAGCAGCACTGACCGGAATGGAAACACAGCTCAATGCAATCAATACCCAGCTCGGAACACTGCAAAGTGACTGTGAGACAGCGGTTGCAGATGTCAATGCGAAGATTACAGATTACAATACAAAAGTGGATGCAGCACAGGCAGCAGCCAATACAAGCAAGACGCAGATTGCAAATGCGATCAGTGCATTGCAGGTTCAGTTAAATGCGACAACAGATGAGTCAGTAAGAGATCAGATCAGTACAGCAATTACGGCACTTCAGAATGCACAGACTGCTGCAGACGGACTGAACAATGTGCAGAAAGCATCTGCGATCACGGTCAGTGTACCGACCTTTGACCTGTCAGCCATCACAAGCGGGGCAGCAACGCTTCAGACAAATCTGAAGACATTTAAAGAGACTGCAGCAGCATTACAGCAGCAGCTTCCGGAAATGCAGAAGAAACTGGATGCTATTGCAGCAGCAAAGGACAGTCTTCCGTCAGATTCAATCAGCCAGCTTACAGCATCTGTGACTCAGTTGAATCAGGGAATGCAGGGACTGAATACCGGACTTGGAACTCTTTCAGGCGGACTTGGACAGTTGAATACATCTGTTCAGGCACAGTTCCCGACAGCAATCCAGGGAATTACTGAATTGAATGGCGGATTTATGCAGCTCGGATCTTATAATACTTCTCTTCTTTCAGGTGCAGAGAAACTGAAAGGAAGCAGTTCAACACTGGCAGCCGGAGCAGGAACGCTGCAGAGCGGAACGAACCAGCTTGCATCCGGTCTGAATACACTTGGTTCACAGATGTCAGCCGGTGCAGCGAAACTTTCAGCCAACAGCAATGCACTTCGTGAAGGAGCTTCCTCACTTTCAGAAGGAGCAAAGAAGCTGGCAGATGGTATGGATCAGTTCGATAAAGAAGGAACAAGTAAATTAAAGAGTACAGTAGAAGACGAATTCGGAGATGTACTTGACAGACTCAAAGCACTGACCTCTGATGACTGCACCTACAATACATTCAGTGGTAAGGACAGCAAGATGGATGGAAGTGTAAAATTTGTGATCGAGACAGAAGCAATCGAATAATTGACGATTCACTTATATTTGTATCATCTTATAAAGAGGGACGGAGCAGATACTGGACCGGTATCTGCTCCGTCCTGTTCGTTTTACGGGCAGATGACAGGAATCAGTTTTTCAGTATAATCTGATCTGATCGGGAAATACTTCTAAAAAAAGAAAGAAGGCAGAATATGGGAAAGAAAAAAGAAAAACCGATCAATTTAAACGAACTGGAAGAGGAAGAAAAAATGAAGTATGAGATTGCGGAAGAACTGGGACTGTTAGACCGGGTACTTGCACAGGGCTGGAAATCACTTACTTCCAAAGAGACCGGGAGGATCGGCGGACTGGTGACAAAAAGAAGACGGACGCAGGAGAACGGGACAGCACAGACGGAGGAAAAAAGATAGAAAACCGGAAGCAGAAAGGTCTTATTTTGACAAAACCACTCATTTTTGATAAAATGCTCAGAATGGGGAGCATGGTTGGGTGATTTATTATGATAGAAAAGATGAATATATTTGATGTGGAGATTCCAATCCTGACAGCAAAAGAAGCGATGATCCGGGCAATGCAGTATCTCGAGAGTGAGTCAGTGGATACGATCGAGCTGGTTTCCATGGATATGCTGATGAAAGAAAGAGAAAATGCACAATGGAAAGAGCAGATCAATGCACTGACGATGCTGCTGCCGGAGAATACAGAGATCCTGAAAGCGGCAGAGATAGAAAATGAAAAGCTGTTCCGGGAAACTGAAGAGAACGTTTTCCTTAAGATGTTCATGAAGTATATGCAAAAAAATCATAAAAAAATATTCCTGCTTGCAGACAGTGAGGAAAATCTGGGAAAAGTAGAGGCGGTTCTGTCCAGGCACAACCGGGGAATCCGCGTTACCGGGCAGATGGTGATTTCGGAGAATGAAGAGCAGATCCAGGATGCGATCAATGCCATCAACGGAACGGAGACGGACTGTATCCTGTCGGTGCTGCCGTCCCCGTTCCAGGAACGGTTTATTACGGCAAATAAAGCCCTTCTGAATGTACGGGTCTGGCTGGGAGGCGGCTGTGCGTTTACAGGGCATCTGGATGAGATAAAATTGAGGAACCGGATCCGTTTTTTTATTCAGAAGAAAATTTTCAGATATCATGTAGAACAGGAAAAAGAATAACGGATTTGCCTGGAAATAAGATCTATATTCGGAAAATTGTGAACTATGCTAAGTCTGAAAATATGAATTTTTTGTAAAAAATTCAAAGAAATGACTAAAATAAAAGGATTTACTCTTTATTTTTTTGCTGTTTTGACTTAATATACTAAGTGGAAATGTGTACGTAAAAAAATCGACACGAAAGGTATGTGTAAATTGCACATATCGAAGAACGGATGGAATGGAGGAAAAAGGATGATTTCTAATCAGATACTTCAGAATACGATTGAAGGATTGAAAGGGATTTCCAAGGTTGATTTTTGTGTGTTAGATACAGAGGGGAAGGAACTGGCAGCTACAGGCGAGGTAGATAAGAACTGTTCGGATGCAGTGCTTGCATTTGTAGAGTCCCCCGCAGACAGTCAGGTAATCCAGGGAAGACAGTTCTTCAAGATCTTTGATGAGCAGCGTCTGGAATATGTGCTTGTTGCCAATGGAGACAGCGAGGGAGAATATATGCTGGGAAAGATCGCAGCATTCCAGATCCAGAGTCTTCTGGTTGCATATAAAGAGAGATTTGACAAGGATAATTTTATCAAAAACCTGCTTTTGGATAACCTTTTGCTGGTGGATATTTATAATCGTGCCAAAAAATTACATATTGACACGGAAGTGAAACGTGTTATCTTTATTATTGAGACATCCCACGAAAAAGACAGTGCGGCTCTTGACAATGTTCGGAATCTTCTCGGAGGCAAATCCCGCGATTTTGTAACTGCGGTAGATGAGAAGAATATCATTGTTGTAAAAGAACTTTCAGAGAAAGATGGAAATAAAGAACTTGAAAAAATGGCGAAGGATATGCTGGATCTGCTCCGGTCAGAGGGAGGCGACGAGCAGATGCATATAGCATATGGAACGATCGTCAACGACATCAAGGAAGTTTCCAAGTCTTATAAAGAAGCCAAGCTGGCGTTGGATGTGGGCAAGATCTTCTTTAGCGAGAAAGATATCGTTGCCTATACAACTCTTGGAATCGGCAGACTGATCTATCAGCTTCCGCTTCCGTTGTGCAAGATGTTTATTAAGGAGATTTTTGAAGCAAAATCTCCGGATGACTTTGATGAAGAGACATTGACTACCATCAATAAGTTCTTCGAGAACAGTCTCAATGTATCAGAGACATCCAGACAGCTTTACATCCACAGAAATACTTTGGTATACAGACTGGATAAACTGCAGAAGAGTACAGGACTTGATCTGCGTGTCTTTGAGGATGCGATCACGTTCAAGATCGCTCTGATGGTAGTGAAGTACATGAAGTACATGGAGTCATTAGAATACTAGGAATTTTGCGGAGTATGGATAATTAGGAGGAACATATGATTGAATTAAGAAACGTGAAGAAGGAATACTCCAAGGGCAATGCGGCTCTGAACGGGGTATCCGTAAAGATCGAGCGGGGAGAGTTCGTCTTCATCGTTGGTGACAGTGGATCGGGAAAGTCAACCCTTATCCGTCTGATCATGAAAGAACTGAATCCGACCGATGGTACGATCATCGTGAACGGACAAAACTTAAACCGTATGAGACACCGGAATATTGCAAAGTACAGAAGAGGACTGGGAGTTGTATTTCAGGATTTCCGGCTTCTGAAAGACCGGAATATTTATGAGAATATTGCATTTGCACTGCGGGTGACAGAGACACCGAGCAAAGTGATCAAGAAAAAAGTACCGGCTGCTTTGTCACTGGTAGGACTTGCACAGAAGTACAAGTCGTTCCCGAAGGAACTTTCCGGAGGAGAGCAGCAGAGAGTCGCGATCGCAAGGGCGATCGTAAATGAGCCTGCCATCCTGCTGGCGGATGAGCCGACAGGTAACTTGGATCCAACGAACTCCTGGGAGATCATGAGCCTTCTGAAAGAGGCGAATGAGCGTGGAACAACCGTGCTTGTTGTCACGCATAATCAGGAGATCGTAAATGAGATGAACGAACGCGTCATTACTATGAAGCAGGGTGTCATCGTCAGTGATGAACGAAAAGGTGGGTATACAGATGAGGATTAGTACGATTGGATACGTTGGAAAGCAGGGAGTTAAGAGTATTTGGAGAAATAAGATGTTCTCTTTGGCATCCATTGCAACGATGTCAGCCTGTATCTTCCTGTTCGGATTATTTTTCTCGATTCTTGTAAACTTTCAGTATATCATCCGAAGTGCTGAGGAAGGTGTGGCGATCACGGTCTTCTTTGATGAAGAAGCTACAGATGAACAGATTCAGAAGATTGGGGAGGAACTGAAAGCAAGAGACGACGTTTCAGAAGTAAAATATATTTCAGCAGAGCAGGCATGGGAGGATTTCCAGAAGGATTATTTTGGAGATAACCCGGAGCTTGCAGAAGGATTTAAAGATGACAATCCGCTGGCCAATTCAGATAACTATGAAGTTTATATGAAGACGACAGACAACAGCCAGGATCTGATCGCAAGAAGTAAATCTCTTTCTTCTACGCAGCAGGATTTGGTTAAGTTTGCACAGAGTCTGGATGGAGTGTCGAAAGTAAATAAATCAGATGTTGTAGCGAATACACTCTCCAGCGTTAATATGCTGGTTGCGTATATTTCCATTGCGATCATTGCGATCCTGTTGGGAGTGTCAATCTTCCTGATCAGCAATACGGTTACAATGGGTATTACAGTCAGAAAAGAAGAGATCGCTATTATGAAATATATTGGTGCGAAAGACTTTGTTGTAAGATCACCGTTCGTGATCGAGGGTCTGATCATCGGTATCTTTGGTGCAGCGATTCCACTGGGACTTTTATATGTACTTTATGATAAGGCAGTTTCTTATGTCATGGAACGGTTCAGTATTCTGAAGAATATTATTGATTTCCTTCCGGTAAATGTAGTATATACCTACTTATTGCCAATCGGACTTATCATGGGGATCGGAATTGGTTTCCTTGGAAGCTTCTTTACAGTACGCAAGCATCTGAGAGTATAGGAGGAAGCCTATGAAAGGCCGGATGAGGAAAATTACAGGAATTTTGCTGGCGTTCGTCCTTTGTATCGGAACGGCATCGCAGTCCGGTGCGGTTACGATCGATGAAGCTGAGAAAAAAGCAGATCAGCTTGAATCGGATAAAAAGAAAGCAGAAGAAGAAAAGAAGACGCTGTCGGAGAAACTGGATGAGATCATTAAGAAAATGAATGAGACGCAGGAGCATCTGACCGCCAAGGAGGATGAAATCTCCGATGCGGAAAATGAATTGATTCAGGCTCAGATTGCGGAAGATGATCAGTACGACAGCATGAAAAAGCGGATCCGTTATCTTTATGAAGGCGGTAATACACAGTTTCTGGAAATGATGATGACGAGCAGTTCGATCACAGATCTGCTGAATAAAGCCGAGTATGTGGCAAAGCTGTCTTCTTATGACCGGGATATGCTGGTTGAGTTTCAGGATACGGTGAAAACTGTACAGGACAAAGAGGCAAAGCTTCAGGAAGAATATAAAAATCTGAATACGCTGCAAAGTCAGCTCGTAGAGCAGCAGACGCAGGCTCAGGAGATGATCAGCAGTAAAGAGGCACAGATCGCAAGTATCCAGACGCAGATCCAGCAGAATGCTGATACGCTCAAAGAGCTGAAGGAGAAAGCAGAGCAGGCAAGACGGCTGCAGGAGGAGCAGGCAAAGCTGAATAGTGGAGGAAGTTCTTTTAAGCCGTCGTCCAGTGGGAATGTGGTCAGTGGAAATGGATATTTTACGCATCCGTGTCCGGGTATGACTTATCAGTCCAGCTATTTCGGTGAAGTCAGGGCATTTGATCCAAGACCTCACAAGGGAAATGATTATGCAGCTCCGGCAGGAACACCGACTTATGCGGCAGCAGCAGGAACTGTGGTGATCGCGGGATGGAGCAACAGTGCCGGGAACTGGGTCGTGATCAATCATGGAAATGGTCTCGTAACGAAATATATGCATCATAGTGCAATCTGCGTGTCAGCAGGGCAGAAAGTCGCAAAAGGACAGCAGATCGGATATGTTGGATCAACGGGATATTCGAGTGGTGCACATCTGCATTTCCAGGTAGAATTAAATGGAACAGCAGTAAATCCAAATACATATTTGTAGTATGCTGACCAGAAGCAGAAGATGACAGATACGTCATCAAAGGAAGAACTGAGGGAGGACAGAGCGGATCAATGTCTGCTTTGTCCTCTTTGTGCATAGAATATAAAAGGATGAAAGGAGTCAGGAATGGAAGAAAATACAGGCAGAAAGAAAAGTGGTTTTGCGGCAGGACTGCTGACCGGAATTGTGATCATGGCGGTGATCTCGATCCTTGGATTTGGAGGATGGTATATCGTGAACCGGAACAGCAGCGGTTCTTATACATCAGAAAATGTAACAGAGGGAGATGTGTCAAAGAAGCTGGATCAACTGAATCAACTGATCGACAAATATTATCTGTATCAGGATGAAGTGGATCAGGATGCACTGGTAGAGGGAATCTATTCAGGTTATGCAGCAGCACTGGGAGATCCGTATACAGTTTATTACAATAAGGATGAGACGAAAGCTCTGATGGAATCTACCAGCGGAACATTTTCCGGTGTCGGAGCAACGCTGACCAAAGATGCAGATACAAAGGCAGTGACGATCGTAAATGTTTATCAGGATTCTCCAGCAGAAAAGGCGGGTCTGAAGGCGGGGGATATCCTGGAGAAAGTAGATGACCATGAAGTCGGCGATGAAGAACTGGATACGATCGTATCTTGGATCAAAGGGGAAAAAGGTACGGAAGTAACATTATATGTCCTGAGAGACGGGAAGGAAGAGACACTGACTGCCACAAGAGATACGATCGAAGCACAGACGGTTGAGTATGAGATGAAAGATGGCGGGATCGGTTATATCCGTGTGTCAGAATTTGATCTGGTGACATACGATCAGTTTAAAGCAGCACTGGATGATCTGGAAGATCAGGGAATGGCAGGGCTGGTGATCGATCTGAGAAATAATCCGGGAGGAAATCTGGATGTTGTCTGCAACATGCTGAAGCTTCTTCTGCCGGAAGGAACGATTGTTTCCACAAAAGAAAAAAATGGTAAGACGGATGAGATCACGTGCGATGGTACGAATGAATTCAAAAAGCCGCTGGCAGTTCTTGTAAACCAGTACAGTGCAAGTGCATCTGAGATCTTCAGCGGTGCAATTCAGGATTATGGCACAGGAAAGATCGTTGGGGTGACGACATACGGAAAGGGAGTTGTGCAGCAGTTACTGGATCTGGGAGACGGAACATGCTTTAAAGTGACGATCGCAGAATATTATACTCCAAGTGGAAGGAGTATAAACAAAAAGGGTGTTGAACCCGATATAGAAGTAGAATATCAGTATGACGAAGCTGATCCAAAGAAGGATAACCAGCTGGATAAAGCATTGGAGACAGTCAGCGAAGAATTAAAATAGAGCAGAAAAGTGAAGTCCAAAAAAAGACTGAAAAAATAAAAAAAACCTTGCAAATAAAAAAGTGGTGTGCTAATATTTAAACCAAGTTTTAACAGGCTGACGTGTTAAAATAGATAAAAGCGTGGAGCAAGACTCTGATCTTCAGAAACTGACAGGAAGCAGGCATCACCGACTGAGAGTGCCGGACAGCGGAGCAGATCAAGGGAACACTTGGGAGCCGGCTGTCTGAAAGATCAGTAGGACAGCACGTTTAGCAGGCGTTATCTGCAAAGAGGGGAATTCGAAAGAACTGACGAAAGAGCAGACGGAGGATTCAATGCGGGTGGTACCGCGGATATTATATTGATAATTTCCGTCCCGGGATACTGTTGTATCCCGGGACTTTTTCTATTCAGAAAAAGCTTCACCGGGATGCTGGAATCTGAAAGGAGAAGTAAAATGGAGTTTGTAACAGGAGTAAAAAAGAAAGAGACGCAGGAATTAAGTGAACTGCTTGAAGCAGGCAGGATCGGAACTGAAGTCAGAGTGAATGGTGCGATCCATACGATCAGAGATATGGGAACCGTTGCTTTCATCATTCTGAGAAAAAGAGAAGGCCTTGTGCAGTGTGTTTATGAAGAAGGAGTTTCAAAATTTAGCTTGAAAGATGTGAAAGAAGCAGATACAGTAGAAGTATCAGGGATGCTGGAACAGTCAGAAAAGGCTCCGAACGGGATTGAGATCCGTTTAGGAGAACTGAAGATTTTAAGTGAACCGGCAGAGCCAATGCCGCTTCCGATTTCAAAATGGAAATTGAATACATCTCTGGAAGCAAAATTAAATTACAGACCAATTTCTCTGAGAAATGTCAGAGAGCGTGCAAAATTCAGGATTCAGGAAGGTATCGTAAGAGGGTTCAGGGATTTCCTTTATCAGGAAGGATTTACAGAGATCCATACTCCGAAGATCGGTGCGAAAAGTGCGGAGGGAGGAGCAAACCTCTTCCGGCTGGAATATTTCCACAGACCGGCGATCCTCCAGCAAAGCCCTCAGTTTTATAAGCAGATGATGGTGGGAGTTTTTGACAGAGTATTTGAGACCGGACCTGTTTTCCGTGCTGAGAAACATAACACCAAAAGACATTTAAATGAATATACGAGTCTTGATTTTGAGATGGGCTATATTGATAGCTTTGAAGAGATCATGGCTATGGAGACTGGCTTTTTGCAGTATGCAATGAAGCTTTTAAAAGAGGATTATGCAAAAGAACTGGAGATCCTGAAGGTTGAGCTTCCAGATGCTTCCAGGATTCCGGCAGTTCGTTTTGATGTGGCAAAAGAGCTGGTTGCGAAGAAATACAACCGTCAGATCCGTAATCCGTTTGATCTGGAGCCAGAGGAGGAAGCCCTCATCGGTCAGTATTTTAAAGAAGAATATAATGCAGATTTTGTTTTTGTTACCCATTATCCATCTAAGAAGCGTCCGTTCTACGCAATGGATGATCCAGAGGATACCAGATTTACGTTAAGCTTTGACCTGCTGTATCATGGTCTCGAGATCACCACCGGAGGACAGCGTATCCACGATCTGTCCATGCTGGAAGAGAAGATCCAGGAGAAAGGTATGACAGAAGAAGGCCTGGAACAGTATCTGGATGCGTTCCGCTTCGGTATGCCGCCACACGGTGGACTGGGTATCGGTCTGGAACGACTGACCATGCAGTTACTGGGAGAAGATAATGTAAGAGAAGCCTGCTTATTCCCGAGAGATATGAGCAGACTGGAGCCGTAAGACGGCAGAAAGGAGTCAGGGAATGAGCGAGAGAAAAATAGATGAAGCAACCATGGATAACGTAGAGATCCTTGCAAAACTGGCGCTGACGCCACAGGAGAGACAGAAAGCCATGGATGAGATGGAAAAAATCCTGACCTATGTGGAAAAATTAAATGAACTGGATACGGATCAGGCAGAGCCGCTGGTACATATCTTACCGGAGGTGAATGTCTTCCGGGAAGATGAGGTGACCAACGGGGATGGCAGAAAAGACTCTCTGGCAAATGCCC
>ERZ825384.3919-NODE-3919-length-12552-cov-3.017444_pt1 | contig 12552 bp, 13 predicted proteins | sample MGYA00519931_ERZ825384 | MGnify/ENA primary metagenome ERZ825384 (study PRJEB31778, sample SAMEA3449200) | human gut metagenome | biome: human gut; feature: human-associated habitat; material: faeces | place: United Kingdom | collected 2010/2012 ...
CAAATCGTTTAATTTAGAAAATCCACAAAAAGTATCTTGACAAACTCGACCCCGAAGGAACGGCATATACCAGCGTTTGCAGGACTACATCCGCGATGGTCACGGAAACGATACGGGGCTGATTGCCATTGTGAAACAGCACGGGTTGGAGTACGTGCAGACGCATTTCCGCTACACGCTTCTGGAACATTACGACTTCACCGTGCCTAAAGACGTTGTGCTCGCCAGGGAATCCTATTGGAAGGAGGCTCTGGATACGCGCAAGCATGGGTATAACGGTAACTAGATATCTCCAATACGGCAACAATAAGCACAATGAAACCACCGCCTTTAGCAGAAAATTGCAAAATGAGTGTATTTCTGAATATAATCTTAGTATCAAAGGAGCAAAATATACTTACGAGGCAACCCGATGCTGATTGATTTTAGTTTTTCGAACTTCAGGAGTTTCCGAGACGAGCAGTCTTTCTCCATGACTCGCGAAAAACGGTTCATGGAATCTGATGAGTCTCTCCATTCTCCAATCGCAGCCATATACGGCGCCAATGCATCGGGAAAGTCCAATTTTCTGAAGGCATTGCGCGCTATGCGCAACATGGTGGTAAATAGCTACAGCCAAGGGGATGCAAGCAGTCCTATTCCCAGGGAACCTTTTCTGTTACGAAAGGATCCTTTCTCGCATTCGTCCATGTTCTTCCTTGCATTCATCGCGAACGATGGACTGAAATACCAGTATTGGTTCCGCTATGACAATGAACGGATTCTTGAGGAAGATCTCATCTTCTTCAAAAAACTGCAAGGACGTTTTTCCACGCACTCCTCTCTGCTGTTTTCCCGTTCCTCAACGGATGGGGTGAAATTCGGTCCTTCCTTCAAAGGACCTCGCTCACAAGTACGCAAGACCATAGAACTCAGGCCGAATGCACTTCTGCTTTCCGCAGCCGCAGCTGCCGGTATTGAGTCCATTCGGCCGGCATTTTCATTCTTCCAAAGTGGCATAGCCTATTACGAAGCAAGCGCTTTCGAACAGGAGCAGCCTACGCTGTTGGATGAGTTCAAGAAAGAGACACCGCTTTCGAAACATCTGGCCACATTGATTAGGTATGCAGACTTCGGCATCAGTGACGTGAAAAGCGTTCCTGTGGACGTCCCACCGGATCTCTGGGCTCAGTTCAAGGAAGAGATGCATAAGCAACTCGGCATGGATGAGAACAAAGTGGATGAGACATTCAATGTCAAGAACGCTTCCCAGCTGATGTTCACTCATACCGGCGAATCATCTTCCACAGGATTCGGTCCTGATGATGAGTCCAGGGGCACCGTTGCTGCGCTGTCATTCTTCTCGCTTGCTCTTCGCCAGCTGTCGAAGCAGTCGGTGACGCTTATCGACGAGATCGATACCAGTCTGCATCCGGCTCTGGTGAAGGAGCTGGTGGCGCTGTATGCCGACGCGGAAACGAATCCTCACGGTTCCCAGCTTATTTTCACGACTCATGACGTGTCGCTGATCAATCAGTCCGGTTCGGCAAAGCGTTTACTGGCACCAGATCAAATCTGGCTTGTGGAAAAGAACAAGGAAGGCGTTTCGGAATTGTTCCCGGTGACCAATCTGGGTATTCGGAATATGGAAAACATTGGCAAGAACTATCTCAACGGCGTCTACGGCGCCATACCACGGCCTGATTTTCATACCGTTTTCGCCCAAATCGTGAATGTGGTTGATGCCTGATGTCGAAAAAGCGAAACGTTCCTGCACATGGACGTAAAGCCGCACGGTCGCGCCGACCGCGCAAGAGACGCTTTCTTGTCGTGGCCGGCGGAGCAGTCACTGAGAAACAGTATTTCAAGCAGCTTGAGTCCCTATACGATGTCATCATTGACTATCAACAGAAGAACAACAGCCCTAAGCAGCTCGCGAAGCTCGCTGTTAAGTTGAAGAGGGAAGACAAGCGAGATACTTCTACAGATTGTTATGAACGAATCTGGGTGGTGGTCGATGTTGACGATTTTCACGACCACGGCGAAGCAGCGAGAATCTGCAATGACAATGGAATCGAACTCATCATTTCCAATCCTTGCTTCGAGGTCTGGTTGCTCGACTATGTGAAGGCTTGCCCGTCAAGCTATACACTGACACCTGATGTCGAGTCAGCTGCAGCAGAAGCTAAAGTTGTCGGCGGAACCCGTAACAAATACATCAACACCGAGCTCATTGACAAAGAACATCTCGAGGCCGCAATACACAACGCCGCTCGGCACAATACAACGGAAAACCGCCAGGGGCGTAACAGACTCGCGCCTAATCATGAGCAGGAATACGCCCCTTGGACCGATATGCCAAAAGTAATCGAAGCACTGCAACAAGCTTCAGATAACAGCAAGTAACAGCTCGACCATGGCATGAGCAAGGAATTTTGTTGCCGTCGTCTCCCCGTGCATGATACATAAGAATATTCATTCATCGAGAGCACAAACCCCACGAACCGATGTTAAGTCAGCTTGCTGGTCTCCGCACAAGACCTGCTTTGAAGCATTGGACCCGAAACACCGCAGAGTAGACGGTCGCCTGGGCTTTCTCCCTGGAGACTGCTACGGGATCCGGACCGCCGTGACGGTCGGGCTGACTGTTCATCAGACCACTCATAAGTAATTGGATGACACCGCCAGGAACATTGTTCTCTTCCCGCGCCTCGATCTGGAATTCCCAGCGCTGGTCCCGCATGACCCTTGCCGCCTTGCTCAGGGTCGAGTCCTTGTTGTTCGGCTCCACCATGGGCAAAGCTATCGACTCGACGGCCTTGATGGCGGCCTCGTACGCAGCGGAATAGTTCGGTTCACGGCCAAACATGTAATGCCACGCTTCGGAAAGCTGCTGTCCGTATCCGCTCGATGAATCCATGGCATTATCCACCATCTGCTGCATAGCCGGATCCACACGCTCTTCCAGTCCACAGATTGAATTCCGCTCCCCCACCTTCCATTTGGAACCAGATTCCTCAAGAATGGTATCGAGGTTTTGAATATGGGAATGGAATTCCTCACTAGAAGGGAATATACATTGTTCATCTCTCATGTCTTCATCTAATTTCATAAGAAGATAATCCGTGTATTGAAGACCGATCAAATCAGCATTCATATTCTCTTCGAAATACTTATTAGTAGTATCATCACAAAGATGGGATTCTTGCCTAGTACGTCGGTCGAACTCCTTAATCAGTTCATAACGCGTATCTTCATCAAGCCACTTTTCACCGTATATCGAAGTACCACCACAGCATAAAAGCAATTCCGCCTGCATCATCCAATCGACGAGGCTTTTCTTCATATAGTCCGGAACACCGTCCACAAGAACCGACGGTTTTCCCTCTTCCATGCCAAACGGAACCCAGCTCATCCCTTATCTCCTCCAAATACGCATACATGGTAAAGCGACTTGACTTTGCTTCACTCACCAATGGCACTCATCAAGCTCTCTTACAGCATAACCTTCAAGACCCCCTACCATCTCTCCACTTGGAGTCGTCCATGGTGCGATATTCAGTGCGGACGTCATACGTCTTATTCCGATTCCAGGGATTGCCAATTCTCCGGCGGCAAATCGAGTTTGAGATATTCATACGGGTTCGTTTTGATTTCGGAAAGGATGCCCTTGGCATCACGAATCCAGTCGTTGCCTTTGTTGTCTCGAAAAGCAATGGCCGATTCGACACGGGCATGCATCCCTTCGCCAGGATAGGGAACATGCCGTGAATTTTCCCGGAGGGACCGTACCGATACAAGTAGTGAAATCCGTTCCACTCAGGTAGTCGGAACCGGCCCCTTGATATGCTCCGGAAGTGAGCACGACATCATAAATCGGCTGATCATGATCTTTCGTGTAGTTATACGACGCAAAAGCAATAATGATAGAAGCAGCAGAAATAATAACTGTAAGAAAGTTGGCAACGTTATTAAGCCCTGGATGCTCAGTACTCAAGAAAGTTTTCAAGAAAACCCACACATCCTTGACCGTTTCCTCAATCTTTTGCCCAATACAGCATATACACATATCCCTCAAAATACGCGCCGCATCGAGACATCCATAAAAATCAGGAAGCACCCTTGAGATGGATATCTCCCGAGAATAAGCTCTTCTGGTTGGGGACGAGCATGATCTCGCCGTCGGCGATGCCCTTGAGATGCTGGCTGTACAGGCTCTTGCCATAACGCTCCGCGGACTCCATGAGCTGGTCGCGCGTGATCCAACCGTTCTCGAAGGCGATCTCCTCCACAATCGCAATCGGCAGACCTTGCAACAATAAACGCAAGGCAAGCAGCGCACTACCTCGAATCTATAATGTTTCTTCTTCACCCTTATTAATCAATGTTTTATACTCTTCAATCAGCGTATCCACAATTTTCGGAATGTCCGTCCACGGCGCATAATCCCCGCTAGAGGGTCTGTTGTCTCGTATCCGGCGATGTTGCTCGCCCATATGCTTCTGCGCATTTTTAGCCGCCGTGGCATACTTCCCAGCTATCGCTTCCTGGCGAATGTGCTTGGGATTATTTCGATTCCGGCTCATGTCAATCAGCCCAAGTCGTTTAGCGAGCTTCTCGCATTCCGAAGTCTGAGTGTATGACAGGGGGCATGGCTGCTTGTGGTCAATCAGCCATACGTCAAAACACGGATTGGAGATGATTACTTCGACACCGCTTTGACGTCCTTTGTCTACGGCTGCACGCAGCTTGTCGCCGTTTTTGCCGAAATCGTCCACGTCCGTCACCGCCCACACCACCGCAAACGGATCATATGACTCTTTCTTCGCGTCCTTCTTGTCTTCGTGCAACAGCCTTGCCGCGCCCTCTACAAGAGTTTTGGGATCGACTCCGTCTGCTTCCACACGAACCGGATCATCCACTTCGCCGCTTTTAATTCGAAGGTTCTTTACATAGTCTCCGAACAGATGCCGTCTGACATATTGGAAGTATTCCACTTCTGTAACAATGCCTCCACTGTAGATGAGGAACCGTTTGTTTCTCGGCTTTGATTTCCCCCAGTGCCCGGCATTTGGCTTGTGTACCACTATTCCTCCCTTCAGACGTTATTCATTCATCCCGTTGCCAACGCGCAACTATCTATTGCACTATGCCTACATATCAGCGTTGGGATTCTTTTCCGGCGTTTTTGGCATTGTCGAAATGCTCTTTCACGGTCGCATACAGATTCGGCTGTGCAAGACCGCCATATACGCCATGACGGTAGTTCTTCCCAAAATTCTCCTTGGAGTTCGGGCTCCAATCCATCAGCCAATTCAGCGTGGATTCACCGGTATTGGGGTCTTTCTTTACGATCCATATCTGATCTCGGTCCAATACCCGGTCGTCGGTACCCGACGCACTGATCAACGTCTCGTTATGTGTAGTGAAGATCAGCTGCGAGTTGTTAGGGTTCGTTGCCGGATCCCTATACAGTTTGATGATTTCAGAAAACAGGCTCGTACTGATGCTGACATCCGGCTCATCAAGTAATGTGATCGAAGGTCGCTCCAGCGAATCAAGCACCCAGTCGAACAGCAACATCACGTTTTTGGTACCTTGCGATTCCCACTGTTCCGAAAGCTGACGGATCACGCCCCTCCCCTGATGGCTGAACAGTACGCGAGGCATAAAATACTCGGAGGAAGGTGATGAGCTAGAGGAATCGCCCAGCGGCTCATCGCCTGCTGGGGCCGAACTGCCCGATATTCCGCTTTCCGCCAGTTTTCGCAGTTCTTCCAGCAATTCTTCCGGAACGTCTTTTTCTTCGAAATCGACATCGGTTATACCGAGATCGGCCACTCTGATCAGTTTCGACAGCAACAATGCCCGTCTTGGATTCTTGCGGATTCGATGCACGAAAACTCCGAAGGAATTATCAAAATCTACGGCGGGATAGCACTGGATGCCATTTGCGATAGTGTCATATGCAGGCATCACACTTGTAATGTTCAGTGCTGCCGCGGCCGAAAGGAGAAGCGCGTTCTCCCGAACAAGGTGGGCAATCTTTCCTATGTTGTGGAATTGAGCGCCGATCTTGGTCTTCTTTCCGTCTTCACGTTCGAATATCACGGTGCGCCGATTAGTTTCGGAACGGAACATCCACAGCACTTCCTCCCGCACCTTGTGGGCATCGATACTGAACCAGTATTGGTAGCGGTTTTCGTCTTTGGCGATGAATTCGATATAGAACGTCGATGGCTGTTTTGCGCTTTCGTTATCCAGCAAAAAAGGCTGTGTATTGATGCCTTCGCGAGGTGCGAAACTGTTACGCACAAAGTTAGAGAAAAAATTCATGCATTTGAGCAGATTCGACTTGCCGGCAGCATTATCACCATAAATGACAGCAACCGGGGAAATCCGGTTCCATGCCCCTTGCTCATCTTGTGCACTATGTTGACCTTTGCGGAGCATGGTAAATTCCTGCTCGCTCTTAAAACTCAGACAATTTTCAACAGTGAAATTGAGCAGCATTCATTCCGCCCCTTGGTTTTCTGATTTTTCTCTACTGCAACGATATGATACATGAAACTCAGCAAATCTCAATCTTCAAGGCTCTTTTTAGACTTTATTAGCAGAATTCAGCCTGAAGCTATATAAATACACAGCTCCATCGCTTCATATGTCTCGCGTGACGAAAGAAGCCAGCAGTCGGTGACCTTTGGTAGGCAATAACGGCAACCTTGCAACGAGCAAATATTCCTTCTACATTTCTTCTGCGTGGCGGGTATCTCTTCCCCGCAGCAGTCATTCCGGCCCCGTACAATTTCACACGAGAGAACAAAGTCAGAGGAGAGAATCATGGACGAGAGCATCCAAAGAGCGAACGGCAGTGGCGCACACATCAGACACGCCGCACCGGCACACTCCAGAAATTCAAATGGGGGGGGTGCAGGAATTCCAGCATCGAACTATTACGCATCATCGCGATGTTCATGATCCTCATGCACCACTTCATCGTCCACAACGGCTACGACGTGCTGAAACTCCCCCTGGGACCGGAACGCATCTTCTTCCAGCTCGTGATGCAGGGCGGCGGCAAAGTCGGCGTCGTCATCTTCTTCTCCATCTCCGCTTGGTTCTTTCTCGACAAAGAGCAAACCATCAAATCCAACCTCAAACGCGTGTGGATCATGGAACGCGAACTCCTGTTCTGGAGCCTCATCCTCGTGGCGTTCTACCTCGTGTTCGACCGGACCGACCTCGGCATGAAACTCATGGTGAAGAGCATCGCGCCATTGAGCATGGGACTGTGGTGGTACGCCACCGCATACGCCATCTTCCTGGCGCTGCTCCCCTTCCTCTCCAGGGGACTGAAGGCGCTCGGACGCGAATATCACTTGGCGCTCGCTGCAACAGTACTGACAATCTGGGGACTGTTGAGTTTCATTCCTGGAGCGCAGTCGCTATCCGACAACGTTTTCGGCTTCATCTACGTGTTCATCCTCATCTCCGCGTACAAGTGGTATATGAAGCCGTTCACCACCAAACAGATATGGCTGCTGACCGGCATCGGATTCGGATTCTTCCTTCTCTACACCGTCGCATCCGCAACGCTGTCTCTGATGGGACATGATATGGGCATCTTCATCACCGGATCGTGGAGATTGCCCGTCGTCATGGTCGGCTTCGGCATGTTCCTGCTGTTCGACCGCGTCACTTTCCACAGCCGCATCATCAACCGGATCGCGCAATCCGCGTTCTCCGTATACCTCATCACCGACTACGCCGCCTCCGAGAAACTGCTTTGGGTACGATTGTTTAACCTGCAGAACCTCTACCAGCAGCCGTGGGCGATTCTGCTGACCCTCGGCATCCTGCTGGCGATCTACGCAATCTGCACTCTGCTTGATTTCATCCGCCAAGCACTGTTCGCCGTCACCGTCGACCGGCGGCGTGGACACTGGTTCGAGCTGCTGTGGGATAGGATTTTCCAAATTGAAGCGCAGTCAGCTGAATCCCCCGCTGGACGATTCAACCAATACCCGATGAGTTCCCATTGATACAGGGATCTGGTTTTTTCTTACCTACCCTTTCATATTTCTAGATAGGGGCTGCGGAGACACTGTGGAGACCACCATCAAAGATCCATGTAAAGCAATGAGTAACGGCGAGCGCTAAAAACGACACTAGTTTGATGGCAATCAAGTACGAGAGAAATGGTTCATTGTTATTTGCTGAAGAGCGGATGGCGGGCGGGCAACTAGCCCGCAGAACAGACCGGTATTGAAAAGGGAACGGCAGATAGAGCAGACAGGTGGCGGCAGCCCGTCATCATTCATCAGTTAAACGTCCGCTTCTCCTCAGGCTTGCGGCAAATTGTTCTTCCGTGATTTCTTCCGTCACCAGTCTGGAAATGAGTTTATATAGAGTATTTTGTTCTGGCTCTGGATCATCATCGATATCCAGATCGATTCTTTCCATTTTCAGGATGGCCAAAGATATGGCCATTGCAGTGCGCTTGTTGCCATCAGCGAAATAATGATTTTTAGCCAGATGAAAGGTAAGATGCGCCACTTGCCGGAACAGATCTTCGAATCGTTCTTTCGGCGATTGACCGAATACCGGCAGAAAGGTCGAATCCACAACGTTGCTTACGGAACCGGCATCATTGGCTCTTTCCACGGTAAATCCGCCGGTGTCGTCAAGTTGCTCCCTGTGTACTCGAACAATCGCCTGCGTCATTGCCTCTGCGAAATCATCAGATGGAAAGACGAGTGGCGGCGCTTGGATATGCCACCACTCGTTAGTGTATCGCTCAGGCATTGCGCAGAATCCTGAAGGTGTTCTGCCATTTTGCATTTACTTCATCCAAACTGGATGCAAGAGTGTTTTTGGGGAAGGTCAGGCCGTCATCAGATGCGAGAATGTCATCGTTGGTGATTTCGACGTTTTCTCCTTTCCTGTAAACGTTCTTCCAAGCGGAGTTCTTTCGATGGGAGAATCCCACAAGATCGAATGCCGTCAGGAAACCGTATTTCTTCGCCGTCCTGTCTACGACGGATAAGGTCCGTTCATCCTTTGCGGTTTCGCCCTCGGGCTTGGGAATCCTGTTGCGTCCGTATTTTTGGAAAGTGAAATAAACGTCCCTCTCAACCGGACCGTAAGACCACGCCTCAATCTTGTCTTCAAACAATGGTTTCCCGGTTTCACGCAGAGACTCGACCTGCGCGAAATAAACGAGCTTGTTCAGCACAAGATTCGTAATGTCGATATCAGAGCCATGGCGAAGAATGAAAGCATTCGCTACTTGTATCGAGTTCATGATTCCTCCTTTTCCACGGAAGCCTTATATCTAAGTATATGAGACTTGATTTCGGAAAAAATATTCTAGCGTCTCTTCCTACAGAGCACAAGATGAAGTGGCCTGTTTTTGTTCCGTCTTTATAGTGAGACGGCTTGTGTTGCATCTCCGACAATACTTGATCCTTACCGCCTCCAATGTCCCATAGCCCAATGAAACGTACGCGCCAGCGCCGAACACGGTATAGCCAAATGAACCGTTCGCCATGCGCGCGTATGTGACGCCTACGACATGCAAGTGGTTCGGCACGGACATCTCAAACCTCTGTTTACCCAATCTGGTCTGTTGCCGTTTCACTGCTACGTTGATGAAGGCAAAACAGCGTTAAATTCTATAGAACATATGTTCGAAGGTGTGATAGCATGGAAGCTATGAATCTTGAGATACTTCGTCTCCACCCGATGCAAAACTACGGAACTCCTTACGATTACGACGTTGACGGTTTTAACGAAAATGGGTGGCATAGTTCATTCATAATTGAAACTACAAAGCAACAAGAGGAGAATGACTACTGGTCCTTTTATCAGCCAAGAAAGGGTGGAACAAATCAGCGTAGCTCAACCAATTGGAGCCATGATCCTCTCCTCGTTTACGACAACAGGCAAAAGTCACCACTAATCATCTAATTATTAATTCCACCTAGCAACCAAGCCATTTGCATGTTCTAAGAGCTCAAGGAGATATGACAATGCCTGGACGCATTCCATGGGAGAGAATATCCGGCGACGAGGCGGAAACCATTATCGCGGTGTACGTATGCAGAGAAAACCCAGACGCCGTAAAAGTTCGCCCGTCTAGAGGAGATGGCGGCATTGATCTCCTCTGCAAAAGGGACGATGATACATACGATGTGTATCAAGTAAAGAAATTTGCTACCAATCTTTCCAGTGGACAGAAAACGCAGATTCTTAATTCATGGGAAAAGGCGCAAAAATTCTTCGATGAACATCACTGGACCATGAGCAACTGGTATTTAGTGCTTCCTCTAGACCCTACGCCAGAGAATATTCTGTGGTTTAAAGAGACGATACAGAGTCGCTCCTCTTTTAAATGTCATTGGCTGGGCCTTGCCAATGTAGAAGCTTGGGCATCGGCCATGCCAGAAGTCTATGATTATTACATGGCCGATGGCCGAGAAGCCGTCGATCAACGAATTAAAAGTTTGCTAAAAGCTGCCCAGAAACCTGATTTACGCGATTCTAAAGAATTGACGAAAAAGCTTTTTGAAGATGCAGAATTTCTCAGCAAAATTGACCCGCATTATGCTTACTCCGTTCGCCTCATAAGCAAATACGATAAGAATGGATTCACGTTTTCAAACCGTCCAAATCTTATGTATTCCGAAATCATGACTAACAGTGAGGGTTATTCTGTAGTAATAGAAGCGATAGCCAAATACAAAGCCGCTCCTGATTTTTCCCCACTAAAAACATCCTGTACCTTATACGCAGAAACCCCGGAAGATAAGAAAAAACTCCATGATTTTGTAAAATATGGTACGCCTTTTAACGAATTACCAGTAAAAAATATAAAAGAGAATCTGAAACTTCCTGCTCTTGAGATGCAGCAGGATGAAATGTTTTCTCGCATCGGTTTGCTGGGACAGATAGATCCACATCCATTGACCTTGGTTCTAATTTCAGACGATACACACATTGCCTTGGAACAAAAGAGCCGCACAAGCGGTCGTATAGGAGGCGAATGGACTGGAGAAGATAAATCTGGCGCAATTCATATAAGATTAAGGACGGAAGCTAATTCTTTAGAAACAACGCTAGAGATAACGCCCCATCTCACTTCCCTATCAGGAAGCGAAGTGTTACCCGCTTTTAAGGCCATAGACTTCCTATACACCAATTCGCAATCCAAAAATCTAGAACTGCAGACTTTGCATGGAAAGAGCATTTACTCCAATCCTACAAGTACAAACATGCAAATCCTGGATCAGGAAACAATTCTCCCATGGTATGAGCTGCTCTTATCATTGAAAGAAATCCACGATGAAGCATTAGTTGATTTTCAATGTCCAGATTTTGCCTCTCTCAACGAGAAACAAGTTCAACGATGGAAAGAGATAGAACATCTTTTAAAGGGAGAGTGCGTAATTCGGCATTGGGATACTATCAAAATTTGCAGAGAATCCGACAAACCTGTAGCACTTCCCGCTGGCATAGCCGTGTTATCCGAACTAATAGCCACAATAGGCACTCAAAGAATCCCCCTAGGATACACTCAGCGGTTACTGAATGCAGCATTTATGGATATTCCCAAAAATAATGAAAATGAATACATTCTACATTCGGAAGCGTCTATTTGTGATTTACTCGTTGAGCAGAAGATCGCAATAAAACCCGAAGACAGAGATAAAATCTCTCATGTCTTTATTGGACCATTATTGGATTTATCCGAATACACGAAAAATATGGCTCCAATTCAATAATGAGGCAATTTCGAAAGGTTGCGAAATTTATCTGAATCACCGCTGACCGGCACACACTCACGGTCGATATGAGCGCCAAAACTCCGTTAACGAGAGATCCGTGCAACCGACGAATGGGTTGCACGGATCTCTCGTTCAGATGACAAATGATGCAATGTTTTTAACGCTGCATCAAGTCAGTTCTTTTGGTTGGGCACGAGCATGATCTCACCGTCGGCTATGCCCTTGAGGTGCTGGCCGTAGGGACTCTTGCCGTAACGATCCGCGGACTCCATGAGCTGGCCGCGCGTGATCCAACCATTCTCGAAGGCGATCTCCTCCACGATCGCGATTGGCAGACCCTGCGCACGCTGCACGGTACGCACGAACTCACCAGCCTCGAACAACGAATCCATCGTACCCGTATCCAACCACGCGTAACCACGACCCAATGTACGCACATTCAGCATGCCCGCATCCAAATACATACGGTTCAGATCCGTAATCTCCAACTCGCCACGCGGGCTCGGCTTCACCCGCTTGGCATACTCGACCACGTGCTCGTCGTAGAAGTACAGGCCGGTCACCGCGTAATGCGACTTCGGATGGGCCGGCTTCTCCTCGATGGACACGGCCTTCCTATCCTCGTCGAACTCGACCACGCCATACCGTTCCGGATCGTCGACATAATAGCCAAAGACCGTGGAGCCCTCCCCGCTCTCGGCACGCCTAACAGCGCGCCTGAGCTGCTCGCGAAAGCCGTTGCCGTAGAAGATGTTATCGCCGAGGACGAGCGCACAGGGCTCTCCCG
>ERZ825384.3920-NODE-3920-length-12550-cov-3.247059_pt1 | contig 12550 bp, 13 predicted proteins | sample MGYA00519931_ERZ825384 | MGnify/ENA primary metagenome ERZ825384 (study PRJEB31778, sample SAMEA3449200) | human gut metagenome | biome: human gut; feature: human-associated habitat; material: faeces | place: United Kingdom | collected 2010/2012 ...
AGCGCATCGATGCCCAGCCCCAAATAATCGGACAGACGCTGGCCGATGACGTCGAAGGTAAGATAAAAGGTCAGCAGCATCACGCCCAGGAAGGCGGGAATGGCAGTATAGCGACCCGTAAGAATCCTGTCGATGCGCATGGAGCGCGCATGCTCCTTGCTTTCATGGCATTTTACCACGGAGGCAGCCACCACACCCTCAATGAAGGTATAGCGCATATCGGCCAGGGCGGCGTTGCGATCCAATCCCGTTTCGTTTTCCATCTGCACGATGCAGTGCTCCAGCAGCTCCTGCTCGTTCTGATCCAGCTTCAATTCCTGCGCCAGGTTGTCGCCGCCCTCAATCAGCTTGGCTGCGCAGAAGCGCGGGGGAATGCCCAGCTTTTCGGCATGATCGTAAATCAGGTGAACCACCGCGTGGATGCAGCGGTGCACGGCTGATTCCTCGGCACAGAAGTCCGTCACCTTGGGCAGCACCTTGCCGCGCGCGGTGGCGATGGCCTGATCCACCAGCTCCGATACGCCCTCGCCGTTGGCGGCGGAAATGGGAATCACCGGAATGCCCAGCGCCTGGCTCATCTTCTGCACGTCGATGGTGCCGCCGTTGGCGCGCACCTCGTCCATCATGTTCAGCGCCAGCACCATGGGCACCTGCAATTCCAGCAGCTGCAGCGTCAGGTACAGGTTGCGCTCGATGTTGGTGGCGTCCACAATGTTGATGATGCCGTCGGGCTTTTGATTGATGATGAAATCGCGCGAGACGATTTCCTCCTGCGTATAGGGACGCAGGGAATAAATGCCGGGCAGATCGACTACCGAGCAGCCACGCTCCCCGCGAATCTCGCCCATTTTTTGATCGACCGTTACGCCGGGAAAATTGCCTACATGCTGGTTAGAACCGGTTAAAGCGTTAAAAAGCGTGGTTTTGCCGCAGTTTTGATTACCTACAAGGGCAAATATCATGATTTGACGGCCTCCACTTCAATTTTGCAGGCTTCCTCCATGCGCAGCGTCAGTTCGTATCCGCGCACCTGAATTTCAATCGGGTCGCCCATGGGGGCCACCTTTTGCAGCGTTACGCGCGTGTGGGGGATCAAGCCCATATCCAGCAGACGGCAGCGCAGCGCGCCGTTTCCGCCCACCGCGGAGATGATTGCCGAGGAGCCAACCTTTAGCTGATCCAGTGTCATTGCCATCCTCCTGTTAGTTAGCTATCGCTAACAATGTAAAATAGCACAAGCACAGGCGTTCGTCAATAGGCTGCAAAAAAATATTTTATTCGGCACGGCGAAGGACAAAATAAGTGCATAAATACACAGAAACTCAAGCTGAAATTGAATTGCTGGGGCAAAAACTCAACGCCAGCTGCGTTCACAAGGAGGAAAATATCTGCTATACTCATATTAGAAAAAGGGGGGTGCCTGGCATGAGCATTGGAAGCAATCTGACTGCGGCCCGCAAGGCAAAGGGCTTTACGCAGGAGCAGCTGGCTGAGCGGCTGGGGGTATCTTTTCAGGCGGTGAGCGCCTGGGAAAGGGATGCGTATTTGCCGGAGGCGGGAAAGCTTGCGGCGCTTGCTTCAGCGCTGAATATATCGGCAGACCTTCTGCTGCGCGGGGAACGGCGCGATTGGAAGCTAGAAAACCCTAACTTTGACCCGGATCATATGTATACCTGGCTGAAGGCTAAAGCGCACAGCCTTGGCCTGACACAAACGCTGAAAGCGCTGCCGCTGATGAAGGAAATGCATAACGGACAGATGCGAAAGAGCATGGTCGCAGCGGTGCCTTATAGGGCGCATCCCTTGACGCTGGCCTGCCATGCTCTTGCAATGGGCATCGTTGAGGATGACGTGGTATCCGGCCTGCTCCTGCATGACGTTCTGGAGGATACGTGCGCAGCGGAAAAGGATCTGCCGGTCTGCGAGCGCGTCCGAAAGGCTGTGCGCTTGGTATCCTATAACACCTATGCGGGCAGAAAGGCGGAAATCAAGCCGATGTATTTTGCGAATATCGCGCAGGATCCGCTTGCTGCGCTGATCAAATGCATCGACCGCTGCAACAACCTGTCCTGCATGCCGGACGGCTTCTCACGGGAAAAACAGGCGCGCTATGTAATCGATACGGAGAGATATGTCATGCCTCTGCTGGAGGTTGTCAAATCCATTCCGCAATGGAACAACGCAGCCTGGCTGCTGCGGTATCAGCTTAGAACCATGCTCGAAAGCTATAAGCGGCTGCTGTAATGGCGAAGGCAGCCTGCCGTGCCCGCACGCAGAAAGGATGGCGCATAGTTCGCATATATCTGCGGACGCATGAGACAGGGCAGCCGTCAGTGCGTTTTTCATTTCAGCTTCGCTTTTCTGCGCCGGAAAAAACCGCGACGAGCTGCTTCATGCCTTTTGAATGAATAAGACTTTATACATAAAAAATGCGCCGCAGAAGCCTGTGGCGCAGCATAAGCGCTGGGGGATATGCGGTTATTCCTGTACCTTGATATCGGCGCCGGCGGCGTTTTTGCGCACGCTTTCGATGCCGTTCATGCAGCCGGCCTTGGCGGCATAGCCCTCGGACACGGCAATGATCTGACCGTTGGTGGCCTTCAGGCGGAAGCGGTATTCGCCGCCCTTGTCCACATACACCTCAAATTTTGGGCAGGATACTTTGATAACCGGTTCCTCGGTCATATCCTGCAGATTGGCAATGGGCGCGTTGCGGCGCACACTGGCAATGCCCTTGCGGCAGGAAGGCTCGGACTTGTATACCTCACTGGTGGCGATCACTTCATGATTGCCCGCAACCAGATCGAATTTTACGCCGGTGGCAGTCTTTTTGAATACGAAATAACCCATGAAAAACGCACCTTTCACAGTAGATTTGTTGATTTAATTATAAGTCACGGCGCGGGCCTTGTCAAGACAAGGAAAGACAAAACCTACGGCTATACGGGCGATTTTGCGCTTTTGTGCAAAAACGATCATAGTCCGCCCAGGATCAGCCCCAGCCCGGCGGAGAGCAGGATGGTCTTGGGCACGCTCCATTTGCCAAAGTACAGTACGGCGAAGGAGGCAATGCCGATCAGGATTGCCTGCCAGGATACGCCAAAAAGGGAGCCTGCGTAGTTGGTCAGGGAGAGCTGGATAATCACGGCGGCGATCATGCCGATGCACACCGGGCGGATACCGTACAGGGCGTTTTGCAGCAGGCGGCTTTGCTTGAATTTGTTCAGAAATACTGCCGCCAGCATGCACAGCGTCAGCGTCGGGGCCAGCACGCCCAGGCTTGCGCACAGCGCGCCGGGAATGCCCGCCACCCGCGTGCCGGCAAAGGTGGCGCAGTTGATGCCCAGGGGGCCGGGGGTCATTTCGGCAATGGCCACGATATCGCTGACCTCCGTGGCCGTCATCCAGCCGTGGCTGAGCATTTCGGCGTTAATCAGGGGGATCATGGACATGCCGCCGAAGCTTGTAAAGCCGATCAGCAGGAAGGAAACGAACAGCTCAATGTAGATCATGGCGTGTTTTCACCTCCATGGCAAGCAGACCCGCCGCCGCGCCCAGCACGACGATAAGGATGTTGCTCAGCCCCGTAAACAGCGACAGTGCCGCCGCGCCCAGAGCCACCAGCCAGCAGAGCCAATCCTTCAGCGCGCTCTTGGTCAGTTTCAGCAGCGCGCACAGGATGATGGGCACCACCGCCGCGCGCACGCCCATCATGGCTCGCGCGATATACAGATTATCGTGCACCAGATTGTATACAAAGGTAACGCCATACATAATCACGATGGGCGGCAGGCAGATGCCCGCCAGCGCGGCCAGCGCGCCGCCGAAGCCCGCCGCGTGATAGCCGAACAGCACGCTGGCGTTGCTGATCATCAGCCCCGGCACGCTGCGGCCCACCGAGGTGAAATCCAGCAGTTCTTCATCCGTAATCCAATGCTTGTCTTCTACATATTCCTTTTGAATCTGCGACACAATGCTCCAGCCGCCGCCGAAGGTGAAGCAGCCGAACTTGAGAAACGTAAGGAAGATGCTCAGCACCCGGCCCTTTTCGGCCTTTTTCCGCATGGGGAATCCCTTCTTTCGCATAGAATGTTTATTTTGCAAAGCGCCTTGTCAGCAGCGCGGGTTTTTGCTAAGATAATCGCATACAGCTGATTAAAGGGGCGAAACGATATGCGCAGATTTGCGATGGGCGATGTGAGTGTGGCCGATATGGCTGCGGCGCGCGAGGCGCGGGCGATGCGCCAGCAGCGGCTGCTGATGCAGCGGGGTGCGCTGGTGTGCCTGACGATGAACATTCCCGGCCCGCATAAAACCTCGCCGCTGATCGCCATTGCCTTTGAGGAGGGCAAGCGGCTGATTGCCCAGACCTTGCCGGGCGCAGCCCTGGCGCATGAGCTCCGGGACAAGACGGGCTTTGAAGCCTATTATCAGGCGGCGGACGATCCACTAACTGTCAAGCGCGCGCTGTGCACGGTGGAGGATACCACGCCGCTCGGACGGCTGTTTGATATCGATGTGCTCACCCCGGCGGGGGATAAGGTATCCCGCGAGGCGCTGGGGCTGCCGCCCCGGCAGTGCTTTCTATGCGGGAATCCTGCCTTTGTCTGCGCCCGCAGCCGCGCGCATTCCGTGCAGGCGATGACGGCTGAAATTGACCGCCGCATCCTGGCCCTTTATCGGGAGCGGACGATTGCGCATCTGAGCCGTGCCGCGGTGGAGGCGCTGGAGCAGGAGGCCCGCACCACGCCCAAGCCCGGGTTGGTGGACGCGCGCAATTGCGGTTCGCATCCCGATATGAGCCTGCCGCTGCTGCTGCGCAGCGCGCATGTGCTGGCGGGCTACTTTGCGCAGTGCGCGGCCCTGGGCTTTGACTGTGCAGAAGTGGAGCTGTTCCCGGCCTTGCAGACGGCTGGCATGCAGGCTGAGGCGGATATGCTGGCCGCCACCGGCGGGGTGAATACGCACAAGGGAGCGGTGTTCTCGCTGGGTGTGCTGTGCGCTGCGGCGGCGCAATGCGCCGCGCACTTTGAGGATACGCCGCAGGCTGTCTGCCGCGCGGCGGGGGAAAGGATTCGCCCGGCGGTGGAAGCGCACTTTGCCGGACTGACGGCTGCGCATTCCTTTGGCGAGCGGCTGTACCTGCAGGCAGGCATTCGCGGCATTCGCGGCGAAGCGGCGGATGGCTTCCCATCCATTATGGCTGTCTGGCCGGATTTTGTGCGGGAAGCGACGCAGCTTTCGCAGCAAAAAGCGGGCGTTCGCGCGCTGATCCGCTTACTGTCGCGCATGCAGGACACCACGCTTTTGAAGCGCGGGGGACAGGCAGGGCAGGCGTTTGCCCAGGCGCAGGCGCGGCGCATTGAGGCGGCGGGCTTTCCGGAGGCGGAGATCGAAGCGCTGGACGAGGCCATGATTGCACGCAATCTAACCTGCGGCGGCTGCGCCGACCTGCTGGCGTGCCTGTACTTTCTTTATGCTACAGCTTCGAGCGAACAATGGCAAGAAAATCTTCCATAAATCGCGCGAAATACAGCTCCTTCCGGTAGCACAGATACAGATGCCGCTCATATTCCATGCCCTTGATGGGGTAGCAGCGCACGCGGGCGCGCACCTCGGGAGACTGGGCGATATACACATAGGGGCATAGCATCACCGCCCGGGCGTTGGCCGCCACACGCTTGGCCAGCTCCAGCGAGTTGCTTTCCAGCAGCACCTTGGGCGTAAAGCCGCGCAGCTGGAACAGATGCTCCTGGATGGAGCGCACGCTGTGCCCGTGGCGCAGCATAACGAAGGCTTCGTTTTCGGCCTCGGCGATATCGATGGTGGTGCCGTCGGGCAGGCGCTGGGCGATATTGGTGTTTTGATCGGCCATCAGCACGATTTCCTCATTTTCCAGCAGCTCGTAGTGCAGCTCTCTGCGCTTGGGGCTGGTGGTAATCAGCGCCAGGTCGCACACGCCCTCGATCAGCAGCTGCTCCAGCACGTCGCTGCCGTGTTCGTGCAATTCTATGCGCACATACGGATACTTTTGCGTAAACTCGGGAATGACCAGCGGCAATAGCTGCATCCCGCGCTGTACAGAGAATCCCAGCCGCATGCGGCCGTGGGATTCTTTTTTGATTTCTTCAATTTCGTTGAGCAGGTTGGTATCGATGCTCATCACCTCGCGCGCGGCCTTTACATACATCTGCCCCGCGTAGGTGAGCGACAGCGGCGCGGTATCGCGGTTGAAGATGGGCATGCCAAGCTGCTCCTCAGCCTGGCGGATGGTTTGGCTTAGCGATGGCTGGGAGATGTAAAGCTGCTTGGCCGCCTCGGTCATACTGCCCGTGCGCAGCACCGTCAGGACGTATTGCGCGTGCTTGAGGTTCACGGAGAAGGTCACTTCCTGTCTATAAATGTCAAGTTATGACTGCTATAAAAAATAATGTAATTGACTTATAAGCACCGACAGTTTATCATACTATTGCAATGAATGCAAGATGTGGGCGAAAAAATATAATTTTCGCACATGCTTTGTATTTGCGTCCGTTTCGATCCCCATATTACTCAATTACCTTTAAGGGAGGAAAACATCATGAAGAAGCTGCTTTGCCTGGTACTGGCGCTCACCATGCTGATGAGCCTGGCACTGATCTCCCCCGCCGCCGCGGAGGACTGGAAGTTCGAACGCAAGATCGAAATCGTCTGCCCCTGGGGCCTGGGCGGCGGAGCGGACTCCACCATTCGCCCCATGGCGACCCTGCTGCAGCAGAAGCTGGGCGTGCCCGTTGAGGTGCGCAACGAAACCGGCGCCGGCGGCGTAACGGGCATCGAGTACACCTACAAGCAGCCCGCCGACGGCTACACCTTCATGCTGGGCACCCAGTCCCTGTTCATCCAGGATATGCTGGGCAACACCTCCATGAATTTCAAAACCGAAATGGAATGCGTGGACGTGCTGGTGCACTCCATCAACATGCTGGTCGGCTCCAAGAAGCAGCTGGACAAGTACGGCATCCATAACTTCACCGAGCTGAAGGAATACGCCGCGGCGCATCCCTACGAGGTATCCGTGGGCATGCTGACCGCCACGGGCGTGGACGGCATGTGCTTTGAAATCGCCACCGAGGGCCTGAGCCTGAACATGGTGCAGTACGGCGGCGGCGCCGAGGTCAACGCGGACCTGGCCGGCGGCCACTGCGACCTGGCTGTGGGCGGCTACGACGATATGAGCGGCCTGATCGAGTCCGGCGATATCGTGCCCCTGCTGGTGTTCTGCGAGCATCGCCTGTCCATCTTCCCCGACTGCGAGTGCACCGCTGAGGTGGGCATCGATTCCTTTGCCGGTCCCTGGCGCGGCATCTTTGCCAAGAAGGGCACCCCGCAGGGCGCCATCGACGCGCTTGTCGCCGCCATCGAAGAGTGCCGCAAGGACGCCAGCTGGCAGGAGTTCCTGCACAATGCCGCCTATGACGAGCGCACTGTGCCCGCCCCCGGCGAAGAGCTGAAGGCCTTTGTTCAGAAGGAATACAAGGATCTGCACGACTACATGGTAGAGCAGGAAACCCTGGAAAAGGATTACGAAGATCTGAAGTAATCGCCTGACCATGACGCAATGGGGGAAGGGGAGAGCGTCTCTCCTTCCCCTTCATTAAAGGTGCTGTAAGGAGTTGAGAATCCTTTGTTTGAACTTTTTGCCAATATCCTCCTGCTGGTGTTCATGGTGTTCACTTTCTTCACCCATGTGCTGGAGGCCAAGATTCCCAAGAGCTACACAAAGAATCCCTACAACCTGATGCCTGACGTGTGGCCCAAGGTGATTATTGCCCTGATCGTGATCTGCCTGACGATCAACATCATCAAGATCATTCGCAAGAACAAGGGCAATCCTGAGTTTACCCTGAAGGCCTTCTGGAAAAACAGCCTCAATTTCTTCAAGAGCAAGATGTTCCTGGGCATGCTGATCCTTGCCGGCGCATCGTTTGTGATTGAAACGCTGGGCTTTGTCGTCACCACCTTCCTGATCCTGTTCCTGTACGGCCTGCTGCTGGGCGAAAAGAAGATCTGGCGCCTGGCGATCGTATCCGTGGTACTGGCGTTGCTGCTGCACATCATCTTCAGCGGCCTGCTGGACGTCACCCTGCCGCGCGGTACCGTGCCGTTCCTGCGCAATTTCGCGCTGTGGCTTGAAAACTTGCTTTAAGGGAGGTGTGCATACACAATGAGTTTTGGTGAAATGTTTCTGTCCGGCCTGAGCGCCGTATTCAGTGGCGGCCACTTCCTGATGGTACTGCTGGCCATTGTGCTGGGCACGATCTTCGGCGCCCTGCCCGGCGTCAGCGCGACCATGGCTGTGGCCCTGGGACTTACCTTTACCTACACCATGTCGCCCGTGCCCGCCATCGTGTTCCTGGTAGCAATCTATTGCTCCTCCATCACCGGCGGCTCCATTACGGCCATTCTGTTCAAGATTCCCGGTGTTCCCTCCTCTGCGCCGACCACCTTTGACGGCTATCCAATGGCCAAGGAGGGCAAGGCAGGCAAGGCGCTGGGCGTGGCGCTGTTCTGCTCCGCCATCGGCGGCCTGTTCTCCGCCATCGTCATGTTCGCCATGAGCAGCCCGCTGTCCAAGGCGGCGCTGGCCTTCGGCCAGGGCGACCTGTTCGCAATCACCTTCCTGGGTCTGTCCATTCTGACGGTGCTGGATATGGATCATATCCTTACCACCATCATCTCCGGTCTGCTGGGTCTGCTCCTGGCCTGTATCGGTCAGGATCCGATGGCGGGCGTTGCGCGTCTGACCTTCGGCAACTCGCAGCTGCTGGCCGGTATTGAAATGATCCCCGTGCTGATCGGCTTGTTCGCCGTCACCGAGGTGCTCAAGCAGACCAACGCCAAGAAGCGCCTGTCCGCCGAGGACGGCGTGGCCGGCACCAAGGGACGCGTAAACACCAAAATGCCCTCCCTCAGGGAAATGTGGAGCATCAAGTGGGTTATGCTGCGTTGCAGCATCGTGGGCACCATCGTGGGCATCCTGCCCGGCGCGGGCGCGACCATCGCCTCCTTCATGTGCTACGCCATGGAGAACAAGCTCTCCAAGTATCCTGAAAAGTTCGGCACCGGCATCATCGACGGCATTGCCGCTTCCGAAACCGCCAACAACGCCGCCACCGGCGGCGCGATGGTTCCCCTGCTGACGCTGGGCATCCCCGGCGGCAACGCTGCGGCGGTTATGATGTCCGCGCTGGCGCTCAAGGGCGTGCAGATGGGTCCCCTCCTGCTGACCAAGCAGCCTGAGTTCCTGTCCGCCACCTTCATTACCATGATTATCACCAACATCCTCATGGTTGTCGTGGCCATGGGCATCGCCAAGGTCTTTGCGCAGATTCTGGCCATTCCCTACAGCTACCTGGGCCCCATCATCCTGATGCTGGCCACCATCGGCTCTTACTCCGAGGGCGGCTTCGTAGGTGTGCAGGTCATGGTTCTGGCCGGTGTGCTCGGCGTAGTGGTCAAGTATATGCACTTAAACAGCGCGGCCATCGTGCTGGGTCTGGTGCTTGGCGGCATGTGCGAGGAGCACTTCAGTCGAGCATATCTGATGAACCGGGCCAATGTAGGCAAGGCGCTGTTTGGCACCCCCATTGCGGCGGTGGTCATGACCGCCTGCATCCTGATGCTGCTCAGCCCCCTGTATATGCCCTGGATCAAGAAGCTGATCAGCCGCAAGAAGGCCTAATTTCAACAACTGTCCATGCGGGGCGCTGCGAGCATGCCTGTTTATGCCGGCTGCCCGCAGCGCTCCCTTCTTCCGTAATCCGTATTTGCTGTATAATAAAGCGCCTGTCGGCGCTGCAAACCACATTTGGAGGCTGTTATGACCATTGAAAAAAGCGCCGTTGCCGGCACCCTTGAAAGCAGCGACGCGCAGATTACCGTGGAGCCTGCTCAGGACGGCATCCAGCTGGAAATTTCGTCCAGCGTGATGAATCAGTATGGCCGCCAGATCAAAGCGACTGTGCTGGATACGCTGGAGCGGCTGGAGGTTACGTCCGGCCGCGTTACCGTGGTGGATAAGGGCGCGCTGGACTGCACCCTCAAGGCCCGCGTGGAGTGCGCAGTGTTCCGCGCCTGCGGCCAGAGCGAAAAGAATATTCCCTGGGGAGGTGCGGTGAAATGATTCCTCGTCCCACTCCCGAACGCTTCCGGCTGCGCCGCACCATGATGTTTATGAACGCCCAAAAGCCCGGCCTGATTAAGGATGCGTACATCTACGGCGTGGATTCCATCATGCTGGATCTGGAGGACGCTGTGGCCGAAAACCAGAAGGACGCGGCCCGCTTCAGCCTGTATCATGCCCTGAAAACCATCGATTACGGCGATACCGAAGTGATCGTGCGCATCAACGGCCTGGATACCCCGCATTGGCAGGAGGACATCCGCGTGTGCGTGGCGGGCGGGGCGGATGGCATCCGCATCGCCAAGTGCGAAAGCGCGCAGGATGTAAAAATCGTAGAAGAGCATGTGGAAAAGGCCGAGCGCGAGTTTGGCGTGGAGGTAGGCCGCACGCTGCTGATGGCTGCGCTGGAAAGCCCCAAGGGTATTATGAACGCCTATGAAATCTGCGCCGCCAGCGATCGCATGTTCGGCGTAGCCATTTCGGGCGGCGATTTCCGCAAATGCATGCAGACCAAGCCTACGGCGGACGGCATCGACATGCTGTTTGCACGCGGGCAGATGCTGCTGGCCGCGCGCGCGGCTGGCGTGCAGTGCTTTGACACTGTGTTTACCGATCTGGACGATATGGAGGGCTTCATCAATGAGGTTCGCCAGAACAAGGCCATGGGCTTTGACGGCAAGAGCCTGATCAATCCCAAGCAGATCCGTCCGGTGCACGAGATTTTCGCCCCCACCGAAAAAGAGGTGGCGCAGGCGGAAGCCTGGGTCAGCGCCTTCCGCGAGGCACAGGCGCGGGGCGTGGGCGTGTTCACGGTAAACGGCAAAATGGTGGACGCGGCCTTTATTCCCGGGGCTGAGCGCACGCTGCGCCTGGCCAAGGCCTGCAGCATGTATGAGGGGGATTTGGTATGAAAAACGCTGTTGGACGGGATATTCCCGAATACCTGCTTGCGGGCGGCCGCGAGGTTTATCAGGGAAAAAACTATATGGACGGCCGGTATATGCAGAAGGTCGCGCCGCGTACCCGCCGCTATGAAAAGCCGCAGGAAAGCAAGCTTGTCGCCACCCTGGCCGACGCGCTGCGCCAGTGCGGGGCAAAAAGCGGCATGACGTTCTCCTTCCATCATCATCTGCGCAACGGCGATTACGTGGTCAATATGGTCATGAAGGCCGCCATTGACGAATTGGGGCTGGATAACCTGACCATTGCCGCCACTTCCCTGGGCGAGGCGCATGATCCCGTGGCCGAGCATATCGAGCAGGGCAAGATCGTGGGCATCCAGACCAGCGGTATCCGTGGACGCATCGGCGAGGTTGTTTCGGCGGGCAAGCTCAAAACCCCTGCTATTATCCGCAGCCATGGCGGCCGTCCCCGCGCCATTGAGATGGGTGAGGTGCACATCGATATCGCCTTTATTGCCGCACCCACCAGCGACTGCGTGGGCAACTGCCGCGGCATCGGCGGCAAGAGCAACTGCGGCTCCATGGGCTATGCCATGATGGACGCTAAGTGCGCCGATCATGTGGTGGTTGTGACCGACTGCCTGGTGGATTTTCCCAACATGCCTGCTTCTATCGAGGCCATTGATGTGGACGCGGTGGTGGAGGTGGAGTCCATCGGTAATCCCAAGAAGATTGCCAGCGCAGCGGCGCGCATCAGCCAGAATCCCCGCGATCTGATGATGGCCGAAAACGTGGCGCGTATCATTGCTTCCACCCCCTACTTTAAGGAGGGCTTTTCCTTCCAGACCGGCGTTGGCGGCCCCTCGCTGGCGGCTAACCTGTTCCTGGAAAAGGTGATGGACGAGCGCGGCATCAAGATGGGCTGGTCCATCGGCGGCATCTGCGGCCCCATGGTGGAGCTGCTTAAAAAGGGCAAGGTGGGCAAGATCATCGACGTGCAGGATTTTGACCTGGACGCGGTGAATAGTATCAACCAGACCCCCAACCACTTTGAAATGAGCGCCAGCCAGTATGCCAACCCGGCGAACAAGGGCGCGTTTGTCAACAAGCTGGATTTCGTCGTCCTCGCGGCGCTCGAAATCGACACCAAATTCAACGTCAACGTGCTCACGGGCTCGGACGGCGTGCTTCGCGGCGCGCCGGGCGGACACCCGGATACGGCGGCGGGCAGCAAGGTCTGCGTCATCGTGACCCCGCTGGTGCGCGGCCGCATGGCGACGGTCTGCGAGGACGTTGTGACCGTCACGACGCCGGGCGACTGCGTGGACGTGCTGGTGACGGATTACGGCAACAAGTGGACGGGCGTGGTTTTGCCGAACGGCAAGCGCGGCTACATGATGACGGAATATCTGCAATTTGACTAAAACCAAACGGACGGGCGTGATGAGCAAAATCGCGCCCGTTCGGCGTTTTTGCGCCCTGA
>ERZ825384.3940-NODE-3940-length-12485-cov-3.025503_pt1 | contig 12485 bp, 8 predicted proteins | sample MGYA00519931_ERZ825384 | MGnify/ENA primary metagenome ERZ825384 (study PRJEB31778, sample SAMEA3449200) | human gut metagenome | biome: human gut; feature: human-associated habitat; material: faeces | place: United Kingdom | collected 2010/2012 ...
CCTTTATCAAAGTTTTCGCCAGGCCTTTTTCAAAAGGCCGCGTATCCCCGCGTATCCCCGGCGTACTCCGCGTTCCCCTCGTCCTCCGTGTTATTCCTCTGCGTCGAGCTCGCGGGAGCGGACCTTTTCGCCGTTGTAGTTTACGGGGATATCGGGTAGGTACTCGAACGGGTTTATCGGCACATCGTCGCGCCGCAGCTCGAAGTGCAGATGCGGACTTGTCGCAACGCCGGTCTCGCCTACATGACCGACGACATCGAGCGGAGCGACCTTATCTCCGACAGAGACGGTGATATCGCTCAGATGACCGTAGAGCGAGACGAGACCGTTTCCGTGGTCGATCTCAACGAGCAGTCCGTATGACAGGTGCTCCTCGGCGAGAATGACCGTTCCGCCGTCGGCTGCCCATACCTCATCGCCATCCACGGTCTGAAGATCGGCGCCGATATGGTGCCCGGTGCGGGCATCGAATGCCTCGCGTACCTCGCGGAACAGCGATCCTATATACATATCCGTAGTCTCGAGCGGCCACAGCAGCTCGCCTGTCGGCTGTCCCGGCTCGGTGCCGGTGCCCTCGCCGACGAACAGTATCTCCGAGATGGGCTTGACAAGCTCCTCGGCGTTCTCGTCGCTGCGTGTAATGCTGCCGTCCGAGCCGTAGCTGACCGTTTCGGTAACGGCGGCGATACCGCATACACCCGCGCGGCTCGGGTAGGTATAGCCGCTCGGGCGGTCGCTTCGCGGCTCTTCGATGCTGTCGTAATCGGTGCTGCGGTATTCGGTCTCGGTGCGGGTCAGCTCAAGGGCAAGCAGGGCGCGGGCGCGCTCCGACCGATAATACGGGCTTTCGGTCAGCTTTGCGACCCGCCCGGATGCTCCGGATATCTCGGAAGTATCAGATGTGTCGGATACGTTCGCTTCGTCTGATGTATCCGCTGTCCCGGTGTTGTCGGTTGCCTCGGCATTGTCTGTTGCCTCGGCGTTGTCTGTTGTCTCGTTGCTATTTGATGTCTCGGTGACGTCGGAGGTCTCCGATGCGTCCGTATCGAGCATATCGAGCACAGAGAGCACGGCAGGCTCCTCCGTCTCATATCCGGCTGTTTCCGATGCATAGAGCGTGCGGTATCTGCGCAGCTGAACCAGCGGCTGATAATACTCCGCCGCCGCAGATATCGAGGCATCCGCCGAGCCGATCGTGGTGCGAGCCCATGCGAGCATCGGGTGGGTATCGGCTGCCGCTGAGTCGTGCGTTGTCCTGGTATCGGAATCTGCGTTTGCTGCCGTATCGGCTGCCGCTGCTTGAGCAGCAGCCGTATATGAAGAGCTTTCGGAATTGCTTTCGGCGGCGTTTTCGGAAGTGATTTCCGTTGCATTCTCGCCGCCGTCGTTCAGCCCGCCGCTTATCCTGACGGGCAGACCGGCGCTGAGCAGAGCATACAGCTCATCTCCGGTCATGACCTCATCGGCAGGGCAGATCAGCTCCTCGGTCTCGAGCTGTGTCATGCCGGAGACCGAAACCTCGGGCAGCTCCGCCGTTATAGCCGCAGCCACAGTATCCTCTGCGCGCGAGACGGCATTCTCCGCCTCCTCCGCATCGGCAACGCATGCCACCGGCTCCCCGCCGATATACACGAGCTGTCCCTCGGTTATCCGACCGTCGCAGCCGAGCACGAGCTCGCGCGCGAGCGCAGCCGAATCGGTGTCGACGCCCGCTTCCGGCGCGCCGATGCCGAAGAAATACGAGTGCCGACGAATTATAAGACGCGGTGAATAATCGGTACCGAAACGCGCATTGACCTCGCCGTACAGCGCATCGATCCGCTCGGACAGCTCCTTGCCCGCCTCTGCGGAATAGCTGCCGAGAGTCGTGCCTGCGGACAAGGCGTCATAGCGCACCTCGCGGGAGAGCATAGCTGCGGCTCCCGCGCAGACAAGCAGAGCGAGCAGGACCATTCCCGTGATAGCAAGCCCCTTGCGCCGAATTATTCGTTTTTGTCTGTTTGATCTGCGTCCGTCCATGGTTTTTCCTGCCGTGTTCCGTTTTTTATCAAAAATTATATAGCCCGGTGTGAAATTTTTCAATAGAATTTAATTAATTTTCAATTATCATGTGCTATCATATCCGGGCGTCAATTCGTCCGGTAAGGAAGGTTCGTTCAAAAATGTCAAAGCTGTTTTTCAGACTGCTCCCCGCAGCGCTCTCATACCTTGTTTTGCGCGTCTGTCTTACCCTCGCGCGTCTGCTTTCGGACGGGCGCGGACCGCTCGACGGCGCGGTGATATATATTCTCGCCGCCGGACTCGGATATGCTGCCGCGATATATCTGCTGCGGCGGCTATGCACGCATGATACGGATGCTGCGGAATTTCAGCCCGAAATAATTGCGGAGGGCGCTGCCATTGACGGGGACGGTACCGCGGCAGCTGCCGGGACTGTGCAAGGCGCTGCGGATGTATGTGTACCGGCAGGCGACGGTGCGGCAGCTGAGGCGGTGCGGGGTGAGCTTGATAGGCGGGGTGAGCGTGACGAGCATAGGCAACAGGGAGAGCGAAAGCATCCTGCGCGCTTGCTGCCGAGGTGCCTGATTTTGACCGCCGCCGCGACCGTGCTGCTGCTCCTGCTCTCGTATCTTTGCTCGCTGCTGCCGGGCGGGAATTATTCTCCCGCGGAGCAGACCTCGCTTGCATCGGGCGCCCGTATGTCGCTTCCGTTTGCCGCTTTGCTGCTGCGCTCGGCGGTCTTTCCGGCGGTCTGCGAGGAGATGTATTACCGCCGGTCGCTGAGCGATGCGATAGCCTCTGTCGGTGCGGGGCGCTTTACGGCATGCATTTGCGCGGCGCTGCTCTTCGCCGTTTCGCATACCGGCGGCGGGGTGTCGTCGGCGCTGCTCGCGGGGATATCATCGCTTATCCTCTCGGCGCTGCGCACATGCAGCAAAAGTATAGCTTGCCCCATTGCGGCGCATCTGATATATAATTCGGCTGTCCTGATCGCGGCGAATATTTAAGGCTGTAACGCAAAAAAGGCGGGTTACACCCGCCGCTGAAATTCAAAGCGGTATCGGAAGCCGTGCTCTGATTTTCGAAAGAGACCCTATGGATTTCTCTAAAAAATCACTTTTTGCGGGCGTTTTGTCCCTTGACATACGCTTATAGGATAGGAGAAAACCGCAGCTCCGAATATTTTTGCCTATTCCCACTACAAAGCCCGTCACGAGCTTGACGGTCACGACCAAAAACGGAGAAATATTATGTCAACCAAAATACAGAGACAGCTGCAAAAGCAGCGTGCGCAGGCGCTCGCCGCGCTCCCGCGCAAGGAGGACGAAGAATATATGCGTCAGGCGCTTGCCGAGGCACGGCTCGCACTCGCGGAGGGTGAGATACCGGTCGGTGCGGTCGTTGTTCGCGGCGGTGAGGTCATAGCCCGCGCGCACAATACCCGCGAGCGGGACGGCTGTGTTCTCGGACATGCCGAGCTCGGTGCGATAAAGCTTGCCTCGGAGACGGTCGGAGATTGGCGGCTGCCCGACTGCATGCTGTATGTCGCCCTCGAGCCGTGCCCGATGTGCGCCGGCGCGGTGATAGGCGCGCAGCTCGGGCGCGTCGTATACGGCGGAAAGGACCCGTCGATGGGTGCTATGGGCAGCGTTGTTCGGCTGCAGAGCTATCCTCTCGGCGCAGCGCCCGTCGTCTGCGGCGGTGTGCTCGGCGACGAATGCTCCGGACTGCTGCGCAGCTTTTTTGCCGAGCTGCGCAAACGCAGACGGGAACGGTGAGAAAACGTACAGCGAAGGCTTTGACCGGTATGCTTTATGACAATACCGGATAAATGTGTTGTCGGGCTGCAGCCGCCGAATATAGCGGGATTGCCCAAATGCTCATATATCCCGCTCTTCAGTAGCTATGAGATTATCGTCCGAAGCTATATCGTCAGGGTCGATGCTTTCTTCAAATAAAAAACGCCTGTTTACATCTTTCTGTGCCGCGTGCCGTGTTTAATTTAATGAGCGGTATGCACAGTGCGTTCGTCCCGATGAGGAGTGCGGGAACTAATATTCGTCTCGACTTAAATTTCATAAAGCAAATCACCGCCGCCTCGGCGGCTTTTTTGTTTTAGAGCTTGAATGATACTTTTTCGCTGCAATAGCGACGGGCGGAAGCTGTATTCGGTAACTGTTCCGGACGGTGTTTCTCGAAAAAGTCCCGAAAAAAACCTTTAGTTAAATAGTTCTGAAAACGGGGTGTACCCGCACCCGTTCCGAATAACGCATTGCGATCTCTTTTCTGATCATCGGCATGCTTTTGCCCTTATTTTAAAGTTTTGAAAGGGGGCGTGGGGGGAAAAACTTTTTCAAAAGTTTTCCCCCGCCGTTTCTCCCTGCCGTTCTTCCCCTACCGCGTATTTTCGGTCGTGCGATTGCGACATCGGGTATCATTTCCCCCCGACGGGCGGCAGGATATGCACGGGAAATATTTTTATGCGATAGCCTCGGTGCATATCGCGGAAAAACAGTCAATAACCGCCCTTTACGCTTCGACATCCGCCGCGCGCGATGCGTGATAGAATATATCCGCCGACAAAAATCAAAAAGGAAGGATATAAAAATGAAGGACACGGCGGAAGCAAGGGTTGCGAAGATTTTCGGTATAAGGCGCGCGGCGGAACGGCGGGGAGCATTACCCGACAGCATACGCGCGGCGGACGGTGCTGCCGATACGGACGGCGCGAGCGATTTGCCGCACCGACGCGGAAGCTCTCGGGAGAGCGCCGTATACAGCGCAAACGGACGAATCGAATCGGAGCGCAGCGGGAGCAGGGAGCTTTCCCACGGCTCCGCAAGATCCGGCTTCGGAGCATCGGGTATGCCCGGCTTCGAGCGGGCAGCCGGGGAAACGTATTTTTCGGGCGCGGCGCGAGAGAGCGGTACGGCGGGCACATCATCTGATACCGAGCGTACAGACTGGCGCGGCAGCGCCGACAGTGGAACGGCAGGATGGGACGCGGGTGGAGCGGCGCGCTCGGATTATGAAGCTGCTCGGTCGATTGCGGAGCGGCTGCGCGAGCTTGCACCGGGAGCAAAGCGGGTTGGCGTGAGGCTTTGCTTTCTGCTGCTCGGGGTGCTGTTCGGCGGCGCGCAATGCCTTTTTGATACGCTCCCCATAGGGATAGCGCTGCTCGCCGCTTCAGGCGGACAGACTTTGTTTGTTTTTTCGGGAATACTTATTTCGGTGCTGATACGCAGCGGGGACATGCTGTCGCCGCTCGTCTCGGCTGTGACGGTGCTTGCCGTTCGGCTGCTGCTCTCGCGTCTGCTGCTGCGCCGCGTGGATGAGAGCGACGGAGAGGGAGCAGAGCTGTCGGAGCGCCTCGGCATTCCGCTGTACAGCGAGAGAGCGGCGTTTACCGAGCGTCCGCTGCTGCGGCTTGTCTCAGCCGTTGCAGGAGCGATAGCGGGCGGCGCGGTCCGCCTCTTCAGCTACGGAATGCTGTATTACGATGCGTTTGCGCTGCTTTTCTCGGTAGGCGCGTCGGCTGCGCTGTGCGTTGCCTTTTCGGTGCTCGGCAACCGCGAAAAGCGATTCACCGTTTACTATGAGGCGGCGCTGCTCGCCGGGGTATTCTGCCTTGTATGGTCGATGCGCGAGTACAGCGTATTCGGTTTCAGACCTGCGGTAATGGCGGCGTTTTTTGTAACTCTCATCATTTCCCGCAGCGGCGGGCTGCTGCACGGCGGCTTGGCGGGAATGGCGTGCGGACTCGGCATAGGTCTCGAATATGCGCCCGTTTTCGCGGTCGGCGGCATCGCATGCGCGCTGTTTAACGGAGCGGGCGGTATTATCTCGACTGCGGCTGCCGCGCTTGCGTCGATAGGTATGCAGCTCGGCGCGGAGGGAATAGGCGCGCTCTCGAGCTTTGTCCCCGATGCTTTGGCAGCGGCGGTGCTGTCTGTTCCGGTGATCAAATACAAGCTCCTGCCGCGTCTGCCGTTTTTTTTCGGCGGGCGGAGCATTCCGGACGAGCTGGCGGACAAGGCGTCGGTCGCACTGTGTCGGCGCGGGGACATGCAGAAGCGCGAGGAGGAGCTGACCGCGGCGTTCGGCTCGCTTGCCGAGGCATGCCGCACCGTGTCCGGCAAGGATATCATGCCGACGCAGCGCGAATGCTACCTTGTCTGCGTTGATGCGCTTGACAGCTGCTGCAGACGGTGCCCGAGCAACGGCAGATGCTTCCGCAGTCCGACAACGGCGGCGAATGCCGCAAATGCGCAACCAGATAAAAAGACTATTGTAAAGCCGGGTATAAATTCGGACGTAAGCTCGGGCGACGGAAGCCCGGAGACAGGCGCAAAGGGCACCGAGCCGATGGGCAAAATATCTGCCGTCAGCCCTGAAAGCGGCAGCGCGGCAGCTGCCTCGCATCGGGACGAGCCGCACGCGGGCGATGCCGTTTACTGTATGGCGGGCGCGGTCGCCGAGACAGCAGCGCCATCGGTCGGAACGAGCAGGATCGGCAGCCGGTACGGAGGAGTGGATGAATCCGAAGGTCTGTGCGAGCTGCTCGGGGCGCGGCTGCGTGCCTCCGGTGCGCTGAGTGAATCGGATATGCCCGAGAGCCTGCGCGAGCGCTGTACCTGTCCCGCAGCCCTTGCCGCCGCCGCAAATCTCGGATATGCCCGACTCGTCCGCAGGCTGTCCGAGAACGACAAGACACGCATATTTGCTGAGGACTATGAGGCTATATCCACCGTTCTTCGCGAGTGCGCCGAGGAGGAGCAGCAGGAATATGAGGTCGACCGCGCACTGTCTGCGCGGGTTCGCGAGGCGGTCGGATATCTCGATTTTCATGCCGACAGTCTGACCGTATTCGGCAAACGCCGGCTGCGCGTTGTTGCGGGCGGAGTCGACCTCGGCAGGGTAAGGGTCAGCCCGGAGGAGCTGCACAGCGTCTGCGAGCATGTGACCGGCAGGCGACTGTCCGTACCGGTGTTTTCGATGGAGGAGGACTATGTGTGCATGTCCTCCGAATCGGTGCCGTCGGTATGTGCGGATGGTGTGACCCGCTCGCTCGAAAAGAAGGACGAGCAGATCTCCGGCGACAGCTCGGCGTTCTTTACCGTCCCGGACGGCATGAGCTATATGCTGATAAGCGACGGTATGGGTTCGGGACGTGAGGCGGCGACGGCATCGCGGATAGCGGTGGAATTTCTGCGCCGCATGCTCGGCTGCGGGATAGGTGCGCGCGGCGCGCTTGATCTGCTGAATAACTTTATACGCCACCGCAGAGAGGAGTGCTTTGCCACCGTTGATCTTTTGCAGCTCGACGGTCTGTCCGGTCAGGCAAGGCTCATCAAGAGCGGAGCCGCGCCGTCGTTTGTTATACGTGACGGCAGCATCTTTCGCATCTCGTCCGGTACTATCCCGGTCGGCATCGCCGCACCGCTCTCATCGGAGCAGGTGCGCTTCACCCCGGAGGACGGCGATGTTATCGTTATGATGAGCGACGGCGTGGCTCAGTCGCTCGAGGACTGCGCCTACCTTGCCGACCTCATAATAGGGCAGTGGTGCGAGTCGCTGCCGGAGCTTGCCGAACGTATTCTCAGCGGCGCTGCCGAACGCAGCGGACGGCGGGATGATATGACCGTCGGTCTGTGCAGGGTACGGCACGCGGAGAGGTGATGCACATATCTTTGCTTGCATAAAACGCATTCGGCGGCGCGGGGATATGTGCTGTTAAAAAAAATAACGGAAAAGCGGGCTTCGGCTCGCTTTTTTCTGCAAATGAAAATTCTTCGGCGGTCCGCGCAGCTAATATGTCGAAAAGTCTTGAAAAAACACAACCTCCGTTTCACAGCTCCGCCGTTTATTTCATCCTTACTTGATGCGATTTTCGCAGACGAAATGCCTACTCGGCAAACGCCGTAGCCGCTCTTGATATCGACTCGCAGCAATTTGAGGAAATTTTCAGCCTCGGCTTTGAGGATCACGGCAGAGCAGCCGTCGACCCGAACAAGAGCGACGGGAAATATGACCCGAAAACCTGCGAGAATATATTCGGCATCCGTATGCCCGACGGAATTTCTGCCGCCGTTATCAACGGCGAGACCTATCTGCTGACCGCAAATGAGGGCGACAGCCGCGCTTGGCAGGCGGGCAGCGAGACCGATACGAACGAGATAAAAGATAAGATCTCTCCGCAAACCGGCGACGGAAGCGGTCTGCACTTATATATCGCGCTGCTGCTCATCAGCGGCGGCACACCGGTCGGTATAACGGCGGTCGGCAGGGCGGGGATATGCGCGTTTGCCGAGACGGGTCGTGACCTGTCGGGAGATAATTGCCTGTCAAATCGGTGCGCGGCGCAAAAAGCTGCCTATTTTTCCGCTTTCGTCATGCTTTAGTCACATTTAGATACTATAATAGCTCTGTAAAAAATAATGATTTTCAGCAAAGGAGAAAAGCTATGAAACTGAATAGATCAAATAAGTTTGACGGCGTAAGCGGCCCGCTGCTTACGATAGTTATGGATGGTGTCGGACTTGCCGCCCCGGGCGGCGGAAACGCGGTCGATGCAGCTTATACCCCCACTCTCGATATGCTCATGAAGAAGTACCCGATGGTCACCCTGCGTGCGCACGGCAAGGCTGTCGGTCTGCCCTCCGACGACGATATGGGCAACTCCGAGGTCGGACATAACGCACTCGGTTCGGGTCAGGTGTTCGCACAGGGCGCGCTGCTCGTTTCAAACTCCATCGCGTCGGGCAAGATGTTCGAGTCAAAGACATGGCTCGATGCTGTCGACAATGTTAAGAAGAACGGCTCTACCCTGCATTTCCTCGGACTCTTCTCCGACGGAAACGTCCATTCCAACATCGCGCATCTGCGCAGCATGATAGAGCACGCAAAGAAGGACGGCATTCGTACCGTTCGCGTGCACATTCTGCTCGACGGACGCGATGTCGGAGAGACCACCGCGCTTGATTATGTCGAGCCCTTCGAGGCATTCCTCGCATCGCTCCGCTCGCCCGATTTTGATGCTCAGATCGCATCCGGCGGCGGCAGAATGAGGATAACCATGGACCGCTACGAGGCTGACTGGTCGATGGTCGAGCGCGGCTGGCATACGCACGTGCTCGGCGACGGTAGAATGTTCGCATCCGCCGAGGAGGCTATCAAGACGCTGCGCGAGGAGACCCACGCAATAGATCAGGATCTCGATCCGTTCGTTATCGCAAAGGACGGAAAGCCGGTCGGCACTATTGAGGACGGCGACTCGGTAATCTTCTTCAACTTCCGCGGAGACCGCTCGCTCGAGATCTCGCGCACCTTTGAGGCAGGCGAGGATTTCGATAAGTTCGACCGCGTCCGCGCGCCTAAGGTTTACTATGCCGGAATGCTCGAGTACGATGGCGACCTCCATATCCCGTCGCACTACCTTGTTAATCCTCCCGAGATCACAAATACTCTCGGCGAGTACCTCGCAAATACCGGAATCTCGCAGCTCGCTATCTCCGAAACGCAGAAGTTCGGCCACGTCACATACTTTTGGAACGGCAATCGCTCCGGCAAGTTCTCCGAGGAGCTTGAGACCTATATCGAGATCCCGAGCGACGTTGTTTCGTTCGATCAGCGCCCGTGGATGAAGTGCGCGCAGATCACCGATAAGCTCATCGAGATGCTCCGCAGCGGCAAGTTTAAGTACCTGCGCTGCAACTTCCCGAACGGCGATATGGTAGGCCATACCGGCAACTTTGCCGCAACCCAGTGCAGCATGGAGGCGCTCGACCTTCAGCTCGCACGCCTGCTGCCTGTTATCGACGAGCTCCACGGCGCGGCTATCATCACCGCCGACCACGGCAACGCGGACGAGATGTTCGAGATGAATAAAAAGACCGGCGAGCCGAAGCTGAACGAAAACGGTACGCCTAAGGCTAAGACGAGCCATACGCTCAACCGCGTTCCCTGCATCATCTACGATAACTTCACCGCCGACCGATATACGGTCAAGGAGGATAAGGGCGAGTTCGGACTCTCCGATGTCGCCGCTACTACCGTTAACCTGCTCGGATATGAGGCGCCCGAGATGTGGGATGATACGCTCATAGAGATAAAATAAGCTTTCGGGGAGGCTAATAAAATCGTCCGGACCGAAAAAAGCTCTCGGGGAGGCTGAAAAAGCGCAGACCGAAAAAGCGAAAGCCGCCGCACCGCCCGATATATACGCGGGCGGCGCGGCGGGGATAATATCAGCCCGTACGGCTGTTCCTTTCGGGGAGTGCCGTACGGGCTTTTTCCTGTTATCTTAGGGTGGTGTTTGTGTAGTGTCAGATAGATCATCTCAAATGTCTCCGATGAAATGGTACAAATCTCTCCGATGAAATGCCGCAAATGTCTACGACGGAAAACGTATGCAAAAGGATTTTTGATTATAGGTATATTTGGTGCCGATATAAGATTGCTTTTATTCTTCGTCCTCCTCGGACTGCCTTTCCTCCTGCGGCTCTCCCGCTTCGGTGAGCAGGTCTATGAAGCGACCGCGCACCTCGAGGCGCAGCGCGACCGAATCCTTGCCGCGAGCCTGCGCGTCCGGCAGGAGCTGCGAGTCGGAAAAGGCGAATATCACGGTCGAGGTACCGCGCGCGAACATAGTGTTGCAGAATGAATATCGCTGCGCTCCGCTCAGCCGCTCGGCGGGTATATCATCCTCGCAGATGACCTCGCGGACGGCGGTCAGCGGCAGCCGGCACGCCTCGCGGCGGTACTTGCCCTGCAGTCTGGTTACGACGAGCGAACGCCCGAGCGACGGGTCGAGGACTATGGCGTATTCAAACATCGACAGTCCGAAGCGAGTGGTCAGCAGCACGCCCGCGACTATAAGCACGAGTGCGATTATCTGCGGAATGACGCGGAAGCTCGGCATAAATGTCGACAGTATCATGCACGAAAAGCCGACGATGAACAGCGCGAGCGGAACGGTGTAGTGCGCGCTGCCCCGCCGTGCGGGAATATAGGTCAGATCCTCTGCTTCTTCCTCGGCTTTATCCTCCTGCGCGACCTCCGGCTGAAGCTGCGATAGCTCATGCCGAAGCTCATCGTGCCGATCTTCCTGCGGATTGTTTTTCTGATTTTCGTCCATATCTGCCTCCGTGAAATTAACGTGCGGGCGCTGTTCTCCACAGAGCGGTGGAAAACATTTTGTGTGTTTATTTAAAGCATTGCGAGGGGACGGGGGGCTTTTTCAAAAGCGTCCCCATGCGTGTCAACCATTGTTTCGTATCACAACCTCGCCGTGACACTCCATCACCGCCGGCTGAGAAACGAGCTCGCCGAGCGAGTCGCAGACGATCCTTCCGCTGAGCGGGTTAACGACCGAGTCGATGCCGCCGCGAATGTCCGCCTCGACCTCGGAGTACTCAAAGGCGAGGTCGGTGTCTATCATTTCGCAGTCGATGAGGCGGAGATTTTTGCAGTAGCAGAGCGGCTGTGTGCCGATGATGCGGCAGTGCTCGAGGGTCAGACTGTCGGAGAACCATGCGAGGTACTCGCCTTTGACGGTCGAATTTTTGACGGTGACGTTCTTCGAGTGCCAGAAGGCATCCTTCGTGTCGAGATTCGAGTCGGTTATGGTGAGGTTGTCCATGTACTGAAATGAATATTTACCGCTGAAATCGAGTCCCGAAATGCTGACCCCCTTCGAGTCGAAAAATGCGTATTCGGAGACGAGCGAGCCGCCCGAGAGGCATATCCCGCTGCACTTCCAGCCGAATTCGGGGCTGTTTATCGTGCAGTCGGTGAGGGTAAAGCCGCTGCATTCGCGCAGCGCCTTGACCGACTCGATGCGGGTGCGCTCGATGATACCGCCCCCGCAGTACCAGAGCGGCGCGCGGGAGGGCTCGCAGAGATGCGAATCGCGCAGAACGAGCGCGCGGTTGTGCCACATCGGGTAGCGGAGCGAGAAGGAGCATTTGTCGACGACGATGCTGCTCGCCTCCTTGAGCACCGATTCGCCGTCCGCAGCGCCCTCAAAGCGGCAGCCGATAACATTTGTCACCTTGAGATTGTAGAGAGCGCGCTCCTCATCAAAGGTTTGATTTTCGATAGTATTCATGTGCTTCCTCCGAAAAAACGGCGGGCAGAATGCTGTCTGCCCGCCGCGCCCGTGTTTTCTTGTTGAGCCCGCCGTCGCGGCTCGGCTCGATTGTTTTATTTGCAATATATAATAATCTACTTTGCCTTTTCGGGTTCGTTCTTTTTCGTTTTCTTCGGAACGAGAAAAGACAACATTGTCTGTCGGTCTGTGCTTTTTCGTATCTCAGAGAACTCTATCCCTATAGGTTAGTGCTGTTTTAAGCTTACGGGGCTCGGGGAGAGATAAAATCGTTTGGAGTGTTCGATTTCGTCCCGCAAGGCGTACAATTGTACGTCGCGGGGCGAAATCGGGCGCAGAAAAAGCGAAAACATTAAATTTTAAGCAGGAATCCGTC
>ERZ825384.3941-NODE-3941-length-12483-cov-6.987850_pt1 | contig 12483 bp, 6 predicted proteins | sample MGYA00519931_ERZ825384 | MGnify/ENA primary metagenome ERZ825384 (study PRJEB31778, sample SAMEA3449200) | human gut metagenome | biome: human gut; feature: human-associated habitat; material: faeces | place: United Kingdom | collected 2010/2012 ...
AGGCAATCTGGAATGAATTTTGGCTACGTTACTGAGAACGGAGTGAACAGTAACGACATTCGCAATCCGCTTCGCTACTTGCTCATGAACGCAGTCACTTCGCGACCTGCGTTCAAATCTCAGATCTTCAGGTAAGACTTGATTTTCTCCTCCTGCAGTTCTTCCCCGATCACAATCAGAACCTCCTGCCCCACATGAAGCGGACGAATTGTAATTTCATTCTTCGTAGCATTTAATTCAATCCACTGCTGTCCTTCGCTATCTGTCTGAGCAGACTTTCCAGAGTTGTCTTCATTATCACTATCCACTCTCATAAATCCCTTCATCCGGAATATACGCCCGCATTCAGGATCAGACAAAATCTTCTCGGCCGCTTCCCGCAGTTCCTTCTCAGTCATCTTCACATTCATAAAATACAGAGAAGTAAACGCATCCTCTGCCTCGAACTCCGGCTTTCTGTAGCTTGCCATCACATATCCACAGGATGCAATCCTGTCAAAGTCCTCTTTCGACATTTCATCCCAGTTTTTGTGGATAATATTAACTGTATCCACATTATCCGTTTCACAACGAAATCTCCTGCTGCAATGAACCTTCTCCAACGCCTGATTCACATGCTCAACTGTCTCCTGGATCTCTTCGAGTGATGCGTCCTGACTCTTGCTCATCACAATGCATCCGGCATCTGCCATCTCCGAAGCCAGAATGAAATCCGCCTCCTCTGACAGATCACGCTCCAGCTTCGAATCCACGATTGCAATCACATTCCCAATCTGATACCAGCGATTCAGTGGCTCCTCATGAAGAATATCAAAAAACTCATCCATATCAAAAATCCCAGATGGCTCCACGATCACTCGGTCATAGCCACACATTCCCATAGCGATCAGCTTCGTCTTAAATCTCCTCCTGTGACAGTCCTTATCACACCCTCCGGAGATCATCTCCAGCTCACAGTTATCTCCCATCAGATCCTGAAGCAGCATCATATCCACATTCACAGCCCCATAATCATTCTCCAGAATCCCTATATTATTACCATTGTCCATCAGATACTGCGCATACTTTCTGATAAATGTCGTCTTCCCTGAACCAAGAAAGCCGGTAATCAAGTCTATCTTTACCATTTTGTGTCTCCCCTTTACTGTTATAAATTATCTTTACATAACACTCTTTCCATTGGACAAAACTATTCTCCTTATTGTATGATTAGATTTAAGGAATAAGTTTCGGCAGTATTTCAGCATTGAATATCTTCAGATAAATTTATAATTTTATAACAAATATCAATGTACGCACTTCGATAAATCTTTTTAAATTCCCGAATCAGACGCTCCGCTTTCTGCTTACATTTTTTATCTGAACATTCTGCCGGTAATACCGCATACTGACTTGATCCTAATTCTGTAAAAACATCTCCGTACTCAAGCTTTTTTGATAACACATTCACAAATTTATTTCTCCCATTTTTCAGAATAAACTCCTGTTTCTTTTCCTGCTCTTGCATATCATCGACAAGAAGCGAAAATAAAATCAGATATTCTTCTGTTCCTCTTCCTCTGCTCCTTCCGATCAGAAACAGACATAACTGCTCAAAAATTTCCCTTGCACAAAAACAACCGCCTTGCTTTTCGTGCGTAAATTTCATAAGAGACCTTAATACTTTCATGAAATCTGGTTCGTTAGATATACTGGAAGACATAATTTCTTTATACAGAGAATTCAGGCGCTCCGGAAAATATCCCTGTAGCTGCTCTCTCCATACACTTTGAGCAGTTTCCCACTCTTTCAGCGCTTCACTTACCTTTTTCTGCTGAATCAATGCCTTGATCAACCAGTATCTGATATCTTCATCCAACAGTTCTGCTGGCATGGCGTATCGGCATAGCTGCACAAGCTCTTTATATTTCTTTTCTTTTTCCAGCAATCCAGCCATACTCTTCACTGCCTCCAGAAAAAGAGAGGTATAATACGTATCAATTCCAATCATCCAGTACTCATCTGTAAGGATCCCTGTAAGAGGTCTCCAGGAGCAAAGGATCTCTTTATATAAAATCTTTTGTTTTTCCAAATCCGGACAATTTCTGGCTTTCTCATATTGTTCCTTAAAAACCTCCACATCTACGATTACGGGAATTTCCGGATTCCAGGCATAATTTTTATATCCTGTTACAATATAAGTGTGTGGACCTATAATTTTCAATATTTTTCTTAGCCGATATATTAGATTCTTTACATACCCGTCTGCGTTTTCAAAATTCCTTTCCGTCTTCTGCCGTAGCAGAAATTCCTCCAGTTCCTGAATTGTGACAATCCGTCTTCTGTTCAGAACCAGAAACGTCAGCAATTTAATTCCTATTACAGATCGAATATCTTTTTCTCTTAATGTTATATCTCCTGAAGATATCTGAAAAGTTCCCATTAACTTAATCCTGACCGGTTCCATATCTTATCCTCATTTGTATTATTTATATCAATCCTCGTAAATGATGCATTTGAGAGAATTACTATAGTTTCGAATATTTTAACACAAAAAAGGGAAGCATGCCAGAAGCACACTTCCCTTTCTGTTATTTTACTTAATTACAGCGGTTTATCTATCTAACTATTTACTATTTTTACGACGTTTGAAGTATACTGCTGCTCCTGCGATGATCGCTGCTGCTGCAAATAATCCTACAAACGCACCAACCGGAGTTGTATCTCCTGTCTTCACTGCTGTTTTTGTTGTTGTTCCATTATTAACCGGTGTAGATGGATCAGATGGAGTTTTTGTTACTGCAGGAGCCTGAGTAATGTCCGGTGTCGGAGTGATACTTGGTTCCGGAGTTTCACTCGGCTTCGGAGTAACTGTTGGAGTTACCTCCGGATTAACCGGATCTTCTGTTTCACCTGGAGTTACCGGCACATCCGGCTTTTCAGGATCATTGCTGTTTCCCTGTGCAGCTGCCACATTGTGAACTTTACCAGCCTGTGCATCTGCCTTTGTAACTGTGTACTCAGCTGTAAACTCTCTGGATTCACCCGGTGCAAGAGAATCAACATTCCATGCCAGATCTCCAACATTTCCTGTCAGCTCATCGGTCACCTGTACTCCTGTAACAGTTACATTTCCATCATTTGTTACTGTAATTATATAAGTAATTTTTTCACCTACAGAATAAGCCTTTCCATCTGCAGGGGTGCTGGTTGTTGTTTTGGTCACAGTCAGATGACTGTTTTTCTCTTCTGTTACCAGTTCTTTTGTTGTTTCGTTTTCTACTGTCTTACCGTTTTCGTCTGTTCCTTTTACAGTTGCCACATTAACAATTTTGCCTGCTAATACATCCTGCTCTGTAACTGTATATGTTGTTGTGAAGATCTTCTCTTCACCTGCTCTCAGAGACGGAATTGTCTCATTCAGACCTGTCAGAGGGTCAGACACCTGAATATTAGCTAACTGCTGCTCCCCATTATTTACCACACGGATCGTATAGGTAATTATATCTCCTGCTGCATATCCGCCTTCTTTCTGATCAGCTGTTTTCTCAATAGAAACACTGGATGCAGGAACCGGAGTAGGAGTCGGATTTGGAATCGGCTCCGGATCTGGGGTCTTCTCTGTTGGCACTGTATCTGTGCCAATATAGCTATGTTCATTGCTAAACAATGCTGTAGCAGTATTAATAAAGGATCCATTATCAACATCTGCCTGTGTAATAGTATAAACTGCCTTTGCGGTTACTTCTGCACCTGGTTCAACATTCTCAAATACATTCTGTCCGTCAAATGTCACTCCATTAATCTCGGAAATGGTAATTGTCTGCGGTTCAGCGTAAATATTTTTTACGGTAATTGTAAATGTTACCTGATCATTTACTCTGAATTTCTCTCCGGTATGTGTCTTGGTTATAACCCCCTGCACATCCTTATCAGAAACTGTTAATGTACCAAACACAGGAGTAATGATATAGTTTCTTTCCTTTGTTCCTTTATTCAGTTCATAAGTAAACTCATTCCGACTGGAACCAACTTCTATCTGGCTTCCGGTTACTTTACAGGTTACACCTTCTCCTTCCGCAAAGCCATCACCTGTAACTGTAATCTTATCATTTGTCAGTGGCGTTCCATCATAGCACTTAGAATCATCTGCACTGGTAAGAGTTACATTTCTCTCTGTGATAGTCAATGTACCATCTTCAATTACAAAAATAACATTTTCAAAGTTTTTATTAGTATTTTTGAAATCTTCTGGCTTCAATTCCATATTGTAAGTACCTGCATCAGTTCCCTTTACCTCTGCATTTCCCTTAAATGTGAAATCTGACTTCTTATAATTTGGATCACTGATATTTGTAACATCGTAGCCTGTCACACGTTTCTCTGTTCCATCATATTTCTCTGTTCCACCATGTTCCTTGATATTTACTATTACTGTTTCTGCGCTCGGTGTAACAATGAGATCTCCTTCTTCTGGAGTGATTTCGTAATTTTGTTCCTTTGTTCCTTCATTGAATCTGTAAGTAAATGTATTTTTACTGCTTCCTACTTCTGTCTGGCTTCCGGTTACTTCACAGGTTACACCTTCTCCTTCCACAAAGCCATCACCTGTAATGTTAACTTCATCTTTTGTCAGTGGCTTTCCATCATAAACCTTCTGATCTGATCCACTTGTCAGAGTAATCTCTCTCGGCTGAATTAATACTGTTGCAGTTTTAGGAACACTTTCTACACCATCATTTACAACTTTAACAGAAATCTGATAAGAACCTGCATCCACATACTGTGGAAGCTCTGAAGCCGTGTCAAACGACGTCCATTCTCCACCTTCTGTCTTGTAATAGTAGGTATCTCCCTCTATTCCGGCTCCGGTAAATGTAGCTGTATGTCCGATGCCATCATACTTGACGGTACAATCTCCAACTGTAAAGTCAGCTCTGTTATAGTATACCTTCAATACAAGTCCTTCTTTAACAGCACCGCTTCTCTCATCTTTTCCAGTAATGCACTCATAGCCGGGATATTGTTTAGGCTTTGCAGTTACCCATGTACCGATTGCTGCTGCTTCTTTATACTCTGTATCTGACAGAGTATAACTTCCATTCGGTCTCTGTTTGTAATGTTCAACACTGTATACTGCCTTATTGGTTGTATACCTAAAGATGACTGTTTCAGTTTTTCCTTTTTCAGCCTGTACAACCGGCTCGGAAGTTAACTGATAACCGGTAATTGCCTTATAAACTACAGTTTCTACTGTATTTCTGGTACGAACTGTTACTTGTTCTGCAATATCCTTTTCGTCAGTATCTACATATCTGATCGTATAAGACCATTCTGCAACAGGCTCATATACAAATATGATCTCCTGTTCATTCTTTGTAACGATCACACTCTTGGATGTTTCTTTTGGATAATAGCCATCAATTTTCGGAGCTGTTACATTCGCAGTTCCATTCTGAACTACTGAACCTTCACTTCTTCCAAGTTCTGTCTCATTACCGTCCTTATCCCTGGTTACCGCTACAACATAATAGGTATATACATTTGTATTTTTCCATTTTGCATAAAGTGTTATATCTTTTACGATCTGAAGACTTTCAACATATTTATGAGTCAGACCCTGATCTGTATACCAGCCGAGGAATTCATCATTTTCCTTGACAGTCTCAGGAATATCTCCCAGAGCCTGATGTTTCTCTACACGCATCGGATCTATCAGAGTTCCTCCGTTTGTTTCAAATGTAACGGTATAAGTCGGTGCCTTCCACTTAGCATACAGAGTAATGGTATGAGATGGCATTGTGCCTCTCCAGTTAAATTCTGTTCCGTCCTCGCAGCTTGGTGATGTATACCATCCTGCAAAGGTATAATCACTCTCTACATTTGCAGGTGTACCTACAGATCCGTTTGCCGGTTTAAGATTATTCAGCGGAGCTTCAAACTTCACAGAAAGATCGTTAACTCCTGTACAGTTCTGGAAAGTGATGGTGTAAGAATTTCTGGTATAATACAGCCAGAGATTAGATCCCGACTTATTCCATGAGTGAAAGCTAAAGCCATCAATCGGCATCTTATCTTCATCTGTAAGCTTCATCCGACTTCCTGCATCAAACTTAGCATATACTTGGCTCTTTCCATCCAGTCCCTCAATATAATATGTAATCTTTTTACCAGTTTGAGGCTCGGATGCATATAATGGAATATTCTCTGCTGGCATATTTGCCATCAAAGTATAATATCTGTTTGCCCCCGGACCAATTGCCCACAGATACTGGCGATGTGCTGCATCATTCCACTGAGCAGAAACATCTTCCCCGTATCTGGCAGTTATACGTAATCTTTCATCTTCCTGCCAATTCGGTCGTCCCCACCAATCTCTTGATTCTATCACATAGAAATAAATATTATATGTTCCCCTGTCATAATAAACATTTTTTACTGCAGTACCGTCAGATGTTATCGTTACATCTCCGCTACTTTTCTTAGAATTTAATTTAAATCCTTCATAAGACTTAGGAGAATAGCTGATTACATCGCCGACTTTTCCTGTCTTAGTTTCTATAGCTGCATTTCCGCCGCTATCTTGAGCTACTTCATAAGTTTCCGGAGTCTGCAGGGATTCCTGCCAGTGGATAACCTTATACTGAGCTGTCTGATTTTCTTCCCATATTGCTTTGACTGTAAGGTCATGTGACGGCATTTTACCATCTTCAGGGATGCCTTCCCATCTTTTAAAAGTATAACCTAACTTTGTAGGATTACCTGTTTTGCCAATTGTTGCACCATATCTGATATCTACAGGCTGTTCATAACTTCCGCCATCTGTATCCCAGGTCAGACGGTAAACATTTCTGTCATAATATACATTGACAACTGTGCTGCCATCTGCATTGATCCTTGCCTGACTGATCTGCAGTGCGTGAAAACCATCGTAAGTTGTTTTCTCTTCTGCTGCTGTCATCAGTCCAACAGTACCCGTCTTTGTCTCTGTATTAGCCGAATCCAGCGTATATTCCTCATTCTCTGCATTCTGTAACATATGCTGTACTGTATATTCTATCTCTGCACCTGAATAGGTAACTGTGATTGTCTGATCAGCTTCTACTGTTCCACTGAATTCTACAGACGCCTTGTCCGGTGTAAAACCTGTAATTTTCGGCGATGCAATAGTGTTTGAGTATTCTGTTCCAGCTTCAAGCTGTGCAACCCATGGCTGACTGGCTGCAGTTCCATCGCTAAACTGATAATTAATTGTATATGTAACCTTTCCGATCTTAACATATGTTGCCTGTACATTAAGATCCGCTGTTACATTGTCGAATTTTTTATCCCATCCGTTAAATCGATATCCGTCAACATCCGGTGCTGCCGGCGCTGTTGCAGACTGACCGGCTGCAATTCTCTGGCTGGTAATTTCATTACCATCTTTATCGAGGAATCTCACTGTATAGTAAACCGTCTTATTTTCAGTTGTAGGTTCCTGAGTTTCCTTTGAAGCATCCTGCTCTGGTTTTGTCTCTGGCTGCCCCTCTGCTGTCTGATCTTTCTCCGGCTGTCCTTCCTCTGCCGTCTGATCTTTCTCCGGCTGTCCTTCCTCTGCTATTTGATCTTTCTCTGACTCCTCAACATTCTGATATTGTTCCATATCAGACTCTTGTTCTGTATCTTGCTGAGATTCTTGATAAGTTTCAGTTTCCTGTTCTGTATCTTGCACTGTCTCATCTGCAAATAAAATGGTCTGATTACACAATACCATCAAAGCAGTAAGCACAATCGCAAGAATCCTTTTCCATCTCGTTGTCTTCTTCATAAACTCTCTCTCCTTTCTATTGCTTATTCTCTAAGCCTTTTTATTCTCTCAGTATCTTAGTGTAATCTTTTGTGCATATTTAGACTCTTTCGAATCACTTTTCCTGCCACCGGTAATATATGTATAATATTCTTTAAACATTCCTTTTTCTGAATATTTCATTTATTTCATACAATAATTTTACTCAATCACAATAGATACCTTATTATCAGTATATACCGCCATGGTCTCATGAAGGTCTCATAGCTGTAATTTTTACCAAAAATCTTTCAGGAAATTTAATGTTTTTGTGCATAATTCAAGGGGCATGACAGATTTATTGTCAAATCTGTCATGCCCCTATTATATACAAAATAATTTTCAGATTCCTAAGATAGTTCCAGCTTACCTGTATAAAGCTGATAATAAGTTCCCTTTAACTTGATAAGGTCTTCATGGTCGCCTCTTTCAATGATCTTTCCATGATCCAGTACGATGATGGCATCGCTGTTTCTGATGGTTGAAAGTCGATGGGCGATTACAAATACAGTACGGCCTTTCATCAGGTTATCCATACCTTTCTGTACGATACTCTCTGTACGGGTATCGATACTTGAGGTTGCTTCATCCAGGATTAGTACAGGTGGATTGGCTACTGCTGCTCTTGCAATGGAGAGAAGCTGACGCTGTCCCTGGGACAGTTCTTCACCGTCTCCGCTTAACATGGTATCGTAACCTTTTGGAAGCATTTTGATAAACTGGTCTGCATGAGCCAGTCTTGCTGCCTCGTATACTTCCTCATCTGTGGCATCCAGTTTTCCATAGCGGATGTTTTCTTTAATAGTTCCTGTAAACAGGTGAGTATCCTGAAGTACGATTCCCAGAGAACGTCTCAGGTCGTCCTTTTTAATCTTTGTAATGTTGATTCCATCGTAGCGGATCTTACCTTCCTGAATATCGTAGAAACGGTTGATCAGGTTAGTGATGGTTGTCTTTCCTGCACCTGTGGAACCTACGAAAGCAAGTTTCTGACCAGGTTTGGCGAAGAGGCTGATGTCTTTTAGAATAACCTTGTCCGGGTTATATCCGAATGTAACGTCTTCGAAGCGGACATCTCCTGTCAGTTCTGTATAAGTAACGGAGCCATCTGCGGAATGTGGATGTTTCCATGCCCACATGCCTGTTCTCTCTTTGCATTCTGTGATATTGCCACTGGCATCCTTTCTTGCATTAACAAGCTCTACGTAACCTTCGTCCTCTTCAGGCTTCTCGTCGATGAGCCTGAAGATACGTTCTGCACCTGCAAGTGCCATAACAATGGCATTAAACTGCTGTGCCACCTGCATGAATGGCTGGGTAAAGCTCTTGGTGAACTGTAAATAGGAAGCCATAACACCGAGGGTGATGCCGCCCACACCTGTTACAGAGAGAAGTCCCCCAAGTACTGCTGTCAGTACGAACTGCAGGTTACCGATGTTACCGATCACAGGTCCCATCATATTTCCGTATTTATTGGCATTTGCGGAGCTCTCGAAGAGTGCTTCATTGAGTTTGTCGAATTCTTCTTTTGATTTATCTTCGTGGTTGAAAACTTTTACCACACGCTGACCATTCATTCGTTCTTCCACGAAACCGGTCACATCTGCCAGAGATACCTGCTGACGGATGAAATATTTACCACTGTTGGAACCAATCTTATTAGTTACCTTCAGCATAATAAAAATGATCACAACTGCCAGAATCGTAAGCAGCGGGCTTAACAATAACATGGAAATAAAGGTAACCACAATCGTAAACAGTGCCATCAATGCCTGCGGGATCGCCTGACTGATCATCTGTCTCAGGGTATCTGTATCGTTGGTATAGAGGCTCATGACAGATCCGTTTGTATTCTGATCGAAATAACGGATTGGAAGAGTCTGCATATGCTCGAACATATCATCACGAACTCTTTTAAGCACACCCTGACCGATATAAACCATCATTCGGGTATAAATAAATGTTGCAATCACACCAAGTGCGAAAATACAGCCAAGGACTGCAAGTGCCTTATAGAGTTCTGCAAAGTTCGGATCTGTCTGTCCGATCAGCGGGATGATAAAGTCATCCAGCAGAAATTTCAGGGACAGGGATACTGCAATACTTGCTGCGGAACTGATAAAGATGCAGATAAATACGATGATAAACTGTATCTTATGGGTTCCTGTCATATATTTCAGAAGTCTTTTGGCAGTTTGGATGGTGTTCTGATCTAATTTTTTCTTCTTATTCATCGTCTCCGCCTCCTTTGACCTGTGATTCATATACTTCTCTGTAAATATCATTTGTCTTCAGCAGTTCTTCTGAAGTACCCACACCTGCGATCTTACCGTCATCCAGTACGATGATCTGATCTGCATCTTCAATAGAAGAAACTCGCTGTGCGATAATGATCTTTGTTGTGTTCGGGATCTCCTCGCGGAAAGCTTTACGGATCAGGGCATCTGTTCTTGTATCTACCGCACTGGTAGAGTCATCCAGGATCAAGATCTTCGGTTTCTTAAGAAGTGCCCTGGCAATACACAGACGCTGCTTCTGACCGCCGGATACGTTATTACCGCCCTGAACAATCATTGTATCGTAGCCATCCGGGAACTCACTGACGAATCCATCTGCCTGGGCCAGCTTACAGACCCGCTGAACCTCTTCCTCACTGGCATGTTCATCACCCCAGCGAATGTTGTCATAGATACTTCCTGAAAACAGTACGTTTTTCTGAAGTACCATGGAAACCTGGTCACGAAGTACTTCCAGATTATAATTGCGTACATCCACGCCGCCTACCTGGACATTACCCTTTGTGACATCATAGAGTCTGGGGATCAGCTGCACCAGGGTAGACTTTGCACTTCCGGTTCCGCCGATGATACCTACTGTCTGACCGGATTTAATATGAAGATTTACATCCTTCAGGGAAAGATTTCCTCCCTCTCCTGCATAGCTGAAATCTACATGATTAAAGTCAATGGAACCATCTGCCACATTCTTTACTGCATCAGCTTTATCCTGCATCTCAGGAACTTCATCCAGAACCTCTACAATACGGTCTGTGGATGCTTCTGCTATCATGATCATAACAAACACGAAAGTTACCATGTTCAGGGACATGAGAATCTGAAGTGCGTAGACAATGATACTTGTCAGCTCACCGGTTTCCATGCCACCGAGAACAATTCCTCTTCCGCCAATTGCAACAATGATAATGATTACAGTATACATGGCAAACATCATAACCGGTGAGTTCCATGCAACGATTTTCTCTGCTTTAGTAAACAGATTATAAACATATCTGGAAATTCCATGGAATTTCTCAATCTCATAGTCCTCTCTTACGAAAGCCTTAACTACACGTGAGGCATTTACATTCTCCTGAACGGAATTGTTCAGGTTGTCATATTCATCAAATACCTTGATGAAATGCGGATGTGCCTTTTTCGCAATAAAGATCAGTGTACCGCCAAGGACAGGAACAACTATCAGGAAAAGCATTGCGATCGGTTTGTTGATTGTCAGTGTCATAATCCATGACAGGATGATCATAAACGGTGCCCTGGCAAGAAGGCGGATACTCATCATGTATGCCTGCTGTACATTTGTGATATCAGTGGTCAGTCGTGTGACCAGACCTGATGTTGAAAAGTGATCGATATTTTTAAAGGAAAAATCCTGCACCTTATAAAAAATATCGTGTCGTAAATTCTTCGCATATCCTGCTGCTGCAACTGCCGCCATATTTCCGGCCTGTACGCCGAAGAACAGGGAAAGCATTGCCATTGCAACAAGGATGACTCCACGCTGGATGATATAGCTCATATCTCCGTTTGCAATACCTACGTCGATAATCTTCGCCATCTCCAGAGGAATCAGAACTTCCATCAGTACTTCCAGGATTACAAGGACCGGAGCCAGTACAGACTGCTTCTTGTATTCCCGGACTGAACGTAAAAGTTTCTTATTCATCTTCGTCAATGTCCTCCTTATGTCTCGTTATTTCTGTTAAAAATCATTCCTGCTATCGCAGGATTTTTTCCGGTTTTCATACATCTGCCAGAGAACCTGTTTGCACAGTTCCACATCCTCCTTCGGAATTCCCCGGAGCATTTTGGCTTCGCCTTCTTCAATACTCTTTAAGATTGCAGGACGGATCTTCTCTGCTTTCTCTGTGGGAATGATCTGTTTCAGGCGTGCATCCTGTTTCGCACTCTCTCTGTAAATGTAACCATTCTTCTCCATCAGCTTCAGGATTCCTGTCACTGTAGGTTTCCTGATCTGGAATTCCTCTTCAATATCTTTCTGATAGAGATCTCTGTGCATGGTTTCCAGAAGGATAAATTTCAGCACATGCTTCTGCATGGTCGTCAGATCGTCATTCTCCATCACCTCTGCCGGATTATGCCGTTTCATTGTATGGGATAAAATATGTATCAGCCTGCCTACATGCATTTCATTCAGCTTCTGTTTCATTTCCTCGTCTATCTCGCCGCACCTCCTAAAATCAGTACCCATACTATTGCAAAGCCATATAATAGTTAGGTTGCTATCCATTAGTTGCCTAACTATTATATGGCTTTAGTTTTTTTATGTCAATACTCGTTTTTATTTCTCCTTTTGAGCTACTCAAAAATTGTTACTGTTCACTCCGTTCTCAGTAACACGCTTCGCGATGCAGGAAATAT
>ERZ825384.3961-NODE-3961-length-12420-cov-3.389406_pt1 | contig 12420 bp, 8 predicted proteins | sample MGYA00519931_ERZ825384 | MGnify/ENA primary metagenome ERZ825384 (study PRJEB31778, sample SAMEA3449200) | human gut metagenome | biome: human gut; feature: human-associated habitat; material: faeces | place: United Kingdom | collected 2010/2012 ...
CTCGAATTTTTGTCTAAAAAGTGTTGCACTTGACTTGACACTCTACCCTGCCGCCCCTAGTCCCTGCCGGGGGCTTCGCCCCTGCGACCCCTTTTTTACTTATAAAAATATTTTTCTAAATTCTGATATTTTTTTGTCGGCTGTTACGATGCGTTACATAAACTTGAGCTGGTCGGTATCCTCGTCGTACAGCGTTCCCGCAACAGGCACGGTCTTTGTCCTGTAGCTGTCTGCGTCCTTTATCATACCGTCCTTGTATTTAACCGCAGATCTGAGCTTTGCTCTGGTAAGCCTCATTACCTGCACGCCCTGCGTATCCCTTGCCGCTTTGGGCAGGATAAGCACTGTGTTGAAAATCATGACCTTGCCTGCGTCCGAGCTTAGCATAAACTCGCAGTCACCGTCAATAAGCGTCATAGATACAAGCGGCGAGCTGTCATTATATGCGTTCGCCAGCTTTTTGCGCCTTGTCTTTGTTTCAAACGAAACCATAGGCACCTTCGCACATTTACCGTTTTCAAAGAACATTACAAGCGTTCCGCTGTAGTCCTCTGCGGCTATCATCTTTATTATCCTCTCGTCCGGGTCAAGCTCCAGCTTTACGGGCAGATAGTCACCCATAACGCTTGCCTTTCCGTCCTCAAAGTCGCAGGCTCTCGCCTTATATACCTGGAATTTATCCGTGAAGAACAACAGCTCCGCACGGTTACTGCCGTCATAGGTTTCGATTATCTCATCGTTTTCCTTGAGCTTCTGTTCGCCGCTCATTCTCAGAGACTGAGGAGTAATCTTCTTGAAATATCCCTCACGGGTGAAGAACAGATTTACGGGATAATCGGGTATCTCCTCCTCCGCATCGTTCTCCTCGTCCTCAGTGCCGTAGATGAACATTGTCTTTCTGGGCTTGCCGTATTTCTTCGCTATATCGCCAAGCTCCGATATGATTATCTGCTTCACTCTGCGTTCAGATGAAAGAATATCCTCCATATCGGCTATTTCTTCCTTAAGGCTGTCTATTTCCTCGATGCGCTTCAAGATATAGCCCTTGTTGATATTTCTCAGCTTTATATCCGCAACATATTCAGCCTGCGTTTCGTCTATGCCGAAGCCTATCATAAGATTCGGTACGACCTCTGCGTCATCCTCTGTTTCACGGATTATCTTTATAGCCTTGTCTATATCAAGCAGTATCTTCTTAAGACCTGTCAGCAGATGGAGCTTCTCTTTCTTTCTTGCAAGCTCGAACTTTGTCTTTCTCTTTACGCAGGTGATTCTGAAATCCGTCCACTGCTCAAGTATCTCGGCAACACCCATAACCTTCGGCATACCGCCTACAAGAATGTTGAAGTTGCAGGAGAAAACGTCCTGTAAGGGAGTTATTCTGAACAGCTTTTTCATTACCGCCTCGCTGTCCTGCCCACGCTTTAAATCAATAGTTATCTTAAGACCGGATAAGTCCGACTCGTCACGAACGTCCGAAATTTCTTTCAGCTTGCCCAGCTTCACCTGCTCAACTATCTTATCTATTATAGCCTCAATAGTCGTTGTAGGCGGAATCTCGGTCACTTCGATACAGTTTGCCGTTTTGTCATAGATATACTTACTGCGTACCTTTACGCTTCCACGTCCGGTGGCATATATACGGCGAAGCTCGTTCTCGTCCTGTAATATGAAGCCTCCGCCGGGGAAATCCGGTCCTTTAAGCGTGGATACAATATCGTGTTCGGGGTTTTTCATAAGTGCGGTGGCTGTTTCACACACCTCCGACAGATTGAAAGAACAGATATTGCTAGCCATAGATACGGCGATACCGACGTTATTATTTACCAGTACCGCAGGGAATCTTGTGGGGAGCAGTACAGGCTCTGTCATTGAGTTATCGTAGTTCGGCACAAAGTCAACTATATCACGGTCAATATCCGCAAATATCTCAGCGCAGATAGGGTCGAGCTTTGCCTCTGTATATCGTGATGCCGCAAACGACATATCTCTTGAATATGCCTTGCCAAAGTTACCCTTGCTGTCAACATACGGGTGCAGAAGCGCCTCGTTGCCCCTTGCAAGTCTTACCATCGTTTCGTATATCGCCATATCGCCGTGCGGATTTAATTTCATTGTCTGTCCGACAATGTTCGCCGACTTCGTTCTTGCTCCCGTAAGCAACCCCATCTTGTACATCGTATACAGCAGTTTTCTGTGCGACGGCTTGAAACCGTCAATTTCGGGGAGCGCACGGGAAACTATAACGCTCATTGCATACGGCATATAGTTTTCGGTCAGCGTATCGGTTATCGGCTGATTCTCGACAATACCTGCACCCTCTATATAAGCGTTTTTATTCGGAGCGACCTTCTTCTCGCTCTTTTCGTTCTTTCCTTTTCTCAAAATCTATACCTCTTTTTAGCTTTATACCCTGCTCAGAGTGAAAACTCTTTTTTCAGCTTTTCAAAGCGTTTCTCGTATTTATCTCTTATGGGTAGCGTTGTATTCTGTAAAACGTGTTGCAGAACATCTGCGTCTTTCAGCACCTCGTCAAGCGGAAGACCGACATTTTCCTTGTCGCTGTGGTTCGCTATCGCTCTTGTGATATTGCCTATCTCGCACACGCTGAAAAGCCCCGTCTTCGCCAGTATCGGCATTACAGCGTCAGCACCTTCTTCTGCGTGCTTTTCGTCAACGCCCGTCAGATATTTACGGTAGTCGTGGAGCAGTCCGCTTATCTGCGCAAGCTCTGCGTTAACACCTCTGCGCAGTGCAATAAGCCCTGCCGTCTGTGCCGTGCCGAAAAGATGAATGTATGCCTTCTGCCGTCTTTCCTCGGGCAGTGTCGCTATCATCTCCGACACTACGGCAGATATTACCTCTATCCTGTTAATTTCCATATATCCTCCGCTTAAGATACGTCTATATCGTCAAGGTACTTATAGCCGTAGTCACGGATATAGTCCTTTCTTCCGTCAAGGTTATCACCGAGCAGCAGCTCGAATATTTCCTGCGTTTTCTGTGCGTCCTCCGGCATTACTCTTATAAGCCGTCTTGTTTCGGGGTTCATAGTCGTCAGCGACATCATTTCCGGTTCGTTCTCACCAAGACCCTTTGAACGCTGTATCTTATACTTCTGCTCGCCTATATCGGCAAGTATCCTCTGCTTTTCCGCTTCTGTATAGGCAAAGTAGGTCATATCCTTGCTGTTTATCTCGTAAAGCGGCGACTCAGCGATATACACAAAGCCTTTTTCTATTACGGTCGGAACAAGTCTGTACAGCATAGTAAGAATAAGCGTTCTTATCTGGTATCCGTCATAGTCCGCATCGGTACAGATTATTATCTTTTCCCACCTGAGATTATTTAAATCAAAGGTTGAAAGGTCTTTGTTCGCCTTAGCCTTTACCTCAACACCGCAGCCGAGTATCTTCATAAGGTTCGTGATAATCTCGCTCTTGAATATCTTGTCATAGCTTGCCTTAAGGCAGTTGAGCGTCTTACCTCTTACAGGCATTACCGCCTGATAGTCTGCGTCCCTCGCCTGCTTTACAGCGCCTAAAGCCGAGTCACCCTCCACTATATAAAGCTCACGTCTTGCCGTATCCTTACTCCTGCAGTCAACGAACTTAGGTATCCTGTTCGCAAGGTCTATCTTGCCCGAAAGCTGTTTCTTTATTGTATCTCTTGCCTTTGCGGCATTTTCACGGGCACGTTTGTTTATCAGCACCTGCTCGCATATCTTGACCGCTTCATCCGGATTTTCAAGGAAGTACACTTCAAGCTGATGCTTCAGCCAGTCGGTCATAGCCTCCTGTATAAATTTATTGGTTATGCTCTTTTTCGTCTGGTTCTCATAGCTTGTCTGCGTTGAGAAGTTTGAAGATATGAACACAAGGCAGTCGGCAATATCGGTAAATTTTATCTTGCCCTCGGTCTTGTTGTACTTGCTGTTGGCTTTCAGCCATCCGTCTATCTGATTTGTGAACGCCGCCTGCATAGCCTTGTCGGGACTTCCGCCGTGCTCAAGCCAGCTTGAATTGTGATAGTGCTGTATAAGCTGTACTTTGTTTGAAAATACAAAAGCGACCTTCATCTTTACCTTGTATTCCGGCTTGTCCTCTCTGTCCTTACCTGTACGCTGTGCGCTCCATACCTGCTCGGTAGTGAGTGCGGTATCGCCTACGATTTCTTTCAGATAATCGCTGATGCCGTTTTCATAACAGTAGATATGCTCTTCAAAGTGAGTTTCGCCTGTTTCCTCGTCACGCACTTCGTTTCTCAGCACAAAAGTCAGCCCGTCATTTACTACCGCCTGTCTGCGCAGAACATCGTCAAAATATTCAAACGGTACGTCAATATCCGTAAATACATCAAGGTCGGGCTTCCACTTGATTTTTGTACCCGTTGTTCCGTCCGACTGGTGACGGCGGAAGCCTCTTTCTTCCTTTTCAACGTTATAGCCCTTTTCGAATCTCAGGTCGTATATCCACGTTCCGTTGTTGCTCTCGACCTCCATATACTCAGCTGCAAACTGCGTCGAACAAAGGCCAAGACCGTTAAGGCCGAGCGAGTATGAGTAGTTATCTCCGCTGTTGTTATCGTACTTACCGCCTGCGTACAGTGTGCAGAAGGCAAGCTCCCAGTTGTACTTCTCCTCGTTTTTATTGAAGTCTATCGGTATACCTCTGCCGTAGTCCTGCACTTCAATGCTTTTATCAAGGAAGCGTGTAACGATTATCTTCTTTCCGAAGCCCTCTCTTGCCTCGTCTATCGAGTTTGAAAGTATCTCGAACACGGAGTGACAACAGCCGTCAAGCCCGTCAGAGCCGAATATAACACCGGGACGCAGTCGTACCTGATCGGGTCCTTTCAGCTGTTTAAGACTGTTGTCGTCATAATTTTTCTTTGCCATCAGCTTTATCCTTTCAACCGCCGTACTCCCCTGTACAGCGAAACTTTAGTCAATAATTAGTTTTATTGTACCATAAAAAAGCCGTTTTTGCAAGTGCGGCGGGTCGCCGCTGACAATTCGCCGTTCTGTCGGTTCGGACTTTGCTTTACCTCCGTTATCGGCGGGCGGCTGTGTGCCGCTTCAAATTCGCCGTGCGGCGGGTCGGGCTTTTCTTTACCTCCGTTACCGGATGATATTAACGTTATAAACATAAGATTAAGAACGATACTGCACAATCTTAGCAGTACCCCAATTCTATTGAAAAAACCTATTAATTATAGAACCGCATTTTCTACAAGACAAAATCCCCGAGAGCCTTAGCTCTCAGGGATTTTACTATACTATATCAACTTTATCTACTTTCGTATTGCCGTCCGATAAATCAATACTTAGCGTAAGGATTCTCACCGTCATACAGCATACCTGCGGGACGGTTGAATTCAAGATCCTCAACGCCGAGGTACTTCAGTGTATCGAAGATAGCCTTGCCGTAGTGACCGAATGCTACTGCACCGTGGTGAGGATAGTTCTTCTTGATAAGAACGTTGCGGTAGAATCTTCCCATTTCGGGGATAGCAAATACGCCGATAGCGCCGAATGAACGTGTAGCAACAGGGAGAACTTCACCCTGGGCAACATAAGCTCTCAGCTTAGCGTCAGCTGTGCTCTGTAAACGGAAGAATGTGATGTCGCCGGGAACGATGTCGCCCTCAAGTGTACCTCTTGTAATATCAGGCTCCTTATCAGGCTCAAGACCTCTGTGCATGATAAGCTGATACTTCATAGTCTTGCTTGTCAGCTTGCACGAAGCTGTGTTACCGCAGTGGAAGCCCATGAATGTATCCTTGAGTGTGTAGTTGTACTTGTCCTTGATAGACTCAACATACATATCTGCAGGAACAGAGTTGTTGATGTCAAGCAGTGTAACTGCGTCTTCTGAAATGCAGGCACCGATATATTCGCTGATTGCACCGTATATATCAACCTCGCACGCTACGGGGATTCCTCTTGCTGTAAGTCTTGAGTTTACATAGCAGGGAACACAGCCGAACTGTGTCTGGAATGAGGGCCAGCACTTGTTAGCGAATACAACGTACTTTCTGCTTCCCTTATGTGCTTCCATCCAGTCAAGCAGTGTGATCTCAAGCTGTGCAAGTCTGGGCAGGATACCGGGCATCTTGTTGCCGTCACCAAGTTCCTTTTCCATATCTGCAACAACTTCGGGGATTCTTGCGTCATTCTTATGCTCGTTGAATGCGGCATAAAGGTCAAGCTCCGAGTTCTCTTCAATCTCAACGCCAAGGTTGTAAAGCTGCTTTATAGGAGCGTTACAAGCGAGGAAGTCCTGAGGACGAGGACCGAATGAGATAACCTTTAAGTTGTTAAGACCGATAACTGCTCTTGCAACAGGGATAAATTCCTTTATCATATCTGCAACCTCTGTAGCTGTTCCTACAGGGTATTCGGGTATGTATGCCTTGATGTTTCTGAGTGCTAAGTTGTAGCTTGCATTCAGTACGCCGCAGTAAGCGTCGCCTCTGCCGCCTACTAAGTTATCCTGTGTTTCCTCTGCCGCAGCAACGAACATTACAGGACCGTCAAAATACTTTGCAAGCAGTGTTTCAGCCGACTCGGGACCGAAGTTTCCGAGGTATACAACCAGTGCATTGCAGCCTGCGCCCTTAAGCTCCTCAAGAGCCTGCATCATATGTGTTTCGCTTTCGATAGTGGTGGGACATTTGAATACGTCAACACCGATCTCCTTACATGCCTTTACAACAGCCTCACATCTTGAAGCTGAAAGGCTCATGGGGAAACAGTCACGGCTTACAGCCGCAATTCCGAGCTTTACATCGGGTATGTTCTTCATAGCAAAAATTCCTTTCTGTGCAGTTTATTCTCTGCTTTATAAATCTGTCATAATACCGCCGCATTTTTTTGTTATGTACCGCTTACGTTTTGAGTAATCGTTTACTTGCATTCGCAAAACAAAAAACCTCTGCGACAGGTGTTATTATTATTGTATCACAAATAATCGTCATTGTCTACAGATTTCCGATAATTTTACGCCGTTTTCACACAAAATTATCAGAAAGTCGATGTAACAGGTTACACGGTAATTAAGTAAAACGCATTTGTTTTACCGTTTATTGACACGCCGTGCTATTTATGTTATCATTTTACTATATTAAGTATTTAAACAGCGGAGGAAGACCGATGAAATACAGACGATTGCTCTTTGGGGTAAAAGACCCGTATTCCGATAGTTCCGACGAATTGTTCACCAAAGCCGTAAAAGAAAATTTCTCCTACTGCGTTTCTCATTGCGATGATTACCGCAGAATATGCGAAAATCTCGGTATATCCTCTCCCTCGGATGCGTCCGGACTTCCCGTGATACCCACATTGCTGTTCAAGAAAAAGCAGATTTTCAATAAAGGCTGTATTCCGCTTATAAAAGCGACTTCCTCCGGCACAAGCGGCAGGAAAAGCACGATAGCCTTTGACGCGGGCGGACTTCTCTGCGGACTTAAAATGGTTATGCGTGTATCAAAGCTGAGAAATCTGTTTTCTCCTGTTCCGTGCCACTATATCATTATGGGTTACAAGCACCACAGAGGAAATAAGACCGCCGTAACAAAGACGGCTTTCGGTGCGACATTCTTCACTCCCGCACTGAGCCGCAATTATATCCTGACATATAAAAAAGGCGGATATTCCCCCGACTTTGACAGGATTATAGATCTTATTGTCAGGCATTCACGTTCACGTTTTCCGACAAGATTCATGGGGTTTCCGGCTTATACTTATTTTTTGTTGAGAATAATGGACGAGCGTAAAATTTATCTTAAAATGCCGAAAGGCTCACGCATAATGCTCGGCGGCGGCTGGAAACAGTTCTATGCTGAGCAAGCCGACAAAAATTCCTTTTACAGCCTTGCCGAAAAGGTACTCGGCATAAAGGAAAACGATATTATCGAATTTTTCGGAGCGGTAGAGCATCCGATTTTATACTGCGACTGCAAGGAACATCACTTCCACGTTCCTGCTTACAGCAGAGTTATAATCAGAGATGTCGATACGTTAAAACCGCTTGAAAACGGCAAGACAGGACTTGTAAACCTGATAACTCCTATGGTTAAAGCTACCCCGGTGCTTTCTGTAATGACAGATGACCTCGGCATACTTCATAACGGAAGCGAATGTTCCTGCGGACTGAAAACGCCGTTTCTTGAAATTGTCGGCAGAGTTGCGCCGGAGGATATAAAGACCTGTGCGGCAGGCGCAGAAGAGATAATAAAGGGTGTGAACGTATGATTTTCTTTGATGGCGAAATATACGAAAACGATATGTGCGACAAGCTGTTAGCCCGTTTTGAAGACAGAATATGCGACACTCTCGGAAACTGTCGGCTTTCTGCTAAGCAGGTCATGCTTGCCGCCGAAAAAATCAGCACGGATATAGAAAACGGTGCTTTTGACGATATGCTCTCAGCGCTTGACGTTGAAAATGTAAGTTACTATAAACAGCTTATACTTGCCTGCCTCAGCCGTGAAAATCTTGAATACAGGCTGAAAACCGAGCTCGGAGATTCAGACGGCTTTATCGGTTCTCCGAACGGCATCACTCCGAAAATAAAAATTCAGACAAAACCTCTCGGCGTTCTGTTCCACATAGCCGCAGGAAATGCCGACGGCTTACCCGTGATGAGCGTTGCAGAAGGACTTCTTGCAGGCAATATCAATATACTGAAGCTTCCGTCCGCCGATAAGGGCTTGTCGATCCGCATAATAAAGCGACTTTGCAAATATGAGCCTTTGCTGTCACGCTACATATATGTCTTTGATACCCCGTCAAGCGATGTGCGTACCATCCAGACGCTTGCAGGCTTTGCCGACGGCATAGTGGTATGGGGCGGTACTGAAGCCGTAAAAGCAGTGCGTTCACTTGCTCCGCCGGGAGTTAAGCTGATTGAATGGGGACACAAGCTTGGTTTCTGCTACATTTCCGATTACGCAACCATACAGATGAATTTTCGGCTCTTGCCGAGCATATAGCCTCTACAAAGCAACTGCTCTGCAGTTCCTGCCAGACCGTGTTTATCGACACCGATGATAAAACCGAGCTTACCCTATTTTGCAAAATGTTCCTTCCGTATCTTGAAGCGGCAGTCGGAAAACACAGGAACACCTCTATAGGCACACGGGCGAGAGATACGCTCATAAGCTACTCCGCCCGTCTTGAACAGGCAATCGGGATACGGCAAATTTCTCCCGACGTATTTTACGGTAAGAATTGCAGCCTTATCATAAAAGACGACTTTGAGCTTGAACTGTCGCCTATGATGTGCAATGTGCTTGTAAAAAGGCTTCCGAGAAAGGACATAATGCGTACACTGAGAAATGCAAAAGGCTTTCTGCAGACCGCAGGGCTTATCTGCGGCAAGGCTGACAGAGCAGAACTTACCGACCTGTTGCTCTGTGCAGGAGTTACAAGAGTTACGCAGGCGGGAAATATGTCCGCTTACTTTTTCGGAGAATCCCATGACGGAGAATATCCGCTATCCCGATACACAAGAAAAATCAATATCGAACTGAATGATCAGACTGAGGAAACAAATATATGAAAAAACTCGTTTTACCGCTCAACATTATTCTTCTCGGCTTATCGCTTGCTTGCGATACAGCTCTGATAATTACTCATCTCTACCCGATAAAAATAACCGCAAGCGTTTTCTTTATGCTTGCCGCCGCAGTAAATCTGATATACGCCCTGAAATACTTCCCCGATAAGAAACTGCCGTCAGTAATACTGACCGTCGGCGTATTCTTCGCAATGAGCGCAGATATAGCGATAAACTTAAATTTCATCGCAGGAGCGGCGATTTTCGCCTTAGGTCATATCTGTTATTTCATAGCATATTCGCTGATGCAAAAGCCCCGACCCACGGACTTTATCCCCGCAATTATAATATTTATCCCCATAGTGCTGTTTATGATGTTCTCACCGCTTCTTGACTTCGGCTCGTCGCTTATGAAAATCATCGGCATTTCATACGCAGTTATAATCTGCATTATGACAGGCAAAGCAATAATGAACTTTATCCGCATAAAGAACAGATTCAACCTTATACTTGCGCTCGGCAGTCTGCTGTTCCTTATATCCGATATAATGCTCCTGATGGCGTACTTCTCAAAAATAGATTTTCCGTTCTCGAATTTCTGCCTTGCCCTATATTACCCCGGTCAATGCCTTATCGCAAACGGTCTTGCACATATTAAAACAGCTATAACAGAAAAAATCCGTGTCGCCTGACACGGATTTTTTATTACTGATTATTCCGGGCTATCGTCCATTCCCGACTATACTGCAAAGCCCAGCCAACCGCAAACCTCTCAAAAGGTCGGAAGCCGAGCGCCTCGGCTCGCATTTCCGCCTTTAAATACGGTTGCTGTATATTAACGATTGTTTGACGGCGGGAGCAAACAAACAAGTATTTCGATAGCTTGTTTTCAGCTACCGTCAACCCCGACCGTCCCGCAAAGTCACGCAAACTATCAACATTTCAAAAGGTCGGAATTGTCAGCGGCGACCCGCCGCTTAGTGCTTGCGGAGCCAGTTACGCATCCACTTGCCGTTTTCGGTAAGATCGCTCTCACTCCAGTTACCGTTTGCCGATGTTCCCGGCCGCAGTACCGAGCAGGTTTCATCCTTGTTGCAGATACTCCAGTTACAGTAGCTTATGCCTTGCTTGTCAAAATAGCTAAGCCACTTCTGCGTTTCGTTGAAGTCGTTCGCACCTCCGCCCGATGCATCACAAGTACCGAATTCCGACACGAATACCGGCAGTCCCTGTGCCACGCAGTTTTCTACGTTTGAACGAAGTCCTGCGTGAGTTGCCGCATAGAAGTGGAACGCATACATTACATTCTTGTAGTTCAGCGGATCGGAAAGCGGCTTGTCGATTTCCTGGCTCCATGTGGGCGTGCCTACTATAATTACCGAGTTTGGCGCATTCTTGCGGATAACGGGTATTATCTTTTCAGCATACGGCTTGATATTACCGCTCCACGATGCACCGCCGTTCGGCTCGTTGCATATCTCGTAAATTACATTCGGATATTTTGCATATCTCTTTGACACCGTTTCAAAGAAGGATTTTGCCTCGTTTGTATACTTGGACGGGTCTCCGGGATTAAGAACGTGCCAGTCGATGATAACATACATATCCAGCTTGATGCAGATGTCAACGCCCTTTTCAAGCAGTTCAAGGCTTCCGCTCTTATTGCCCATATAGCACTGACCGTTGCCCCACTCGTCAACATACATTGCAAGACGGACAACATTCGTGTTCCAGTCGTCACGGAGCGTTTTGAATGCACTCTCATTTACGAATTCGGGGAACCATGTAAGCCCGTGCGTACTCATTCCTCTGAGCTGATAACCCTTGCCGCTCTTATCGACAAGCTGTCCGTTCTTTACCGAAAGCTGACCGTGCTGTGATACCGGTGTAGTGCCTTTAGGGTCGCTCGGTGCCGGAGGAACTGTTGCCGCCGGCTTTTTGGTCGTTGACGTATTATTATTGTTATTATTATTGTTGCTGTTATTTCCGGCACTCGTTCCTGCGGTACTTCCGTTTACAGTCACTTTACCCTCATTGATATAAGCGTCAGCCGAATAATTAAAACCGAATGAAACGCTCTTTCCCTTTTCTATAGTTCCGTTGTAGCTCTCGTTCTTGACCGTCATTGTGTTTCCCGAAATGCTGAATATTCCGTTCCACTGCGACATCAGCTTTGTATTGCCGGGGACGGTTACCTTTGCCGTCCAGCTGTTCACCGTATCGCCGTTATTGGTTATAACGATCTCATAACCTCCGCACTTCTTACCGCCTTCTTCCCAGCTGCTCGACTTCTTCCACTGAACAGTGAAATTGCTTGAAGAAGCCGCAGGCTTGCTCTGGCTGTTATTTTTCGTGTCGGCAGTTGCCTGTACCTTTGTCGTATCGGCAGGCTTCTCGGTGTTATCTGCCTTTGATGTATTTTCCTGCTTTGAAGTATTACTTTCTTCCTGTTCGGAGGTATCGGAAGATGTGTCGCTCTCTGTTACTGAGCTGTCAACGGAAGTAACCTCGGAATTTTCATCAACACTGCTCGTATCCTCAACATACGATACATTGCTTTCGGTCGCCGAGCTGTTTCCGACAGACGATAATACACCGCTGTCCTGCGCCGCACAGCCTGCAAGCATAGCCGCCGCAATAAACACGGCTATCGCACGTCTGATTATAGATTTTTTCATATTTCCTCTTTCGGTCGTGATATTAAAACAGCCCTCACGAATGAGGGCTGTCGTTATTCGTTAATCTTTTTAAGATTACTTTCTCTTCTTAGCAACTACTACTGCACCTGCTGCGAGGAGTGCAACACCTGCAACTGCTGCAACGCCTTCAACACCTGTGTTTGTGTTGGGCTTTGTAGAAT
>ERZ825384.3979-NODE-3979-length-12364-cov-2.729060_pt1 | contig 12364 bp, 13 predicted proteins | sample MGYA00519931_ERZ825384 | MGnify/ENA primary metagenome ERZ825384 (study PRJEB31778, sample SAMEA3449200) | human gut metagenome | biome: human gut; feature: human-associated habitat; material: faeces | place: United Kingdom | collected 2010/2012 ...
GGGTCAGCCGGTAGCCGCCGCCCTTGCCGCGCAAGCCCTCCAGAAAGCCGTTCTGCACCAGCACCTTAAGGATGTTTTCCAGATATTTTTCCGAGATCTCCTGCCGGGCAGCGATCTCCTTGAGAGGGACATATTTTTCAGACTGATGCTCGGAAAGGTCGATCATCACGCGCAGTGCATAGCGCCCTTTGGTGGACACGATCATAATAGTGTACTTCCTTTGTTGGTTATAGATTGAGTTTTTAACCTATTATACAACAGGGTAAATAATATTTCAATCCCACTTTTTTCAAAAAATCCATTGACAACCGCACAGAACGGGTCTATAATACCATCAAACCCACAAACAATGTTGGTATAAAGGTTTTGGAACCAGGTCGTCCGGCAGGGCACATGTGCCCATAACTGTATCAGGGAGGAAACTACAATGAGCAAGATTTATACTGCCGCAGATCAGCTGATCGGTCATACTCCGTTGCTGGAGCTGACCCACATTGAAAAGGAGCAGGAGCTGCCTGCCCACATCATTGCCAAGCTGGAATACTTCAATCCGGCCGGTTCTGTCAAGGATCGCATCGCCAAAAAGATGATCGATGATGCCGAGGAAAAGGGCCTGCTGAAGGAAGGTTCCGTGATCATTGAGCCTACCTCCGGCAATACTGGCATCGGTCTGGCCGCTGTGGCAGCCGCCAAGGGCTACCGCATCATCATCGTGATGCCCGAGACCATGTCCGTCGAGCGCCGCAAGCTCATGCGCGCCTATGGTGCCGAGCTCGTGCTCACGCCTGGCGCAGACGGCATGAAGGGCGCAATCGCAAAGGCGGAGGAGCTTGCGAATGAATATCCCAATTCGCTCATCCCGTCTCAGTTCACCAATCCGGCCAACCCGGCGATTCACTATCGCACGACGGGACCCGAGATCTGGCGAGACACTGATGGAGAGGTCGACATCCTGGTTGCCGGCGTCGGTACCGGTGGCACGATCAGCGGCGCGGGCGCATACTTGAAGGAGCAGAACCCGAGCGTGCGGGTCGTTGCCGTGGAGCCGGCGGACTCGCCCGTGCTTTCCGAGGGCAGAAGCGGAGCGCACGGCATCCAGGGCATCGGCGCCGGCTTCGTACCCGAGACGCTCGATACAGACGTCTACGATGAGGTCATCACCATCACGAACGAAGAGGCCTTCGAGGCAGGTCGTGAGCTTGCTGCCCATGACGGTCTGCTCGTCGGCATCTCGTCGGGCGCCGCCGTTGCCGCAGCCGCAAAGCTCGCGCAGCGCCCCGAGAACGCCGGCAAGAACATCGTGGTGATTCTGCCCGACACCGGTGAGCGCTATCTCAGCTCCGCCATGTTCGACTTCGGGAAGTAGGCGCGAGTCGCCATTTCGGACGAGGGGCCTCGTTGCTCGCCCAATAGAATTGAAAAAAGTGGGAATGAAAAACTGAAAATCTTGGGAATGAGAGCCCGAAAACACGGGTTTTGGTTGTCTCGCCTATAATGGCGTCCGAAAATCTCTGAGATGGAGGGCGTCGTGCGCTTGCGATACCGATTGATGCAGTTGCTGCGCAGGCACTGGATGCTTGGCACCGCGGCGTTTGTCGCCCTCGTTTCCATGTTCCTCGTGCCGCCCGACGGGGCGTATCTCGGTTACTTTGACTGGAAGACCATCGGTTGCCTGTTCTGCGTGCTGGCTGTCGCGAGCGCGTTGCGAAACGCGGGCGTCTTCGACTGGGCCGCCCGCGCTGCCATCGCGCGCTTCGGGAGTCCGCGCAAGATGGCGATGACGCTCGTACTCGTCACGGCCGCGTTTTCGATGGCGTTTACCAATGACGTCGCGCTTGTCATCATGCTGCCGCTCTCGGTGGCTGCTCTTGTCGAGTCCGGCCAACCACGGCTCGTGCCCGCCGTCTTCGCGCTGCAGGCGCTTGCGGCGAACCTCTGCGGCATGGTGACGCCGTTCGGAAATCCCCAGAACATCTATCTCTACTCCTACTTTCACGTCGAACTGGGCGAATTCCTCATGACGATGGCCATGCCGTTTCTCCTGTCCGTCGCGGGTATCGTCTTCGCTACTTGGTTCATGACGAGACGCGGCACCGCCAAAGACGCTGGCGTTTCGACGCAGCCGCAACAGGGCACACCAGGCGAGGATGTCCTGGCCCCCGCGGCTTCGGCCGCGATGCTCGACCGACGACGCCTCGTAGTCTACGTGCCGCTCTTCGTCATCGCGCTACTCGCGGTCTTTCGCGTAATCCCCTTTGGCATTGCCGTCATCATCGTTGTCGTGGCGCTTCTCGTTCTCGATCGTGATGCGTTGCTCAAGGTCGACTATCCGCTGCTTGTCACATTCCTCTGCTTCTTCATCTTCGCGGGGAACATGGCGCGCATCCCGGTGCTAGAGGAGGCGCTCCAGCCGCTCATGGGGCAGTGGGGCTTGCTCACTTCCGCTTTGACCAGTCAGGTCATCAGCAACGTGCCCGCCGCGGTGCTGCTCTCGCACTTTACCGACGCGTGGCAACCGTTGCTCATCGGCGTGAACATAGGAGGAGCAGGCACCTTTGTGGGGTCACTTGCGAGCCTCATCGCGATTCGTCACTTCGCCATCGCGCGCACGATGGTCTCGCGCCTGCGCGAGCCGGATGCACCGGACACGGCGTCCTTCCTCCGCCTCTTCGGCATCGTGAACGGAGTGTTCTTCGTCGCGCTGCTCATCATCTGCCAGCTGACGCTGGCTTGATGGAAGGCCAACGCTGTGTGCTGCCATTTCATGATGGATTAGCACTTATCGAGACATATCGCTCATAACTACTAGATTTTATCTTATAATAGCTAATGTCATACATTCTCTACCAGAAAGGAATCTTCCATGGAAACCTATTACAACCCCGATGATCTTGCCAATTTCTCGCCCGATGGCGTTGGCGCGCTATCGCCCGAATTGTGGGAAAAGTACATGGGCTATTACGGCTCGGTGTTTCAGGACGGTGCGTTGACCGCCCGCGAGAAGTCACTCATCGCGCTAGCCGTGGCTGCCGCCGTGCAGTGCCCGTACTGCATTGACTCCTATACGAACTCCTGTCTGCAGCAAGGCTGCGACGAAGCCGAAATCGCCGAGGCCTTCCACGTGACCAACGCCATTCGCGGAGGCGCCGCGCTGGCCCATGGTGTCCAGGCACTGAAGATCATTCGCGAGCAGGAATTCTAGAACCCAAATCCCCCTCATGCGCTTGGCGTGCAATGCGGCAGCCATCGCTAAAGGGGGATTGTCTTTCCCGAGGGAGGGAAACATGGCAGAGAAAACCGTTTCCGAGGCGATGGACGCCGTAGCGCCGTTCATCGACATGGTGCCAGAAGAGCACCGTCTGACAAATGATCCGTTGACCACTCGGATACAAGTGCAATCTGGCATGTCGGCACTGCCATCTTGAGTGTGGGCCGACGCGCACCGAGATGATGAGCCGCGAGGTCATGCAAGCCTGTCTCGATGCCTACGACAGGGGTGGATTCTCAGCCGTGGACATTACCGGCGGGGCGCCCGAGATGCATCCTGGCTACGAGTGGTTTTTGCGCGAATGGCACAAGCGCGGCGTAAAGCCGATATGCCGCACGAACTTGTGTATCCTCACCGAACCCGAATACGCTCATTTTGCCGAGCTGTATGCCGACATCGATGCAACGCTGTTTGCCTCGCTGCCCTTCTACAGCGCTCGCAATGTTGATAAGGTGCGTGGTAGCGGGACCTTTGATGCGGCACTCGAGGGCCTGCGCCTTCTAAACGCCGTGGGTTACGGTGATCACGACGGTGATGGCGACACTCACACGATAACGCTCGTGTTCAACCCGTCGAGCGCCACGTTTCCGCCTTCGCAGGCTGCGCTTGAGAACGAGTACCGCACCAAGCTGACCGATATGCACGGTGTGCACTTCTCGAATCTCGTGGCAATCACAAACAACCCGTCAGGCCGCTTTGCCGAGGCGCTGAACGCCAAGGGCAACCTGGAGAAGTACCTCGTGCGTCTGCGCGACGCATTCAATCCCGCCACAACGGAGGGCATGATGTGCCGCAGCCAGATTAGCGTCGACTGGGAGGGTAAAGTGTACGACTGCGATTTCAACCAGGCGCTGGGACTAGAGGCAGAAGGCGGCAAGACCATCTTCGACTATGCGAACGAAAAGCAGGGGGCGCGTCCCATCGTGTTTGCGAACCACTGCTATGGCTGCACGGCCGGTGCTGGCAGTAGTTGCGGTGGAGAGACGGCGTAGGCTCGGATTGCCCTGCAAAGTGCTCGAGTGCAAGCAGGTGCGCGAATAGCAAAAAGCCCGGTGCGAGTGGGGAAGGGGCGCCGGGCTTTTTGCTGTGTTTCAGACCTTCTCTACTATAAGACATATACTAATAGCCGTCAAGCGTTTTCCCGAGCATACGAGTGTAGGCACCCGGTTCTCTATGCCGGGAAAAACGGGCAGTCCCGCTTGCGGCACTCGGCGTTGTTGGCCATGAACGTGCACGTTGTGCGCTCGGGCAGCTCCATGGCGATGCCCGTGGTCTCCGCCGTGTAGCGCGCAGCCTCCTCGATGGCCGTAAATCCCGTGCGCTTGCAGCAGCGTGGCCCTCCCACGTCGGCGAGCCTGCCGATGATGTTCGAGGTCAGACGTGCGGTGGCCGCCCAGGGATCCTGCGTCATGGGGGTCGAACCCGAGATGATGGAGTAGTATTGCCCGGCGCTCACCGCAGCGCCGCAGCAGCCCCAGAACCCACACGTGCCGCCCGGTACCTGCATGCTGCGCGAGCGCAGCTCGTCGAGCGCCGCGTCCAGGTCAATGTCCCCGCCGGCGTTCCTGTAGCAGGTGAGCAGCACGGTGCCCACGAGCGAGTGGTGCTCGGGCCCGTTGGGATAGATCGACTTGTCTCGCATGATGGACTGCGCGAGCTCGATGGGGTTGGTGGAGTCGCTTGCGCGGCAGGTCTCCATGACGAAGTCGACGCCCTTGGCGCGATGGCAGCCGTCGCAGACGTAGTGACCCTCCGCGCAGGTGCAGCGCCCCATCTCGACTTTGCCGCAAATCGCGCAGGTCACCTCATGAGCCTCCTGTGCGTACACGATGGGTGCCCCGCAGATCAGGCAGTTCGCGTTTCCAATGCTCATATTTGCATATCTCCCGTTCTCCTATCTAGCGCCAGCGCACGGCATAGCGACGCAATTTGTTAATCAACATGTTCAGCACCGTCACCATGAGGGCCACCATGATGATGCCCGCGATGACGTTCACGTAGTTCGCGAAGTTCGTGTAGTTGATGATGTAATAGCCAAGTCCCGAACTCGCGCCAAGCATCTCGGCGAAGGTGAGCATCGTGATGGCAGCGGTCAGCTGTCCGTTCAATCCGTTCATCACGCCAGGAAGCAGGTAGGGCAAGATGACGTCTTTGACCATCTCGAAACTGGAAAGTTCAAGCATGCGAGCACCCTCCACGATGCGCTTGTCCATGGAGGTGACGCGAATGATGGTGTTCAGGAACATGGGCCAGAATATGCCCAGAAAGATGATGGTGGCGCTGGCCACACGGAACGTGGGCATGAGCAAGATGATGTAGGGTGCAAAGACGACCGAGGGAATGGGAGCGAGCACGCGCGCGATGGGAGCAAACACGCTGCGCAGTCCAGGTAGCCAGCCACATATGGCACCGAGCACGAGACCGGCGACAATGGCCGTGAGGGCGCCCATGGCCAGAAGCTGCAACGAGGCAACGAGATTCTCGAGCAGCGTGGGCCATTGGGTGGGAAAGACGTTGAAAACGGCCTCGGGCGCCGGAAACAGCACGGGATTTGCCGTGCCGAGCTGCGTCGAGAAGAGTTCCCAGATGAAGAAGAACGCCCACACGATTATGACCACCCACGAATAGGCTGCGCGGTTGGCATCCTTGCGAGCCAACGCCCAGAGATACAGGGCTTCGGTCAGGAGTATTGCGACGAGAAACGGCACGATCGTCGGCACGACTCTCTTTCCGGGCAAGAGCACCAAGATCACGAGGGCGGCAAACAGGACGTGGGCAAGCGCGACCATGGTGACGCGCATGGCTTTCTTGCGATGGGCGTAGCGGGCCTCGGCCTGTGCCGCTTCGCTCAGGGCGCGCCGGGCTGCAGTGGAGCTCTCTGCCTTCGCGGTGGTCACGGCATCGCCTTCCAACTCTTCCAATCCGGATTCCCCGTGCGCCATCATGTACCCCCTTGCACGTTGTCGTAATGCAGGATGCCATCGGGGTCGTCGTTCGTGAGAACCTCCCGCCTGTTATGAGGAGAACCGGAATCGATCTCATCGCACTCGTCCATGTAGAACAGCTCCATGAGCTCGGAGCGCATTTCCCTGAAATGCGGATCGAGTGACAGTTTCTCCAAATTACGCGGACGGGGAAAGTCGACGTCAACGATACATTCGATGTGCTTGGGAACCATGAATACGATGCGATCGGCGAGTAAGAGTGCCTCGCTCAAGTCATGGGTTACGAACACGACGGTACGACGGTGCTCGGCGTTATGCCACAAATCGAGGAGCAGTTCCTGCAGCTCCTGACGATTGCGGGCGTCCAGGGCGCCAAAGGGCTCGTCCAGTAGCAGGATGTCACTTTCCATCGCCAGGGCGCGGGCGATGGCGACGCGCTGCTGCATGCCGCCGGAAAGCTGGAACGGGTACTTGTTTGCCGCATCGGCCATGCCAACCTCTTTGAGGTACTCGAGAGCGCGGGCGCAGGCTTCGTCTCTGCCCATCTTCTGTCCGGCATGGCGAATGGAGAAAGCGACGTTTTTAACGACCTTCATCCACGGAAACAGCGAATAGTGCTGGAACACCATCGCGCGACTCGTGCTCGGTCCGGTCACCCGGATACCATCCACCTCGACAGTGCCGGCATCGGGCACGGCAAGTCCCGCCAGGAGAGAGAGTAGCGTGGACTTGCCGCAACCGGAGTGGCCGATAAGGCATATGAATTCGCCGTCGGCCACGTGTAGGTCGATATCCTCGAGCGCGAGGTACACCTCGTTGTTATCGCGATAACAATAGGAAACGCTGTTGATGTCGATTCTGCCCATAGTTTGGCCCCGCAAGTTTTGTTTTGCCGTAGACCGTTGGCTTACTTGCCGATGGTGTTGTGCTCGTCATAGACGGCAACCAGGCGATTGTAGAAGTCGAGGTTCTCGCCGCGAGCGATCAGCGTGTCGAGCGCGTACTTGTACATGGTGGAGTTCACGTGGTCCTCCATCTGGTACGGCGTGTTGGGGTCAATGTCGTTGGTCGCCTTCAAGATGCCATAGAACTCGCATACCTGGTCGGTGTAGGGATCGATCTCGACAATCATGGGCGTGGTGTAGGAGTCGTTCGAGAAGATGACCGCCTCGCAGTACTCCTCGGACTGGCCGGAATAGGCAGCCAGGTCTTTAATGGCCTGTTCCTTGTTCTCCTCCATGAACTGCATGCCGCGCAGTTCGCCGATGAGCAGCTTCACGAGCTGGCTCTGCTTCTCGGTCATGTTGGTCATGGTCGTGGTCTGGCGGCAGCAGGGGAAGTCGGGGCGCAGGTCACCCACGTGCATGGAGGTGACGAGACCTTGCTGGGCGCCAATGTAACCCTGGCCGGAGTTGACGAAGGTGCAATCCACCTCGCCCTTGAGGACTGCCTGCATCTGCGATTGGGCATCGCTCATGATGATCCAGTTGTCCGGATTGTAAGTGCCGGCCTCGACTTGGAGACCCTGCATCACGAGATGGCCGGTTTCCATGGGGAAGTAGGCGATCTTGGCGTCGTTGAAGTCCTCGAGCGTCTTGTACTTGTCCTTGTTCTCGGGCAGGGTGAGGCATTCGGAGCCTTCGGCGATGGTGCCGCCGAATACGCACAGGTCCTCGGTGCCTTGGCCGACGAAGGTCATGGTCGGGATGGCGCCAAAGGGCAGCACGTCGAGCTGGCCGTTGAGCATGCCGGTGATGGCATCGGAGAAGTTCGCCGCCGTCTGGAAGTTAAGCGTGAGACCCTCTTCCTCGAAGAATCCCTCCTGCTGGGCGACGATGAGCGCGGCGATTTTGATATCCTTGCCCATGACGGCGACCTCGAGGGTCTCCATCTCGTCGTTTACCGTATAAGTGCTTGACGAGGCGTTCGAATTCGTCGATGACGAGCCACAGCCCACCAGCGCAAGTGCGCACGCGGCGAGAGTCGTCACGAGAAGCGTGGCAATGGTCTTCCTCATTTTCATATAAGTCCTCCCACGTAAGATGCGGTGTTCTGATGCGAGTCAATAGCGAGCTTATAGATGAACACCTGCTATATGAATAATTCGCTGCTATTGTAATGTATCTAATAGTTGCGTCAAACTATATATCAGCATTCTGGTGAACGGCGCCCAGTCTCCCTCCATTCCCGCAAAGCCGTTACAATAGGGCGCATCAACACATCGTGCGAAAGGAATCCGGGGATGATCGAGCGCTACACGCTGCCCGAGATGGGCCACATCTGGTCTCTTGAGAACAAGTTCGACGTTTGGAAGGAGATCGAGGTTCTCGCCTGCGAAGCACAGGCCGAGCTGGGCCAGTGCGGTATCACCGCCGACGAGGCCGCGTGGATTCGCGCTCATGCCGATTTCACCGTGGATGAGATCGACGAGGTCGAGAAGGTCACCAACCATGACGTTATCGCCTTCACGACCGTCATGGCGAACTACATCGATGCTGACGTTCCCGAGGGCGAGCCCAAGCCAAGCCGCTGGGTGCATTACGGAATGACAAGCTCCGACCTCGGGGATACCGCGCTGAGCTACCAGGTCACCCAGGCCCTCGACATCATCATCGCCGATGTGAAGCGCCTGGGCGAGACTTGCAAGCGTCGTGCGTTTGAGTTCGAGGATGCCATCTGCGTGGGCCGCACGCACGGCATCCACGCCGAGCCCATGACCTTCGGCATGAAGTTCGGCAGTTGGGCCTGGGCCCTCAAGCGCGCCGAGACGCGCCTACAGCAGGCGCGCGAGGTCGCCGCCACCGGAGCCATCAGCGGCGCGGTTGGCACCTATTCCAACATCGATCCCTTCGTCGAGCAGTACGTCTGCGAGAAGCTCGGCCTCACGCCCGATCCGCTTTCCACGCAGGTCATCGCACGTGACCGTCACGCACAGGTTATGTCCGCGCTCGCGGTGACCGCCTCTACGATCGAGTCCATCGCCATGCAGGTGCGCCTGTTGCAGCAGTCGGATGTCATCGAGGCCGAGGAGCCCTTCACCAAGGGTCAGAAGGGCTCGAGCGCAATGCCCCACAAGCGCAATCCCATCACTGCCGAGCGCATGTGCGGTCTTGCACGTGTCGTCAAGGCAAATGCCCAGGTCGCATTTGACGACGTGGCGCTTTGGTACGAGCGTGACATCTCGCACTCCGGAGCCGAGCGCGTCGTCTTGGCCGATAGCTTCATCGCACTCGACTACATGTTCTCGAAGATGCAGTGGATGCTCGACGGCCTTAACGTCTACGTGAACAAGAGCCTGCACAACCTGTGGCGCACGCGTGGTCTCATCTTCAGTTCGAAGGTCATCCTCGCGCTCGTCGACACGGGCATGACGCGTGAGGATGCCTACGTCGTCGTCCAGCGCAACGCCATGAAGGTCTGGGATGACATACAGCAGGCCATCGACGGTCCGACCTTCCGCGAGAATCTCGAGGCCGATCCCGATTGCCCGCTTACGGAAGCGCAGCTTGATGAGATCTTCGATCCGACGAGCTTCCTGGGACACAAGGATGTGATCTTCGAAAAGCTCAAGGACTTGGAGTTTTAGGAACAGATATGGAAAATCAGACGAACGCCTCCATCGAAACGCAGGAACCGGAGTTCCTGTACCGCACCCATGGCACGTGCTCACGCGTCATCAAGTTCGACATCGATGACGAGCAGAAGGTGCGCAACACCGAGTTCATCGGTGGATGCAACGGCAACGCCAAGGGTATCGCCTCGCTCATCGAGGGCATGCCGGCGGACTGGGTCATCGAGCGTTGCGCGGGTACCCGCTGTGGCGGCAAGCCCACGTCATGCCCCGACCAACTATCACGTGCCCTCACCTGGGCGCTCGAGCAGCGGCAGGCGTAGATGGCAAGCCAAAATGCCCCATCCGCGCACGACGAGCCGAACCTGTCCCGACGCGAGTTTCTGCGTCTGGGCGGCGGGGCGTTTGCCTGCGCGACGGTACTCGGTGCCCCCGCGGTGCTCACGGGCTGTTCCGGCAACTCCGACAACGGCACGCCTGCAACGCTCGAGGTGCCGGCAAACTCCGTCGTCACGCTCGACGCCTTTGCCGAGATAGAGGACACGACGGGGTACTTCGAGATCAAGGATCTGGCGCAGTATCCAAAGGGCACTATGCTCTTCGCGTCCGAAGACGTGACGGCAGCCGCGTTGCTGACCGGCGAGACGGCTTCGCCGTTGTCGACGTGCTCGCTCGTCAATCTCGAGACCGGCGCCATGACCCCGGCGCTTGACCGCGCGGTGAATCATGACACGGGATACAGCATATTTTCCGTCTGCGCGTCGAGGGAGCTGCTCGTCTGGGTCGAGAGCAACTACCTGACTTCGGATTGGGCGGTGTATTGCGCCACGATCGTGGACGGTGCCCTGAACGGGCAACCCGTGAAGCTCGACGAGGGAAACGGCGAATTCGACACACCGACGATAGCCGTCATCGGCACGGCGGCGTATTGGATCGTCCAACCCGCCGAAAACGGCCCGCGCACGACCGAGAACTCGTTCTTGCGCGTTGCCGCGGGCGGGTCACGCTCGTCGGATCTGATCACCTCCGAGGGTCGTTTCAACGGGGGGCTCTCCGTGAGCGGGCAGATTCTCACGGCGATGCCGAGGGCCAAGGCCTCGAGCGGCGTGTACTACGAGCTCACGGCGATTTCAGCCGGCTCTGGCTCGGTCGTCGCCTCCCAGGTGATGCCGCACTCCTTCCGTCCCTCCAACGCCATCTACATGAACAACGCCTTCGCCTTCACGATTCCCGCGTCCTATGACTATGGCGGTGGCATCGCGAACGTCGGCACCTATTATCCCATCGCGGGCGATTCGTGGCTTCGCCTCGCCCGTCAGTCCCTTACGCCACCAGGCATATGTAACGGATGGCTGTTCGCGAAATCGAGTTCGCGCACGGTTTTCATCGACACGCGCAACCAGCAGTACTTCGTCGTCAACGCACCTGATGGCTGCACGGACTACGGCGACTATTCGGTATGCACGGGCGAGGTCGCGCGCGTCTGCAACTACGCCACCGTCAACAAGTACGTGGGCACCGAGAGGACGACGCAGGTTGTGCTGCGTTCGATTACCCCCATCGCCGCGGGGACGACGCCCGCGCCGCCGGCGACCGAGCCTGCGGCCGATCCGACGGGCGAGCCGATCGAAAGGTAGTCTGGCGATAGACGCGAGCTGTGCTCTTCGTGTTGGCAAACCTGACGCGAGCAGCGTGCAATGGTACACTGCCAAGATGGAAGAAAACCGAAAGGAGTCTCATCGTGGACACCGGTTCCGAAGCCCGTCGCATTCTGCTTGTCGAAGACGAAAAGAACATTCGTGATGCGGTAGCCGCCTATCTCGAGCGTGCCGGCTATTGGGTCACGCCCGCCGCAGATGGCCAGGAAGCCGTCGACGCGTTCTCTCTGCACCAGTTCGACCTCGTCATCCTGGATCTCATGCTTCCGCGCCTTCCGGGCGAGAAGGTCTGCCGCATTATCCGTGACACCTCCGACGTCCCCATCATCATGCTCACCGCAAAGGGAGAGGTCGAAGACCGCATCGTCGGCCTCGAGCTTGGTGCGGACGACTACCTCATCAAACCCTTTTCGCCACGCGAGCTCGTCGCGCGCGTCCGCGCCCTGCTGCGCCGCGCCCACATCGACTCCGAGCCCCAGCGTGAGGTGCTCGACTTTGGCGGCCTCACCATCGATCTCAACGGCCACAAGGTCCTCGTCAACGACGAGGAGGTCAATCTTACGGCCAGCGAGTTCAAGCTGCTCACGACTCTGTCGCGCTATCCGGGCCGCGTGTACTCGCGCATGGAGCTCGTCGAGAAGGTGCTCGGCTATGACTTCGAGGGCTACGAGCGCACGATTGACAGTCATGTGAAGAACCTGCGCGCCAAGATTGGCGATGATCCGCGCAACCCGCGCTGGATTTACACCGTTCACGGCGTCGGCTATCGCTTCGAGGTGCCCCGCGACGGCGAATCGGCTGGTCAAGAGGCTTAATCGCTCATGAAGGACAAGCGCAAGACTCGCGAGAAGAAGCCCCTCTCGTTTGCCATCTACGTCATGGGGGCGTTTTTGCTCACCTCGGCCATGACCGTGCTCATCAC
>ERZ825384.3980-NODE-3980-length-12362-cov-32.313318_pt1 | contig 12362 bp, 10 predicted proteins | sample MGYA00519931_ERZ825384 | MGnify/ENA primary metagenome ERZ825384 (study PRJEB31778, sample SAMEA3449200) | human gut metagenome | biome: human gut; feature: human-associated habitat; material: faeces | place: United Kingdom | collected 2010/2012 ...
GCAAAACATTTACGGATACACTGCAAGATCAGAAGTATTTTCTGGTTTTGGAGATTGTTGAAGTATTTGTTTTGTCGGGCTTTTTTGACGTATTTCGAAAGATTTTTAAATTTTTTGTCGTACCCCACTGTAAAACAGGCTCTCAGCGTTTCGTTATATAGAGGTTGAATTCTTTTTTGCAAAAATAATTGTAAATAGAGATTTTGATAATATGACACAAAGGAGGAAACAAAGATGACTGAAATCGAATACCAGGAATTTGTAAGGCATTGTCCTTACGATGCTATGGGCGATTATTCCATGTTTCGCAAAGAGCAAACAGAGAATAAATCAGAAGGTGCACATAGCAACTGAATAAGCCAGGCAATCTGGCAAACCTAATCTAAACGCAGATACATGCGTTACAAAGGAGTCACGGACTCCCGTTCAAAAAAAACGGGTGAGTTCGTGATCTCTTGTGCTGCAGTTCTTTATGTCTGTGCAGGAATTTTATAAAAGATGGAATGGACCACCCGGAGCCGAAAGGCAGAAAGGTGGTCATTATGTTGACATTAAAAGAACTGAAGAAAATCGTGAAAGTTGCTGATATGGAGAAAAGAATCCCAAGCGTGAAATCCTTGAAAGAACACAAAGTTGTAGTAAAAGAAATGATCAATGCAGATACAACGATCTCTGTTTATGATCACGGATATGTGCTTTATACAGCGGGAAATCAATCAACCGTATTTCCGCTTCATAGTTGTGATGACTATGAATATGTGAGTGTAACTGGCGATAACAAGGAATTCAATAAAGAGTTCTTTGATAACGAGAACTGGTATATCCGTCTGCTGATGGAGGCTGAAGACCGTATGACATACAGCCAGAGCAAAATCAGCACCAATCATGGTGTATTTTCTAACAGCGATGTTACAGATGATGCGGAGATTATGAGAGGATCTTCAAAAGATTTTGTTGACGATGTTATCGACAGAGAAATTCTGCATGCGCTGATCAAGGAATTGACAGAGAGGCAAAAGATGGTACTCAATCTGGTTTATTTCGAAGAAATGCGTCAGCAGGATGTCGCAGATTATCTGGGAATCAAACAACAGAGTGTAAATGACCTTCTGAACAGAGCATTAAAAACGATGAAAAAAAAGGCGGAAAACGAAGAATTTTAAAAAATTTCAAAAAAATTGAATTAGACCACTGTAAAACAGGCTCTGAGCGTTTCGTTATATGAAGGGTTTGCATAGAACACCTTCATGTACCTTGAAAAATGAATAGCCTGCCCGGAGTGATATTTGATTTGAACATGCATAGAGCGAAAAGCTGCGTGTCTGCCAGAAGAAAACGTATCAGAGATGGAAACTGATATAGGAACGGATCCGGGAAAGAAAACAGGAAAACGCTTAAATCTTAAATCAAAATAAAATGTCTGAATCTAAAAAGAGGATGACAGTAGAAATCATGTGGCGGTATTTGTGACAAACAGGTACCGCCATATATTTGTGCTGTTATCTCAGCTTGTGCTGACTGTCCCAAATAGCACAAATTTCAGGAAAGGAGGCGATCATCTTCGTATAAAAGATAATATGCAGAAACTAACAGATAACCATACACAAAAGAATCAGAAAGGAAGGATTTAAGAGAATGAACGTGAAAAAGAAAGCACGCAGGGTGATGTCCGGTTTACTGACTGCAGTAACGGTTCTATCGACGGTACTCTCTCCCGCTGTTGCCTATGCTTCTGATGATGCTGGATCTGTAAAAAAGATTCCGTATTATGAGGAGATCAAGGATCAGCTGGATGAAGATGAAGTGGTAACTGCAAAGGATTATGAGATCAAGGTTGGAGACAATTTCGATGTAAAGAGTGATTATACCGGTCTTACGATCCAGGATGACAGCAAAGTAAAAGTTACATTTCAGGAAGCAAAAGATGCGGACGGGAATGATTTTTCTACCGATTATGCCAATTCCTATAAGGCAGTCTATTATGTAGAACCACAGACAACGGATCACCCAACCTACCAGATCAATCGAAAGATCGTGGTAAAAGAAGCGGATCAGCAGAAAGATTCGCAGTCAGAAAGTTCTTCTGATCAGGATGCTGGTTCTTCCGATAAGACAGAAACTGAGGATTCTGAGGCTGACTCGTCTACAGAGGAAACTGGTGCTGCTGAAACGGAGAGCAAAACAGAACTGACAGAAAAAGAATTTGATGCAGAGATCGAAGCAACGGAGAATCAGGAGACCGTTGATCCGGAAACAGGGATCACACTCTCAGAGGTTATGCAGGAAGCTGTTGACCAGGAAGTTGCTCTTGCGGATCTTGAAGCAGGCGAAAGTATTACTTTTGATATGCCAATGATGCTTGCTTCCGGTGAAACAGGAACAAAATCAGTCACAGTCACAGCCGGTTCCTGGTACTATTACGCAGATTATGGATTAGGTTCTTATCTGACTTGTCCGTATTATGTGAAATGGGGAAGCATCAATGCGACAGCATACTGTGTTGAACCATCGAAAAAAGGACCGGGAAATGGAACTTATACGATCCAGAAACTTGCCGATGGAAAGACACTTGCAAAGGTCTGCTATTACGGAACAAAAGCAAGTGATGAGAATGGTTTCTTCGATGAGAAACATCCGGATTTTCCGGCAGGAAAGAGATTCATCATTACCCATCTTGCAGCAGCTTATGCAAATGGATCCAGTGACTGGGCATCCGGAACCAATGTAACAGGAAAGAACCTGGCAATGGAACTTTACAATTATTGTGTAAATATGCCGGACATTCCGTCTGTAGATATGAGCTTTTCCGAATCTAATGTAAAGGCTTATGTGGAAGGAAACAGCCAGCGAACAAGTGTGATCACATTCAAAGCGGATAAACTGCAGACGATCACTTTCAAGCTGCCAAAAGGTGTAAAACTTGTAAATGTGACAACCGGAAAAACAAGTGCTGCAGGGGCTAATGTGGAGATTTCCGGTAGTACAAAGTTCTATCTGACAGCACCACTTAATCAGGCTGAAAATGTCAGTGCTACTTTCTCTTCTAAGATGAAAGGAAGTATTGATAAGGAATATTCAGCTTATAAGATCACAACAGGATCCGGAACACAGGACCTGGCTCTTGTTTTCGGTGAAGGTGTTGGAAATGAGAAATATGTAGATTTTAAAGTAACCTGGACAAAAGAATGCAAAGTATCCATTGTAAAGAAAGATCAGGATACAGGAAATGCACTGGCTGGTGCAGTGTACGGGATCTATTCCGATGCTGCATATACAAAGCTGATCGCAGAGATGCCTGCAACTGATCAGAATGGTGCTTCACAGCTCACAATGGAGAAAACACAGGAAGTTGTTTATCTGAAAGAAATCTCTGTTCCAACAGGGTATCAGATCGATACAAAGTCTTATAATGTGACTCTTGCTATCGGAAAGACAACGACCAAAAATGTAACAGACAAACGTGTAAATGCAAAGATCAACATTGCAAAACAGGATGCTGAGACAGGGAATGCAGCACAGGGTGATGCAACGCTGGAAGGTGCAGTATATGGCCTTTATGCAAGGGAAGATATTGTTCATCCGGATGGAAGAACCGGAACGATCCATAAGAAAGACAGCCTAATCACATCCCTGACAACGGATAAGAATGGCGAAGCTTCTGTATCGGATCTCTATCTTGGAAAGTATTATCTGAAAGAGCTTAGTGCTCCGGTGGGATACGTACTGGATCCGACAGAACATGAGGTGGACTGTACTTACGAAGGTGCTACTGTTCCGACAGTAGAAAGAACTTCTGTATGTAAAGAAACTGTCATCAAACAGCCATTTCAGATCATCAAGGCAGCAAACAACGGGAAGACCGATGCAGATCTTCTGCAGGGAGTTGGTTTTTCAGCATGGCTTGTCAGTGATCTGAAAGTAAAAGCAGATGGAAGTTATGATTTTGACTCAGCCAGACCAGTTGTACTGACTGCAGATGGCCAGGCAGAAATGTTTACCGATGAAAAAGGATATGCAAGATCGATTCCGCTTCCATATGGAACTTATGTGGTAAGAGAAACCACAAGCAAACACAACTATGCACCGGTTGATGATTTTATAGTGAAGATCACAGAGAATCATCCGGATACACCGCAGACATGGCGAGTGCTTCTGGATAAAGAATTCAAAGCAAAATTAAAGATCATCAAAAAGGATGCAGAAACACAGAAATCTGTACTCCTGGCAAATACAGAATTCAAGGTATATGACCTGGATAACCAGAAATATGTGGAACAGACAACATCCTATCCGAAGCCAACGGTACACAAATCCTATTTCACAAATGAGGAAGGATACCTGGTACTGCCAAAGAATCTGAAACCTGGCAACTACCGGATTGAGGAAGTGACGGCACCCGATGGGTACACAATATCCAAAAACTATGTGACAGTTGCAGTTGATACAGATACTGCTTATCTGACCGATCCTGTCACAGGAGATGCAGTCATTGATGTGGAATATACCAATGCCCCGGTCAAAGGTCAGTTAAAGATCTATAAACAGGGTGAAGTGTTAAAGGGATTTGATAAGGACTTCCAGTATGAAATGGCTGGACTTGCAGGTGCTGAATTTGAAGTCTATGCGGCAGAGGATATCTATACTGCCGATCATCAGGTAGATGCAGATGGACAGAGAACTTTGTACTTTGCAAAGGATGCACTGGTGGCAACCGTTACAACGGATACAGATGGTTATGCAACTGTAAAGAATCTTCCACTTGGCAGATACTATGTCAAAGAGAAGAATGCACCGGACACTTATGTGTTAAATACGGTGCCGGAAAATGTCGAATTTGCTTATGCGGATCAGGATACTGCAGTGATCGAGAAAGAAATCTCTGTCACAGATGAACGACAGAAAGTGTCGATTACTGTCGAAAAACAGGATGCTGAGACAGGCAATACAGTAGCCGGAGCAGTGTTCGGTATTTACAATGCAAAAGACATTCAGACGAAAGATGGAAAAGTAATCGTCAAAGCAGATACTCTTTTACAGGAAATGACTTCTGATGAAAAAGGTCAGGCAGCATGTACACTGGATCTTCCACTTGGAAGCTATTATGTAAAAGAACTGAAAGCACCAGATGGATTCGTATCTTCGGATGAAGTACTGAGATTTGATGCTTCTTATCAGGGGCAGGATGTGCAGACAGTAACATTAAAATCCGTAAAGAAGAACCAGCCGACAACTGTTGAGATCACAAAATCAGATGCAACAACCGGTGTAGAACTGGATGGAGCTTACCTGAAAGTAACGGATAAAGATGGAAATGTAGTAGATAGCTGGACATCTTCCAAAGATGCACCGCATGTGATCAAATATCTGAAGGTGGGTGAGACTTATACCCTACATGAAGAGTTTGCACCGCATGGTTATCTGGTAGCCAATGATGTGACATTCACAGTCAAAGATACCGGAGAGGTTCAGAAAGTGGAAATGAAGGACGAGGTACCGGTTGGTGAACTCATCATCAACAAAAAGGGAGAATTTCTGGATTCTGTTACACTGGCCGATAAGGTCAAAGGTGTGGTGGAACACATTTTCAACTATGTAACCGGAAAACTGACAGATGTTACGTTTGAAGTCTATGCTGAGGAAGACATTAAGGCTGCCGATGGCGTCAGTGACGATTACTATAAAAAGGATGAACTGATTGCAACGATCAAGACAGATGAAACCGGTATTGCAAAACTGGAAAATCTTCCACTTGGTAAATACTATGTGAAAGAAACAGGAACTGCTTACGGTCATGTACTGGATGGTGAGATCCGTCATGTAGATCTGACTTACGTGGATCAGAATACACCAGTTGTAGTCTATGACAAAGACTGGCAGAACAACCGCCAGAGAGTAGAAGTCAGTGTACTTAAGAAAGAAAAAGATTCTGACCGTACATTGGAAGGCGCTATCTTTGGATTATTTGCCAAAGAAGACATTAAGTCTGAGACAACTGGTAAAGTCCTGATCGAAGCCAATGAGATCATTGAACTGAAATCTACGGATGAAGAAGGAAAGATCACATTTGTTGCAGATCTTCCAATAGGAGCCACTTACTATGTAAAAGAACTCTATGCACCGGATGGATTCGTAACCAACGATGAAGTAAAGGAATTTACTTTTGAGTATGCAGGTGAGAATCAGCCGACTGTAACCTATGATTTTACCTTTGAGAATCAGCCAACCGTTGTAGAATTTACCAAATCCAGTCTGACAACCGGAAAAGAACTTCCAGGATGTAAGCTGAAAGTGGTAGATGCCGATGGAAATATCGTGGATGAATGGACTTCCGGTAAAGAAGCACATGTGATCCGTGAGCTGACTGTCGGAAAAGAATACGCACTGGTTGAAACAAAACCGGCCGATGGTTATGTGACAGCTGAAAGCGTGAAGTTCACCATCAAAGATACTGCCGATGTGCAGAAAGTTGAGATGAAGGATGATGTGACGAAGGTGAAAATCTCCAAACAGGATATCGCCGGAAAAGAACTTCCGGGAGCAAAACTCACGATCCTTGATCAGGATGGAAAAGTTGTCGAAAGCTGGACCAGTACAGAGAAAGCACATTACATCGAAATGCTTCCAATCGGAAAATACACTCTCCGTGAAGAAACAGCACCGGACGGCTATCTGGTTGCAAAAGATGTGGAATTCGAAGTAAAGGATACTAGTGAAGTACAGCATGTAACCATGGTAGATGAGGAAAAACCGGCAGAAAAGACACCGGAAGGTGGAAAACCTGTCAGTGATTCACCAAAGACTGGGGATAACACCAATCTGTGGCTGTGGTTTATACTTCTCGGCATTGGTGCGACTGGTACAGGAGCCCTTGCATTTATGAGAAAAAAGAAACACTAATCAAATAAGAATGAGCGTTCATGGAAACCGAAAGGAATCTGTGGACGCTTTTTTAGATGGGAGAAACCATGAGAAATATCATTATTTTTGTTGCTCTTCTGGGAGCAGCGGCAATATTTACAGTTTTGTATTGTCTCATTGCTGCCGGAAGTCAGGCAGAGAAAAAACTGACAGAAATCATGAGAAAAGAGGAAGAACAGAATGAAGACAAATAAAGATCTGATCATAGAACCAAATGCAGCTATAGAAGGAAGAAAGTACAGCGAAGAAAAGCCATGGTCCTGTAAGTACTGTTACTGGTGGGGAGGCAAAAAGAAAGGCTGTAACTTGAAGCAGTGCCATTATCTGCTTCCTGAAAAGAAAAAAGCGGTAAAAACAACACCATGTGGTGGCTGTCCGTATGGAAAACATGTTCCATGCATCGGATATTGTATTGCCCGTCTTCATTCTGAAATGAAAGGAAAGAAAGGACGTGGGTAATTGCAGGAAGAAGTAAATCAGAAAGTGATCAGCCTGAGCATCCAGGGAGTCAAGATCACTGCCAGTGTGCTAAAAGCAGCCATTCGGAAGTTCCTGGAAATGGACAACCGGAGGAAACAGAAAGCAACGCAGGTGAAAATGGCTGAAAAGACCGGACGGGCCCAGGAGAAAGGAAGGGAAAAAGCCCGAAAAAAGATTGAAAAGAAAAAGCCACATGGAAAGCAGACCATCAAGCAGCTGAATGCACAGGGAGTACAGCTTTCCAACATAAAGATCACAGATGAAAATATCAAATCCTTTGACCGTGTGGCAAGAAAGTACGGGATTGATTACAGCCTGAAAAAAGAAGTCGGTGCGGATCCACCAAAATATCTGGTCTTCTTTAAGGCTAAAGATGTGGATGTGATGACAGTGGCTTTCCGGGAATATGCCGGAGTAGAACTGAAAAAGAAACAGGTGAAGAAACCATCTGTCAGAAAGAAACTGCAGAAATCTGTAGAAAGAAAAGCAAAGCACCGCCAGCGTGTGAAGCAGAGACAAAAATCCAGAGGTCAGGAACGATGATGCGGGAGAAATTACAGAAGGTCCAGATCAAACGGCTGGTGATCTTAAATCTCCCATATTTCTTTATCTTCTATGTGGCAGATAAAGGATCCTGGCTGTACCGGCATTGCCTGGGAGAAAGCATGGTCCAGAGACTTGGCGTGATGTTAGTCAATTTTCGACTGGCATTTTTAAGCTGGCTGCCAAGTATCGCTTTGCAGGACCTTACAGTAGGTGTTCTGGTTGCAAGTGCATTAAAACTGGTTGTCTACTATCGTTCTAAAAACGCAAAGAAGTTCCGGCAGGGTGTGGAGTATGGATCTGCAAGATGGGGAAATAGAAAAGATATCGAACCCTTCATGGATCCGGTTTTTGAAAACAATGTCATCCTCACAGAAACGGAACGTCTGACCATGAACAGCAGACCAAAAGCACCAAAGTATGCCAGAAATAAGAATGTGATTGTCATCGGTGGTTCCGGATCCGGTAAGACAAGATTCTATGTGAAACCCAATCTTATGCAGATGACGGACCACGTATCCTATGTGGTCACTGATCCAAAGGGTACGATCATCGTTGAATGCGGGAAGATGCTGGTAAATGGAGGATACCGGATCAAGGTATTAAATACGATCAACTTTAAAAAGTCCATGCATTACAATCCGTTCCATTATATCCGGAGTGAAAAAGACATCTTAAAGCTGGTCAATACCATTATCGCAAATACCAAGGGTGAAGGCGAAAAATCAACGGAAGATTTCTGGGTCAAGGCCGAACGTCTTTTGTATTCTGCACTGATCGGATACATCTGGTATGAGGCACCAGAGGAAGAACAGAACTTTTCTACTCTGTTGGAATTTATCAATGCCAGTGAGACCAGGGAGGATGATGAAGAATTTAAAAATGCAGTGGATGAATTGTTTGAAGAACTGGAAGCAGAAAATCCGGAACACTTTGCAGTAAGGCAATATCGCAAGTACAAGCTTGCAGCCGACAAAACTGCAAAATCGATTTTGATTTCCTGTGGTGCCAGACTTGCACCATTTGACATTCAGGAACTAAGAGAAATTATGTCGTATGACGAAATGGAACTGGATATGATCGGTGATCAGAGAACAGCCATGTTTGTCATCATCAGCGACACAGATGACACATTCAACTTTGTGGTAGCGATCATGTACACCCAGCTTTTTAACCTGCTTTGTGATAAGGCGGATGATGAGCATGGCGGCAGGCTTCCCTATCATGTACGACTGCTTCTTGATGAGTTCAGCAATATCGGACAGATCCCAAAATTCGACAAATTGATTGCTACGATCCGAAGCAGGGAAATTTCCGCTTCTATCATTCTGCAGTCACAATCTCAGCTGAAAACCATCTATAAGGATGCTGCTGAGACGATCACAGGTAACTGTGACACTGTTCTTTTCCTGGGGGGAAAGGAAAGTTCCACACTGAAAGAAATATCAGAAACCCTGGGAAAGGAAACCATTGATCTTTACAACACATCAGACACCAGAGGCAGCAACCGGTCCTATGGACTGAACTATCAAAAGACAGGAAAAGAACTGATGAGTAGAGATGAGCTGGCGGTCATGGATGGAGAAAAATGTATCTTACAGCTTCGAGGAGTCCGGCCGTTTTTAAGCAACAAATATGACATCACAAAGCACAAACGGTACAAGGAACTTGCCGATTTCAATAAGAATAATGCGTTTGATGTCGAAAAGTATCTGGCACACCGACTGGTGCTGTCGGAAGATACAGAATTTGAAATGTATGAAGTAACTGTAACACAAGAAGACGTATCAGTGATTGAAGCTGAGGAAGGTGAGAACTGATATGAAAGAAAGAATTCGAGCACCCTGCTACTACTGATAAGGGTACAAAAAGGTCTGAATAAAAGGGAAAGGAGTAGAGCCAAACGCTTACAGACCATAAGAAAAAGCGTTTGTTCATACATTTGATTATGGCTTTTTTTAGCAGTGCAATCAATATCCTTCAGACACTGGTCGTTGCAATCGGTGCCGGTCTTGGTGTCTGGGGCGTAATCAACCTGATGGAAGGTTATGGAAACGACAACCCGGGTGCAAAATCCCAGGGAATTAAGCAGCTGATGAGCGGTGGTGGTGTTATCCTGATCGGAACACAGCTGATCCCGCTTCTGAGTGGATTATTTGGTTAAGAGAAAGGAGTAGAGATCCATGTTCAGTCAGATTTTTGATGCGATTGAGGAATGGATGAGGGAACTCTTAACCGGGATGATCACTTCCAACCTGGACACGATGTTTACTGATGTCAATCAAAAGACTGGTGAGATCGCTACCCAGGTTGGACAGACCCCGCAAGGGTGGAACGGCAGCATATTCAGTATGATCCGGAACTTATCGGATTCCGTGATCATGCCGATCGCAGGCATTATTATCACACTCGTACTCTGCTACGAATTGATTTCTATGCTGACCGAGCGCAACAACATGCATGATATTGATACCTGGATGTTTTTCAAGTACTTCGTAAAAATGTGGATCGCTGTATATCTGGTGAGTAACACATTTACGATCACAATGGCGGTATTCGATGTGGGCCAGCACGTAGTTAATTCTGCGGCCGGTGTTATCAGCGGAAGTACCGCCATTGATATTTCTTCGGCATTGACGGATCTTTCCGCAACCCTGGAAAGTATGGAAATCGGAGAACTTGTTGTATTGGCGCTGGAAACCCTTATCGCCGGCTTCTGTATGAGAATCCTGTCTGTACTGATCACAGTGATCATGTATGGACGTATGATAGAGATTTACCTATATACCTCAGTTGCGCCGATTCCATTCGCAACTATGAGTAACAGAGAATGGGGACAGATCGGCACGAATTATTTCAGAGGACTCTTTGCCCTGGCTTTCCAGGCATTTCTGATGATGGTATGCGTTGCAATCTATGCAGTGCTTGTTGCAGGTATCCAGTATTCAGATAATCTGAGTTCTTCATTATTTGGCGTTATGGCTTACACAGTAATCTTATGTTACAGCCTCTTTAAGACGGCCTCTTTAAGTAAGTCGATATTCAACGCGCACTAAATTACAGGAAGGAGTGAAAATCATGGCATATGTCAGCGTACCGAAAGATTTAACGAAGGTAAAAAATAAAGTAGCATTTAATCTGACCAAAAGACAGCTGATCTGTATCGGTATAGGTGCTGCAATGGGAATTCCAAGCTATTTCCTCTTGCGTAATGTGATGGGAAACAGTAATGCAGCAACGGTCATGGTGCTTTTGATGTTACCGGCATTTTTATTTGCCATGTACGAAAAAGACGGGATGCATCTTGAAGATGTTCTGATGCACATGATCCGGGTGAAGTTTCTTCGTCCACCCGTCAGAAAATATGAGACTGAAAACTATTATGAAACAGATCCGGAACAGATCAGACAGTCACCGGATGCAGGAAAAACGAAAGGAGGAAAAACGGTTGCGAAAAAAGAAAAATAAGAAAACTGTCGCAGATACCGGATACAAAAAAGTAGACAGAAAAGAGAAAAAGAAAAAGGAAAAGCAGGAAGAAAAACGCAGGCAGAAAAAACTGTCTGTTCAGCAGTCGATCGCTTATAAGGAAATGGGAAGAGATGGAATCTGCAGGGTACAGGGAAAAACTTATTCTAAGTGCATCCGCTTCTATGACATCAACTACCAGCTGGCTCAGAACGAAGATAAAAATGCAATCTTTGAAAACTGGTGTGATTTCCTCAATTACTTTGATGCCAGTATCCATTTTCAGCTGAGCTTTATCAACCATAAGAGCAGCATGAAGGAGTTTGAGCAGGTCATCCGGATCCGACCACAGGAGGATGCTTTTGATGATGTCCGTATGGAATACGCAAAGATGTTGAAACAGCAGCTGGCAAAAGGAAACAACGGTCTGGTGAAGTCAAAATATATCACCTTTTCCATCGAAGCGGATAATATCCGGGAAGCAAAGCCAAAGCTGGAACGTATTGAATCAGATATCCTGAACAACTTCAAGATCCTTGGAGTTCCAGCCTATCCATTGAATGGAGTGGAAAGATTGCAGATTTTGTATGAGACTTTCAATCCGGATATCATGACAGACTTCCAGTTTGATTATGGTTCCATGATCCGTACTGGACTCAATACCAAAGATTATGTGGCACCGACCAGTTTTGTATTCAAGGACAGAAATACATTCCGTATGGGAAATACCATCGGAGCAGTCTCTTATTTACAGATCCTGGCACCAGAGCTTACAGATAAAATGCTGGCAGAATTTCTGGATATTGATAAGAATCTCATCGTCAACCTGCATGTCCAGTCTGTGGATCAGATGAAGGCAATCAAGCTGGTAAAAAGCAAAGTGACGGATATCAACCGTATGAAAATCGAAGAACAGAAAAAAGCAGTCCGGGCCGGATACGATATGGATATCA